>Ga0207851_100095_pt1 | contig 73713 bp, 71 predicted proteins | sample A23E3SouthBayCA_FD_187747 | JGI IMG/M metagenome (GOLD analysis project Ga0207851, IMG submission 187747) | Aerobic enrichment media microbial communities from Eden Landing Ponds, California, USA - A23 E3 (SPAdes) | ecosystem: Environmental > Aquatic > Marine > Unclassified | place: Emeryville... | reverse complement strand
GACGAGATCGAACCGGAGATCGTCTCCGTCTGCGTCCCGCCGGCGGTCCACGCCGACATCGTCGTCGACTGCGCGGAACACGGCGCGGTCGAGGCGGTCCGGGGGACGCTGAACTGCGACGACGCCGGCGCACGGGAACGCGTCGCGCGGGGGACGTGGACCGACGACCCCCACGCCGCGGCGTTGCTCGCGGACGACCGGTCGCCGTCGGTACGCGCGCGGCTGACGGCCACGTTCCACGGCGATTCCTGGTTCGTCTACGCCGCGCGACGCACCGCCGGCGCGGTCGCGGACCTCGACTCCGGCGACGCCTCACCCGTCGACCCGGGCGCGGCGGCGACCGACCAGCGGTCGGCTCCGTCCCCGGCGGCCGGCCCGCATGCTCAGACGGGGACGAGAGCTCCGGGAGCCGCGCCGGACGCCGTCGCCGACGGTGGGGCCGATCGGACTGCGGACCCGCGAGACGGAACGCCACAGCGCGAGCGAGCGGGTCGGCAGGACGGAGCGTCACCGCGCGACGTACCGAACCGGCACGATGGGCCGAACCGTCGTGACGGGAGGTCGGAGCGATGACCGAGGGCACGGTCCGGCGGACGAAGCGCTGGCGCGGCGTCGTCGCCGTGTCGCTGTTCGCGCTGACGGCGGGGCTGCTGTTGAACCTCCCGACCGTCCTCATGCTGGCGGTCGTCGGTGTGACGTTCGCTCTCTACCCGGCGCTGACGGGCACGCCCGACCCGACGCTCTCGCTGGACCGGGAGCTCGGCACCGAGAACCCCGACAAGGGCGAGGCGGTCGACGTGACCGTCGAGGTGCGAAACGACGGCGACGAGACGCTGCTCGACCTGCGACTCGTCGACGGCGTCCCGCCGACGCTGCGCGTGACCGACGGGACGCCGCGCCAGGCGGGCGTCCTCCGGCCCGGGAGTTCCCTCTCGTTCAGCTACACCGTGACCGCCGAGCGGGGGAAACACGTGTTCGACCCGGCGACGGCGGTCGTCCGCGACCTGAGCGGCGAGCGCGAGGTCGAGGTGTCCGTCGCGAGCGAGACGGAGATCGACTGCACGGTCGCCGACGCCGGGATATCCCTCCGTGAGCAGACCCTGCCCGACGTTGGCCGGATCACGGCCGACGACGGCGGGAGCGGCGTCGAGTTCCACCGCACGCGGGACTACCAGCGCGGCGACTCGCCCAGCCGCATCGACTGGAACCGCTTCGCCAAGACGGGCGGGCTCTCGACCATCGAGTTCCGCCGCGAGCGCGCCGCGAGCGTCGTGTTGCTCGTCGACGCCAGAGCGGCCGCCTACCGCGGGCTCGACGGCGACCCGCACGCCGTCGCCTACGGCGTCTCCGGCGCGCGACAGGCCGCGGCGAGCCTCTTCGGGAGCCGCAACCGGATCGGGCTCGCGGCGCTCGGCCGGTCGCCCGTCTGGGTCCCGCCGGACGCCGGACGGAGCCACGTGGACGACATCGAGGAGACGCTCGCTACAGACGCGACGTTCGCGCCCACGCCGGGCGACGGCGAGGCCGACCACGACGACCAGCTCGCGCAGCTGCTCGAACGGCTCGACGACCGCTCGCAGGTGCTGCTGTTCTCGCCGCTCGCCGACGACGCGGCCGGCGAGGCGGCGCGGACGATCGAGGCCCACGGCCACGCGATCAGCGTCATCAACCCCGTCGTCACGGCCGACGACGGGCCGTTACGCCGATTCGCGAGCGCGGAGCGACGCCACCGCGTCAGCAAACTGCGCAACGCCGGGATCCCCGTCGTGGAGTGGGACCCCGACCGGGCGCTGGCGGCCGCCGTCGACGACGCGACGCCGGAGGGGACAGCATGAGCAACGGAACACCCACGAGCGGCCGGACGCGCCGAGCGCGCCGGACCGACCAGACACAGGAGACGGAACAGGCAGATCAGACACCGCAGACGGTCGGCGCGAACCTCAGACCGACGCGCGTGAGCGGGGCGCTGTCGGTCCTCTTCGGTCTCGGCGCGCTCCTGTGGCTCGACGCCGGAGCCGTCTGGACCCCGCTCGCGATCGAGGGCGTCGGACTGGTCGCGCTGATGGCCGGAGTGACGCTGGTCCAGCGCGACCACCGACTGGCCGGCGGCGCGCTCGTCGCGGCCGGTCTCGGAACCGTCGTCGGTGCCGTGGCGGTCCTCGCGATGGGCGCCCCGGAGCCGGCGATCGCCGTGCAGTTCGGCGTCGGGATGGTCGGACCGGTGCTCCTGGCGCTCGGCGTCGCGCCGTGGCGCGCGAGCGGGTCGCGCCGGCTGGTGAAAGCGGGCTCCGCGCTCGTGTTCATCTCGGTCTGTGCGACCGGGGTCGTCGAGGAACCGGAGCTCGGGACGCTGTTGCCGGGCGCGGTGCTCGCCGTGCTCGCGTGGGACGCGGGAGAATACGCGATCGGACTCGGCAGACAGCTCGGCCGCCGCGCGCGGACCTACCCCACCGAGGCCGTCCACGCGGTCGGGTCGGTCGCGGTCGCGGTCGGAACGGTCGTGGCCGGGCGGGCGGTCGACGGGCTCGGTTCACCTGGGCTCCCGCTGGACGTCTTCGTCCTCCTCGTTATCGGCCTCGTCCTGCTCGCGGGGGCGCTTCATAATTGACGGTCGGGACGGGGACGGTCTCGAGGACGTCCGCCACGATATCCGCCTTGCTCACGTCGTCGACCCGCGCGTCGGCGGTGAGGACGAGCCGGTGAGCGAGCACCGAGTGCGCGATGCTCCTGACGTCGTCGGGCGTCACGAACTCGCGGCCGGCGACCGTCGCCGCCGCTCGCGACGCCTCGAACAGGCGCTGGGTCCCGCGCGGTGAGACGCCGACCTCGATGCGCCCGTCGGACCGGGTCGCCCGGACGAGGTCGACGATGTACTGTTTGACGTCGCGGTCGATGTCGGTCGTCTCCGGGACCTGCTGGAGCGCGCGGACGCGGTCGGCCCCGAGGACGCGCTCGACGGACGGGAACTGGTCGGTCCGCGCCTCGCGACGGTCGAGCAGTTCCAGTTCGCCCGCCTCGTCCGGGTAGCCCAGACTCGTCTTCACGAGGAAGCGGTCCTTCTGGGCTTCCGGCAGCGGGAAGGTCCCGTTGCCGTCCTCGACGGGGTTCTGCGTCGCGATGACGAAGAAGGGCTCCGGGAGCTCGTGGGTCTCGCCGTCGACGGTGACCTGCCCCTCGCCCATCGCCTCCAGGAGCGCGGCCTGGGTCTTCGGCGAGGCGCGGTTGATCTCGTCAGCGAGGACGACGTTCGCGAACAGCGGCCCCGGATTGAAGTCGAACTCGCGGGTCTTCTCGTTGAACACGTAGGTTCCGGTCACGTCCGCCGGGAGGAGGTCGGGCGTGAACTGGATGCGCGAGAAGGAGAGCCCGAGCGCCGTCGCGAAACACCGGGCGGTGAGCGTCTTCCCCGTCCCCGGCACGTCTTCGAGAAGCACGTGTCCCCGCGAGAGGACGGCGGTCAGGACCGTCTCGAGGAGTTCGTCGTCGGTGACGACGCCCCGGGACACGGAGTCTATCACGGTTCGGCAGACGTCTCCGGCCTCGTCGGATTGCATACGGAGAGACACGCGTGTCCCCGACGGAATATTATGGGACAGGTAAGCGGTCGCCGGGCGGAGGCCGTCGCCGACCGGAGCGGTTCAGCCGCCGGACGCTGACCGCCGCTTCTGCGGTCCCGCTTTCGAACGGAGTTCTCGCCGAACCGGGGAGCGGGTTTACTCCTCGGTCTCGTAGGGCTCCCCGACCGATGCGGGCATGCGCGTGTACCCGACGAGCGTCAGGACGACGAGGACGGCCACGTAGGGGAACAGGTCGGTGAGGCTCCCGGGGATCTCCTCTACCCCCACGGTCTGGAGCTGTATCTGGAGCATGTCCATCGACCCGAAGAGGAACGAGGCGAGGTACGCGCCGATGGGGTTGTAGTTGCCGAAGAGGTAGGCGACGATGGCGATCCAGCCGCGCCCGTCGACCATCGTGACGCCGGTGCCGGTGAAGCCGCTCCCGAGGCCGATAGAGAGGGTTGCGCCGCCGAAACCGGCCATCGCGCCGGAGAATATCACCGTCGCGTAGCGGACCCGATTGACGTCGACGCCGGCGGTGTCGAGCGCCTCGGGGTTCTCGCCGGCGGCCTGGACCCAGTAGCCGAACCGCGTCCGGAAGAGGACGACCCAGGCCGCGACCGCGAGGACGATGGTGAACAGCACGAGCGGCGAGGCGTCGAAGAACAGCCGTCCGAGGACGGGCACGTCCGCGAGGACCGGCACGACGACGTTGTCGATGTTGGGGAGCGAGGGGCTGGAGACGCCGCCCCAGATCACCGACGCGGTGAAGGGGCCGAAGCCGAGCCCGAGGAACCAGACCGCCAGACCGGCCACGATCTGGTCGGCCTTGTACCGGATCGTGAGCACGGCGAAGACGACGGCCATGAGCGCGCAGGCGACGGTCGCGGCGACGAGGCCGACCCAGAGGTCGGCCTGGGTGACGGGGCTCTGTTCGCCGGCCGCGATCCAGGCACCGGCCGCGCCGAGCAGGGCGCCGAAGATCATGAACCCCTCGAGGCCGATGTTGAACACGCCGCTCTTCTCGGCGTAGAGACCGCCGATGGCCGCGAGCGCGATGGGCGTCGCGGCCTGGATCGCGCGTTCGGCGGCGCCGACGGTCACGAGTTCCGCGACCGGGATCTCGTAGACCAGGACGAGGACGACGGCGAGGACGACGAGCGCGGCGCTGACCCCGATGCCGGCGCGGTTCCGTGCGGCGTAGTCGGCGACGCTCACTCGCGGTCACCCCCGAGCCACGCGCGCTTGCCGGCCATCCGGAACAGCTCCGGCGCGGCGACGAACAGCACGATGAGGCCGACGACGCCGTCGACCAGTTCCGACGGGACGTCCGTCGTGAAGCCGATGTACTGTCCGCCGGCGTCGAGCCCGCCGAACAGGAGACCGGCGGGGACCACGCCGACCGGGCTGTTCGCGGCCAGCAGGCTCACCGCGATGGCGTCGAACCCGAACGTCGGGAAGGTGCTGGGGTCGCTGTAGTACCCGAGGATCATGACCGCGAAGACGGCGCCGGCGAGGCCGGCGACCATCCCCGAGAGGACCATCGTCGTCACGACGGTGCGCCCGGGGTCGACGCCCGAATAGGCCGCCGCCGACTGCTGGTGGCCGCTCGTGACGAGGTCGTATCCCAGCCGCGTCCGGGACATGAACACGGCCACGAGGACGACCGCCGCGAGCGCGACGCCCAGGCCGACCACCGAGAACGAGGGGCTGTCGAAGACGACCCGCGGGAGTTCGACGTACTCGGGGAACCGCTCGGTGTTGGGTGCGGACGTCCCCGCGGGACGGAGGTACTCGTCGATGAGGAAGTAGACGACGCCGGAGGCGATGAAGTTCAGCATGATGGTCGTGATGACCTCGTTGGCGTCGGCGTAGGCTTTCATCAGTCCCGGGAGCGCCGCGTACGCGCCGCCGGCGAGCATCGCCGCGATCGCGCCCAGCGCCATCAGGAGAACGCCCCCGGTCGTGCCCTCCGGGAGGTGCGGGGCGAAGTAGAGGATGGTGAGGCTGGTCGCGAATCCGCCGACGACGAACTGACCCTGGACGCCGATGTTGAACACGCCGGCCCGGAACGCGATGGCCACGGCCACCCCCGCGAGGATGAGCATCGACGACTGGCGCAGGGTGAAGGCGATGTTCGACTCGCTCCCGACGGCGCCGTCGACGAGCGACGTGACGAACTCGACCGCGTCGTAGCCCGTCGCCGCGACGATGACCGACCCCAGAGCCAGCGCGAGCGCCGTGGACGCGAACCCGATGGCGATCCGCTCTATCGCCGTCGCGTCGACCATCCGGTCGGCCGCCCGGTCGAGGAACGCGCGGGCCCCGTCCGTGTCGGCGCCGCTCACACCTCGACACCTCCGTCGGCGTCGCTCACGCGCCACCACCTCCGTCGGCCGCAGGTTCGGCGGCCGCGACCGGTCCGTCTGGCGAGTCACCCGTCATCAGCAGTCCGAGGTCGTGGTCGGTGACCGCGGCCGGGTCGACCACGTCGACGAACTCGCCTTCGTACACGACGGCGATCCGGTCCGAGAGCTGCTGGATCTCGTCGAGTTTCGAGGAGACGAGCACGACCCCGACGCCGTCGTCGCGCATCTCGCGCAGGCGTTCGTGGATGAACTCGATGGCCCCGATGTCGACACCGCGGGTCGGGTGCGAGGCGACGAGCAGGTCCGGGTCGTGTTCGAACTCGCGGCCGACGACGAACTTCTGCTGGTTTCCGCCCGAGAGCGACGACGCCTCGGCGTCGGCGTTCCCGGGCTGGACGTCGTACTCGTCGACGATCGACTCCGCGTGGTCGCGGACGGCGCCCCAGTTGACGAACCGCCCGCGGACGAACGGTTCGACGGTCTGGTTACCGAGCAGCGCGTTGCGCACGAGGTCGTAGTCCTGGACCAGCCCCTCGGCCTGGCGGTCTTCGGGGACGTAGGCGATTCCCGCCTGGATGCGCTCGCGGCGACTGCGGTCGGTCACGTCCCGGCCGGCGAACGTGACGGTCCCCTCCTCGACGCTCCGCAGGCCCGTGAGCGCCTCGACCAGTTCGGCCTGACCGTTGCCCTCGACGCCGGCGATCCCGAGGATCTCCCCTTCGCGGACGGTGCAATCGACGCCGCGGACGGCGAGAAGTCCGCGGTCGTCGCGGACGTGCAGGTCTTCGACCGAGAGGATCTCCGCCCCCGGTGACGTCGTCCGCTCGACGGTGTCGAAGAGGACCTCCCGGCCGACCATCATCCGGGCGAGTTCCTCGCGAGAGGTCGCGTCGCCGTCGACCGTCCCGACGGCCTCGCCGTCCCGCAGGACGGTGATCTCGTCGGCGACCGCCATCGCCTCCTCGAGCTTGTGGGTGATGAACACAAGCGAGCGGCCGCTCTCGGTGAGTTCGACCATCACGTCGAACAGATCGTCGACCTCCTGGGGGGTGAGGACCGCCGTGGGCTCGTCGAGGACGAGCGTGTCGGCGCCCCGGTAGAGGCTCTTGACGATCTCGACGCGCTGCTGGACGCCGATACCCAGCTCCTCGATCCGGGTGTCGAGGTACTCGTCGACGTCGAACCCGTAGGTCGCGCACACCTCCGCGATCTCCTCGCGGGCTCGGTCGGCATCGACCAGCCCGCTGTCGGTGGGTTCGTACCCGAGGACGACGTTCTGGAGGACGGTCATGGTGTCGACCAGCTGGAAGTGCTGGTGGATCATCCCGATCCCCGCGTCGCTGGCGTCGCGCGGCGAATCGAACGTCCGGGGCTCGCCGTCGACGACGATCCGGCCCTCGTCAGGCCGGTAGAGTCCGTAGAGGACGCTCATCAGCGTCGTCTTTCCCGCGCCGTTCTCGCCGACGATGGCGTGGACGGTCCCGGGTTCGAGCGTGAAGTCGACGCCGTCGTTGGCGACGACGTCGCCGAACCGTTTCGTGATCCCTTCCAGCCTGACCGCCGGCGGGACGTCCCCGTCGGCCGCGGTGAGGTCGACGCTGTCGCGCGAAGCGTCCCCGTCGGCGGGCGTTTCGTCGGTCTCCGCTTCTCCGCCGTCGCCGGCGGGCGTTTCGTCGGTCTCCGCTTCTCCGCCGTCGCCGACGGGCGTCTCTCCGTCGCTCATACCGTGGGGGGTTCAGCCGACATGATCGAAAGCGGTGGGGTCAGTTCTGACACCCTGACGCGGTACAGGGCACGGTGATGTCACCGCTGGTGATCCCGTCTTTGGCGTCCTGGATGTTCTCGTCGACGACGTCGGGGAGTTTCGGCCCGATGGCCTGGCCCTTCACGAGGTCGACGGCCTCCTGTTCGAGGCCGAGCACGTTCTGACCCTGCACGCTCGACCAGTTGTCCTGAACGACGGCCTCGGCGACCTGGTGGGTCCCGCGGTTGATGTACTTGACCGCCGATCCCATGATGACGTCCTTGTAGTCGGGCAGGGTTCTCGACTGGTCGGCGTCGACGCCGATGGCGAAGCGCTCGTTCTCCTGGGCGGCCTGGAAAACGCCCTGACCGGCCGCCGCCGCGGCGTGATAGACGATGTCACAGCCGGAGTCGTACTGCGAGGTCGCGATGTTGTTGGCGGTCTGGGTGTCGTTGTAGTTGCCGATGTAGCCGTCGCTCACCTCGATGTCCTCGTTGACGTATTCCACGCCGGCCTTGTAGGCGCGCTCGAAGGCGTTGATGAGCGCCCCGTCGACGCCCCCCACGAAGCCGACTTTCGTGCCGTCCGGGTCGTTCGAGTTACCCTCGTGGGTCAGTTCGCGGGTCGTCATCGTGCCCGCGAGGACGCCCGCGAGGTAGGACATCTCGTGGTTGGCCCAGCTGAAGCCGGCGACGTTGGGCTCGTCGACGTAGTCGTTGATGAGCATCCAGCGCTGGTCGGGGTAGTCCGCGGCGTTGCTCTCGAGCGCCTGCGTGTGCTGGTACCCGACGAGCACGATGAGGTCGTAGTCCGGGTCGGAGCTCTCGGCCAGTCGCGACTGCGTCGTCCCGTAGTTGGACTGGTTCGTCTCCTCGACCTGCTGGATGGTGATATCGTAGTCCTCCTTGGCGTTCTGGAGCCCCTCGAGCGCGAGGTCGTTGAACGCCCGGTCGCCGAACCCCGCCGAACTCGAGATGATGGCGACGTGCGTTTGCTCGCCACTGCCACCGTCGCCTCCGTCTCCACCATCACCGCCGTCGCCACCGTCTCCACCATCACCGCCGTCGCCACCGTCACCGTCGCCACCGTCCCCACCGAGACAGCCCGCGAGGGCGCCACCGGCGACGAGAGCACCGCTCGACCGCAGGATCTCGCGGCGGCCGATACCGCTTGCAGTCACTCGTCGGCGATACGCCGGCAGGGTACCGTCGTCTGGGTTTTCTTCGCGGGTCATAGCAGTTCCACTCCCCATAATGCACTTCTATCATAAAAGATCACGCACGATTCTCGGAGATTCTCTCCGGGTTTACCGGACGGTAGGGCGTGTGGCAACGATACGGCGTGTGGCAGCGGCGAGAGAGGCGAGGGCGCTCACCAGTTCGTCGAGCTATCCGGGCGAGTGCAACGAGCGAGTCACGGGGACGACCTCCGGGGGAAAGGCCGTAACTGAGCCGCTACAGCTCGCCGAGCTTGCGGAGGAGCTGCCCGCGGTACTCCTCGTCGGCGCGGACGCCTTTCATCTCGAGGACGTTGCGCTGGAGCTTGTCGGCGGCGACGCGGAAGGCGGTGTCGGCGCCGTAGCCCTCGCCGGAGCCGGCGGCCTGGCCCTCGTTGGTGCGCAGGCGGATCTGACACTGGATGAGGGGAGTACCGCGCAGTTTCTCCTTGTGCTCGTGGAAGCGGACGTGGGCGTGGTGGACCTGCATGTCCTGGTACTTGTCGGCCACGTCCTCGATGCGCTGGCGGATGTCCGCCCGCGAGATGGTGTCGAGGAGGGTGATGTTGGTGATCTGGACGTCCAGGTGCTCCTCCTCGGTGAAGGTGAGCGCGCGGAGCACGTCGGTCTTGGTGAGGATGCCGGCGACGGTGCGGTCGTCGTCCTCGGGGGTGACGACGAGGCCGGCGTAGTCGTTGTCGAGCATGCGCTCGACGGCGCTTCGGACCGATTCCGCTGGGGTGGTGGTGGCGACGGGGCTGTTCATCTCGTCGTAGACGGGCAGGTCGAGGACGCGCTCGATGTCGCCGCGGCGCTCGCCCCGGGTGGCCTTGTCCATGTCGCGGACGACGATGTCGACGATGTCGTGACGGGTGACCATGCCCGAGAGCAGGCCGTCCTCGTCGAGGACGGGCAGTCGCGAGATGCCGTGTTCGCGCAGGAGGTTGATCACCTGCCCGACGTTGGTGTCCTCGGTGACGGTGACGACGTCGTCGGTGTAGATCTGGTCGACGGTGAGCGCGTCGAGGTGTTCGAGGACGGCCTCGAGGATCGCGTCTTCGGTGACGATCCCCCAGAGCTTGCCCGCCTCGAAGACGGGGGCGACCTTCGTTCCGCCCTCGACGAGGACGCGCGCGACCTCGCGGACGTCGTCGGTGCGCTCGACCTTCGGGGCCGACTGCACCAGCGCGCCGGCCTTGGCGTCGTCCTCGATGTGAGACTGCACCAGCTGTTTCTGGGTGATAACCCCCTCGTACTCGCCGTCGTCGGTCACGAGAAGTCCTTTGGGGTTGTCCCGCTCGAACCGCGAGCGGACCTTTCCGAGGCGTTCATCGACGTCGACGGCTACGTACTCGCTGGTGGCGATATCGGCGATATCCATCTGGATCTCCCGTTTTGAGCCTTCGACGCGAGGCATAATCAAAGTTGGCGAACGGTCTCGGTCTCCGGGATTTCGCCAGTCGCCGGTGACGAGCGATGGTCGGCCGTTCGAGCGACGGTGGAGAGCCGTCGAGCGACGGTAGAGACTTGTCCGACCGGTCCCAAGCGGCGAGCGTGCTCCCCGACATCACCGTCTTCGGCCGGTACACGTACCTCGTCACCGAGGTCATGTGGGGGGGCGTCGCGCTCGCCCTGCTGTACTACGCGGACGCCTTTCGTGCGGCCGCCCGCACCGTCGCCGTCCTCTACCCCTTCGCCTTCGTCTGGGACTGGTACACGCTCGAGGTCGGCGTCTTCGCCATCCCGCTGCGGACCGGCTACGAACTCCTCGGCATCCCCGTCGAGGAACACATCTTCATGGTCGTCGTCCCGGCGATGGTCGTCGGCGCACACGAGAGCCTGCGCAAGCGGTTCGGTCCCGCCGACGGCACCGCGCCCGAACGCGGGTGAACTATATAGATTCGTATGAGATAACGTATCATTCGAAGGAAATTATTAGTCCGGTCCGGTCGAGAGTCGAAGCGAGCGCCATGGCGACAGACTCCTCATCGCGGCGCGTGGAACTGTTCGTGCGATCACTCTCGCCGGCGCCGACGCGGAGTCCGGTCGACGACCACCTCCGTCGTCTCCGAACGCTCGCGGGGGGCGAGCGCGTCGCGGACCTGTCGGTCGACGTGTGGGGGCGGGAAGTCGGTCTCTCGACGACCGCGGCCCGGACCGACGCGGGGGAGCGCGTCCTCGACCGCGTCGCCGCGTTCAGAGAGTGGGCCGGACAGCGGGGCGTTACCCTGGAGCCGTTCTTCGAGACGCGCGAGGTCGGTGCCGGACTGACCGGCGAGCCCCACACCGCGCTGGTCCTCCCGGTCTGTTGTCTCGCCGAGTACGAAGACAACGATCTCGTCCACGTCGCTCCCTACGCCACGGAGATGGCCGTCCATTCGGTCTCCGACCGGATCCGCGCGCTGGAGCGTGAGCGCGCGGCCTCGAGCGATCGTGACCGACGGGACGGCGCGCGGGCCGGCACCGCATCGCGCGCGCACTCCCCGCGGCCGGTCGGGACGGTCGCCGAAACGGTTGCCACCGTCGAAGAGCGCTCGCCCGACCCCGCTGACGACGCCTCGCCGACACTCGGTCAGTAAGCGATCGATTCCCCTCCAAACTCCATCGATCCGCGGCCACCGAGTGACCCGGGCGCGGCCGTCGCGCCCGATCGTCTCACGGAGTTCGACGATAGTCGAATATTACTACGATGTTAATCGAATCGTACTATTTTCGTTCGGGTCGAAGGGTGACCCAACCAGAAGTTAACGTTCGTTCAACTAACGCCCCATATAACCGGTGTGTGAAACACAAACACGGGACAGAAACGGACATGAGGGGAAGTTTTTTTACCTTGCCAGTCGCGCTATCGGGTACGATGACGGGGACACAGCCGCGGATCGAACTGTACGTTCGGTCGCTCCTGCCCGACGGGGCGGGCCACCGACAGGAAGCGGTCATCGAACAGCTCCAGCGCCTCGACGCCGAAGACGAGATCGCCGACTTCTCGGTGATCGTCTGGGGCAAGCAGATCGCCCACGAGTCTGCGGGCTCGCGCACCGAGGAGGGCGAGTACATCCTGAATCGCGTCGCCGAGTTCAAGCAGTGGGCGCTGTCGAACAACGTCTCGCTCGAGTCGTTCTATCAGACCCACGAGGTCGAGAACGACGCCAGCGACGAGGCCTATAACGCGATGGTCCTGCCCGTGATGGGCCTGGCCGAGTACGTCGACGGCGAACTGCGCCACGTCGCGCCCTGCACCGACGGCGACGCCGTCCACACCATCACCGAGCGCCTCGACAGGCTGGAACGCGGCGAGCCGGCCGCCATCGAACAGAACGCGAACGTCTCGATCCTCTCGGACTGAGCCGAGGGCTCGGTCCCCCGTCACTTCCTTTTCGCGTACCGTCTGGTGCGTCCTGACATGGCGAGCGGTCAGTCCGGCGAAACGTCGCGACCGGACGGTCCGTCCGTCAGCAGTACAGGACGGTGACGGAGACGCCGCCATCCGGGAGCGCGTGAACGTCGACCCCGATCCGGGACGCGTCGGCGTCGTCCACGTCGCGGACGAGTCGCTCCGCGACCGCCCGTTCGCCGTCGAACTCCGAGAGTCCAGTCTCGCGGAACGCCGAGAACGGCCCCTGGAGGTAAGACGTCCCCGAGCAGGCGCCGCCGATCGCCTCGCGCAGGCGCTCGTTGCTGGGCAGCGAGCCGTCCCCGTACAGTCGCTTCACCTGGCGCTGGTTGTAAAAGCGCGCGGCGTCGTCGAGCCGCTCGGTTCGCGCCAGTTGCGCGTCCTGAGTCCGCTGTTCGTTGAGTACCACGACGTACTGCTCTTCGATCTCGGCGAGCGACAGTCCATCGGCGGTGGTCGCGTTTCCGGGCACGTTCGAGACAGCGAGCGAGTCGCCGCCCATCCCCGGGAGCGTGATCACGCCGAGCAGTCCGAGGAGGAGGGCCCCGCCGGCGACGACCGCGAAGACGATGGCCACGAGGTACATCGGTTCGAGGACGTCGAAGTAGGAGGTCCCGCTCAGTTCCTCGGCGAACTCGTCGTCGTCCGGGATCCGACGTTCGAGGCTGGCGTGGCCACACCGGCTACACGGCGGGGAGTTCTTCTGGTGCTGGCGGCCGCACTCCGGACACACCCACACCGGTTCGCGGTCGTGGTCCGTGCTCTCGGGCGCGACCGGGACGACCGCCTTCTCGAACTTGTGGTGGCCGCAGTTGTCACACGGCGGGTCGTTGCGGTCGTGGGGCTTCTCGCACCACGCGCAGATCCACTTGCCCGAACTGGGGGCGTCCGCTGCGTCGGCCCCCGACTCTGGTCCGTCCTCGCTCATCGCTCAGAGTCTGACGGGCACGTCTCGCTCGTCGAGGTACTCCTTGACCTCGCGGATCGAGTACTCGTCGAAGTGGAAGATGGAGGCTGCCAGCGCGGCATCGGCGCCCGCGTCGGTGAACACCTCGTAGGCGTCTTCGGGGCCGCCACAGCCGGAGGAGGCGATGACCGGCGTCGAGACGGCGTCACAGACCGCCTTCGTCAGCGGAATGTCGTAGCCGTCTTTCGTCCCGTCGGCGTCGATGGAGTTGACGAATAGCTCGCCCGCGCCGCGTTCCTCGGCCTCTTCGGCCCACGAGATCACGTCGGTTCCGGTACCCTCCCGTCCGCCCTTGACAGTGCACTCGAACCAGCAGGACTCGCCGTCGACCTCGGCGTAGTGCTCGCCCTGTTCGTCGAAGCGGCGCCGCGCGTCGACGCTGATGACGATGCACTGGTTGCCGAACGACCGGGCGCCTTCGGTGATGAGTTCCGGCCGTTCGAGGGCGCCGGTGTTGATAGAGACCTTGTCCGCGCCCGCGCGGAGGGTTTCCTTGACGTCCTCGCGGGTGCGGATCCCGCCGCCGACGGTCAGGGGGATAAAGACCTCGTCGGCGACCTGCGAGACGGTGTCGAGCATCGTCTCGCGGCCCTCGGCGGAGGCGGTGATGTCGAGGAAGACGAACTCGTCGGCGCCGGCCTCGTTGTACTTCTTGGCCATCTCGACGGGGTCGCCCGTGTACGCGAGGTCCTCGAAGTTGACCCCGGTGTAGACGGCGGCGTTGCCCTCGTCGTCCAGGTCCACGTCGATGCAGGGAATGATCCGTTTCGTGAGCATGCCGGCGTCTCTTACCCGAGGTAGGCGCCGCGCGCGTAATCATTCCTCCGGTCGGGCGATCGAACGATACCGCTGACTCGATACCCGTCGCTCGGACTTCCGGCGTCTTCGAGCGAGCGAGCGCTTTCGCGGATCGTGCGAACCGCTCCATACGGGACGTACCTACGGCAAGAACCGCGACCGCCAACAGCCTGAAAGCTTCTGCGGGATTGCTATCGACCGCCACCGCCAGCAGCGTGAAAGCCCCCGACCGCTCCGGTCGCGCGCCTCGCTGCGCGCTTCGCTCGTTGCACTCGCTGTAGTGCTTACGTCGTCGGGCTTCCCGGAGCGACCGGCCCCTTTCATTCCCACCCGTATCAGCTGGTCAGCCAGTCTGTGCGGGTGGGAATGAAAGGGGCGATGCGTTCGATCCGTCCCGGACGACGCAAGAACCGCAGGCCGAGATTCTCGTGAGCGAAGCGAACGAGAACAAGGCCGAGGCGCACAGCGAGGCCCGGACGGTCGAACGCGTCGGGGCTTTCACGCTGTTTGCGGTAGTGGTGCCAGCAGTTGATAGCGGGGCATTCACGCTGTTTGCGGTGGTGGTGTCAGCGGTTCTTGGCGGGGCTCTCAGGCTGTTTGCGGTTGCTGTCTCGATCGGGTCGCTCCCACTGAGACGGACTGGAACTCGATCACCGCCGTCAGATCCACCACGAACTAGCGATCGGGGAGAGACCGTCGGGTGACACAGGTATTTTATTCACGCATGGTGAATCGTGGCTATGCGAGAGGTGTCTCTGGCTGGTGATTGGGAGTTCCGCGAGGCAGACGGCGGCCGGTGGCTCGACGGGACGGTCCCGGGCGGCGTCTACACGGACCTGCTGAACGAGGGGGAGATCCCCGACCCGTTCGTCGAGGACAACGAACTCGACGTCCAGTGGGTCGGGAAGACCGACTGGACCTACCGCCGGAGCGTCGACGTCGACGCCGACCTGCTCGACCACGACCGCGTCGTCCTTCAGTGCGAGGGGCTCGATACGGTCGCCACCGTCCTGGTCAACGGGCGAGAAGTCGGCTCGTCGGTCAACATGCACGTCGGTCACGAGTTCGACGTGGCGGACGCGCTCGAACCCGGCGAAAACGAGATCGAGGTCGAGTTCCGCTCGCCGGTCGAGTACGGCATCGAGCAGTCCGAACAGTCCCCCTACGAGGTGCCCAGCCTCCGCTACCCGGTCGACCAGCCCGGTCGACAGTTCATCCGGAAGGCCCAGTGTCACTACGGCTGGGACTGGGGGCCCTGCCTGCCGACGGTCGGCATCTACCGCGACATCTCCATCGTCGCCTACTCGGGGCCGCGCATCCGCTACACGAAGACCGAACAGGACCACGAAACAGTGGACGGTGAGAGCGGAGCCGTCGACCTGACCGTCCGGACGGGCGTGGACGCGCCCGCGGCCGGCAAGTACGACCTGACCGTCTCGGTCGCCGACGCCGAGACCACCGAGACCGTCTCGCTCGAAGCGGGCGAACAGGAGGTCGAGACCACAGTCACGGTCCAGGACCCCGAGCTGTGGTGGCCCAACGGCTACGGCGACCAGCCGCTCTACGACATGACCGTCGATATCGCGGACGGAAGCGGTGCCGTCGCCGGCACAGGGACCGAAGTCGCCGACTCAGTTACCGACCGGATCGGCTTCCGCGACGTGGAACTCGTCGTCGAACCCGACGACGTGGGCACCTCCTTCTACTTCGAGGTCAACGGCACCGAGATCTTCGCAAAGGGGGCCAACACCATCCCGACCGCGCCGATGTACGGCGACGTGAGCGAGGCCCGCTACGACCACCTCCTCGAGAGCGCCGTCGACGCGAACATGAACATGCTCCGGGTGTGGGGCGGGGGCTACTACGAGTTCGACTACTTCTACGAGCGCTGCGACGAACTCGGCATCCTCGTCTGGCAGGACTTCATGTTCTCCTGTTCGCTGCATCCCGCCGACGACGCCTTCCTCGACACCGTCGAGGAAGAGGTCCGCCATCAGGTCCGCCGGCTGGCGAACCACCCCTCGATCGCGCTGTGGTGTGCCAACAACGAGAACGAGGAGGCCGCACAGAACTGGTTCGTCGAGCACGACCACCACGAGGACCACCTGGAGGACTACGCCGCGCTCTACGAGGAGACGGTCGGGCCGGCCTGTCGCGACGAGGACCCCTCGCGGACCTACTGGCCCGGGTCGCCCTCCAGCGGGCCCGACGAGATGGAGCCGTACGTCTTCGAGAAGGGCGACATCCACTACTGGGACGTCTGGCACGCGGGCCAGCCCTTCGAGGACTACTACACGACCGAACCGCGGTTCGTCTCCGAGTTCGGCTACCAGTCGTTCCCCTCGACGGACTCGCTGCGGACGGTCATCGACGAGGCCGACTTCAACCCCACCTCCCCGATGATGGAACACCACCAGCGCAACCCCGGCGGGAACACGACCATCCTCAAACGGGCCGCGAGCTACTTCCGGTTCCCCTTCGATTTCGACGACTTCGTCTACGTCTCGCAACTGCTGCAGGCCGAGGCGATGTCGACGTCCATCGAACACTGGCGCCGGCGCAAGCCGACGACGATGGGCGCGCTCTACTGGCAACTGAACGACCTCTGGCCCGTCGCCTCCTGGTCGTCGATCGAGTACGACGGCAAGTGGAAAGCCCAGCAGTACGCCGCCCGCCGCCAGTTCGCGCCCGTGCTCGTCTCCTTCCACCCCACGTTCGAGGGAGCGGGCGACGTCGCCAACGCCCAGGCCGGCGAGGGCGGCGAGTGGCCCGACGTCGAAGCGCAGACGCTCTGGGTAACCAGCGACGTGACAGACTCGCTCGCCGGCGAGATCGACCTCGAGATCGTCACGTTCGACGGCGAGACCGTGCTCTCGGAGACCGTCGACGTCGACATCGACGCCCAGGAGAGCGTCGAACTCCGGACCGTCGAGCGCGACGACCTCCCCGCGGACGTGGCCCCGAGCGAGGTCATGGTCCGCGCGACCTTCGACGGCGAGCGCACAGGCACCGGGGGCGCCGACGGGATCGACGGTGTCGAGTCCTACCCCGCCACGGCCTTCTTCGAGGACTACAAGCGCCTCGACCTTCCCGACGCCGAGGTGTCGGTCGACGTCGACGGCGCGGACGTGACCGTCGCGAGCGAGGAGTGCGCGCTCTTCCTCGAACTCGACCCAGGCACGCTCCGGGGCGCGTTCTCGGACAACTACGTTCACCTCGCGCCCGGCGAGGAGCGGACAGTTACCTTCGACTCCTACGACGACCGCCGCGACGCCGTCGTCGAGACGACCCTCGAAAACGACCTCTCGGTGCGACACCTGCGGCAGACGTACTGAGCGGCGGGAAAACGAGTCCGCGGTCCTACCGGTGCTGTTCGATCGCCGCGACGAGCGCCTCTTTCTGCTGGACGCCGACCATCTCCTGAACCTTCTCTCCGCCGGCGAAGAGGACGAGCGTCGGGACGCCCCTGACGCCGTACTGCGCGGCGAGTTGCTGGTTCGCGTCCACGTCGACCTTCGCGACGGCCGCGTCGGTTTCGGCAGCGATCGATTCGACGATGGGTTCGAGCATCTGGCACGGGCCACACCAGTCCGCGTAGAAGTCCACGAGGACCACGTCGTACTCGCTCGTCGCGTCGTCGAGTTCGGACGCACCGTTCACGTGGATCGGTTCCGACGGCGCGCCGGCCGCTCCGCCGCTGCTGTCCGTCGCATCGCCGTCCCCGTCGACCTGCTCGCGCAGCGATTCTCGTTTCTCGGCTCGGATGTCCTCGACCGATCGATTGTCACTCATCACCCCATCGTAGGGACTGGTCCCCTTTAACTGTTTTGCGCTATTTTTGCAATACTACAGAACCACTGGCGGCCGTCCGGGAACGGTAGGCGCGGCTCAGAGACTCGCACTGCTGGCGGTTACAGTCATCACAGCCTGTCGGCGAACGCTCCCGGGAGGCGGGCGTAGACGGCGGCGTTCCCGGCGAGCGCGTCGGTCGTCGTGTACTCGTCGATAGCGTGGACGGTGTCGGTACCGAGGCCGAACTCCACGGTGTTGATCCCGGCGTTGCGCAGTTTCTTCGCGTCGCCGCCGCCGGTTGCCGAGCGCCGGTAGACGCGGTCGCCGGTGACTCCCTCGGCCACCTCGACTGCGGCCGCGACCAGCGGGCTGTCGGGCGGTTCGAACGTGCCGACGCTCCAGGAGAGGTCGGCGACGACGATCCCCTCGCAGTCCGCCACGCACTCCCGCACGTCGGCGATCAGGTCCGGGGTGTACACGCCAGGCGCGAGCCGGATATCGACCTCGGCGCGGGCCGACGCCGGGACGGCGTTTATCGACTCACCGCCCTCGATCGTCCCGAGGTTGATCGACGGATGCTCGAAGAGAGCGCGCGCCGCCTCGGCCCCCATCGTCGGCGCGTAGTACTCGACGGACTCCGCGACGAGGTCGGCGACAGCGGGGTCCAGGTCGAGCGCGCGCTCGCCGAACTCCTCGCGGAGTCGTTTGACCGCGGCGTAGCACCGGTCGATGGCGTTGACGCCCAGGACGGGCCGCGAGCCGTGGGCCGCCTCGCCCTCCGCGTCGAGAGTGAGCCACACCGAGCCGCGGTCGGCCGCAGTCACGGAGTGGCGCCCGCCCTCGCAGGTCGTCTCCCCGATGACACAGGCGTCGGCAGCGAGCGCGTTCGCTTCCAGGAGTGCTGCCAATCCCGCGTCGCCGCCGGTCTCCTCGTCGCTGACGAACGCGAACGAGAGGTCCACCTGCGGGGTGATATCGGTCTCGACGTAGGCGCGGGCCACCCAGTACATCGCGGCGACGGCGCCTTTCATATCGGTCGCGCCGCGACCGTAGACTCGATCCCCGTCGCGCTCGCCGAGCGGATCGCGTGTCCAACTGTCTCGGTCGAACGGCACCGTGTCGAGGTGGCCGTTGAACAAAAGCGTCGCGTCGCGCTCACCCGGAATCGTCGCGAGGAGGTTGGGTTTGGCCGCGTCGGGCGCGATTCGCTCGGTGGCGACCCCGAGGTCGGCGAACCACGCTTCGAGCGCGGCGACCGCCTCGCGCGTCGCTCCGGGCGGGTTCTGCGTGTCGATCGCGAGAAGGTCCAGGGCCGTCGTCATCACTTCCTCGCGGTGATCGTCGAGGAAGTCGACGACCGCCGTCTCATCTGACCGTGACCGGTCGCCGGTCATCGGCTACTCCGCGGGGACTTCGACTCGCTCGTCGTACTTGTCGCGGAACTCCTGGACGAGCTGGCCCATCTTCGCGTACCAGTCGTTGAGCATGCGCTGCATCTCGTCGGCCATCCTGTCCGGGTCTGTCGGTCGGAAGACGTGATAGTAGCCGCCCTGTTCGTAGTTGATCTGCTCTTTCTGGACGAACCCCGCCTGGACCAACCGCTGGATCGAACGGTAGGCGGTCGAGCGCTCGCGGTCGACTGCATCCGCGATCTCGTCGACCGTCAGCATCTCGTCGGCGTCCACGAGGACCCCGAATATCTCCCGGTCGAGTTCCTTCAGCCCGTGGAAACACTCCAGCAGCCCCTCGCACTCCATGTCCTGCTGGAGGTACTCGCTCATGGAATCCGGCATCGTACGTCGAGCTAGTCCCTTCGACAGCATAAATGTGTGGATTATCCGCACAACCATCGGATCCCCAGCCGTGCGAGAGCAGTTCGACCCCTCGGATAGTGCCGTCGGCCGGGTCGGGCCGACGGCCGCGGTTGACCGCTCGCCCGACCGCGATTTTAAGTAGGTGGCGAGCGAATAGTATTGCATGAGTGTAGAACAACTAAACGACGAGGTGGCCGACCGGATCCGGCTGTCGTACCGACCGGACCCGTCGAGAACACAGTCAATCGACGAGGCATGGAACGTCGTGGACAGCGACTGGATACGCGAGCGGATGACCGAGGACACCTATCTCACGTATCTCCGTCGCGCCCACGGCGGTCGCGTCGCGGTCGGCGACGAGTGGGAAGAGTTCGTCAACTGCGGCTGTGCGGACCCGGAAGACGTGATCGTGCGCGTCGAGGCAGTCGAGGGTGGGACGGTCTTCGGCGAGGAGACGGCAGTCGGTATCGAACCGGCCGACCAGCCGGATCGCTGAGCGTCTCCGGCCCTGCCCCCGACGGCCACCGCCGCTCACAGGTCGGTTTCGGGCCGACACTGTATTGATTGAATTGCACAATACTTATTTTTCTACGCCCGGTACGATGGACCGCAGATGGATTTCGACGATTTCCCGACACCCGACGCATCGGTCGACAGCATCACCCCGAGCGAGCTGAAGCGGCGCATCGACGAGGGGGAGGCGGTGACCGTGCTCGACGCGCGCGCGTCGAGCGAGTTCGAGGAGTGGCACGTCGAGGGGCCGACGGTCACCGTCGCGAACGTCCCCTACTTCCGGTTCCTCGACGGCGCGGACGACGACCTCCTCGCGCAGGTCCCGGAGGGCGACCCGCTGGTCGTCCTCTGTGCCAAAGGCGGGGCCAGCGAGTTCGTCGCCGGCACGCTGAAAGAGGCCGGGCGGGACGTGATCCACCTCGAGGACGGCATGAACGGGTGGGCCCGCGTCTACGAACGCAGCGAGGTGACCGGCTACGACGGGCCTGGCCGGGTCTACCAGTACCGCCGCCCGTCATCGGGCTGTCTCTCCTACCTCGTCGTCGACGGCGACGAGGCCGCGGTGATCGACCCGCTCCGGGAGTTCGCCGAGAGGTATCTCGACGACGCCGCGGAGCTGGGAGCGACCCTCAAGTTCGCCGTCGACACGCACGTCCACGCCGACCATATCAGCGGCGTCCGCGCGCTCGACGACGAGGGCGTCCGCGGCGTCGTCCCCGAGGCGGCCGTCGACCGCGGGATCCGCTACGCCGACGTGGTCGAACGGCTCGGCGACGGCGACACGCTCTCGGTCGGCGACGCCACGATCGAAGCGGTGCACACGCCCGGTCACACGACCGGAATGACCTCGTATCTCGTGGGCGAGAGCCTGCTCGCGACCGGAGACGGCCTGTTCACCGAGAGCGTCGCCCGGCCCGACCTGGAGGAGGGCGACGACGGCGCTCCCGACGCGGCGCGCACCCTCCACGAGTCGCTCCACGAGCGGATCCTGCCGCTGCCGGACGACACCGTCGTCGCGCCGGCGCACTTCTCCGACGCCGCCGACGCCGCGGCCGACGGCACCTACACCGCGACCATCGGCGACCTCACCGAGCGGATGGACGCGCTCTCGCTCGACCGCGAGGCGTTCGTCGACCTCGTCCTCGCGGACATGCCGCCCCGACCCGCCAACTACGAGGAGATCATCGGGACCAACCTCGGAACGCAACACGTCGACGACGACGAGGCGTTCGAACTCGAACTCGGCCCGAACAACTGCGCCGCCACGCAGGACTCGCTGACCGGCGACTGATCGGTCAGCGACCGATCGGCCGGCGACAGACTGCCCACAGTTTTCGTGAAAAGTAGTGAATCGGGGAGCGACGGTGTCGGCGGCGTGCGGCGACTCCGGCCGACTACCCCGCCGTCGCCTCTCTATCCCGATGGGGCGTCCGACTGGCGCGAACCGAGCGCGCTCGCGAGCGCGAGGAGATAGCCGAAGCCCTGTTTGACCTCGGGGTCTCGCGTCGCGCGTGCGAGTCCGAGGACGCCGACCGCGTCAGGGTCGGCCGCTTCCGCGTCGCCGACGGCGCCCAGGAGCGTCGCCAGGCCGTCGCGGGTGTCCTCCTCACCGGCCGCGTCGGCGAGTTCCGCGACCGACGACCCGGTGTCGGCGAGCGAGGTGACCATCTCGTCGTCCATCGCCGCGGTGGCCAGCGACGCGACCTGCGCGAGGTCCGCCAGGTCGTCGAGCGTCCCGCTGGCCTGCATCTCGGCGACGGTCTCCAGCGCTGCGGCCAGGTCCTGCCCGTTCTCGCCGGTCGCGGTCGCGAGCGCGACGGTCTCCTCCGTCGCGAGGCCGTCGGCCGATTCGGCGAGCGTCGACGCCGTCCCCGCGAGCGAGGCGGCCATCTCGTCGTCCATCGCCGCCTCGCCCAGCGCGAGCAGGTCGAGGAGTTCGTTCACGGCGTCGAGTCGCTCGACGAACCGCGCGACGGTCTCGGGGTTCTCGGCGATGGCGTCGGCGAGTTCGCCGTCGAGGTCGGCGGCCGCGTGCTCGCTCACGCAGACCACCTCACAGCAGCCCCCTGGCGGTCAGCCAGTAGGACTCGTTGTAGGCGAGTTTCGCCCAGTGCAGTTGCTGTGACGGGCGCACCGGTTCGGGCGGGTGGTCGTAGTCGAACTCGACGAACGTCGCCGCGTCCATCCCGGTCTCGACGAAACACAGCGTCTTCCCGTCGTAGGTCGCCGTCGGCGTTCGGCCGCGGACCTCGCTGGCGATCCGCTGGCCGACGACGTTCGCCTGGTAGTGGGCCGCGCTCCCGGCCTTCGGGACGCCGACGGCCGCGGCGTCGCCGAGCGCGTAGACGCCCTCGTGGCCGGTCGCTTCGAGCGTGTGTGCGTCCACGTCGACCCAGCCCCCCTCGCCGAGCCCCGCGTCGGCGATCAGGTCGCTCCCGGTGTGGGGTGGGATCGCGACGAGCGCGTCGTAGTCGAGGGTCGTCCCCTCCATCGACGTGAGCGTCCCCTCGTCGGGGTCGACCGACTCGGCGTTGAACATCGTCTCGACCCGGATGTCGCGGGAGTCGAGGATCGGCCGCGCCCACTCGGCGATCTGCTCGTTGCCGTGGACGCGCATGATGGGGTAGGTGTAGGTGATCGCGACGTCGTCGCGGAGGCCGCGCTGGCGGAACCAGTCGTCGGCCATGAGGGCGAACTCCAGCGGCGCCGCCGGACACATGTGCGGCGTCCCGACGACGCTCAACACGAGGTGGCCCTCGGTGAATCCGACGAGCTCGTCACGGAGTCGCTCGGCGCCCGCCTCGCCGTAGAACTGGTGCGCCCCCTCCGCGAGTCCCGGCACCGCGTCCGGGGCCAGTTGCGCGCCGGTCGCGAGGACGAGGCGGTCGTAGGAGACGAGGTCGGGCGCGTCGACCGGTTCGAGCGTCTGTGCTTCGGTATCGATATCGGCCACGTAGTCGATCCGGAGGTCGACGCGGTCGTCGACCAGTTCGGAGAGCGGCCGCCGGCCGTCCGCAGGCTCGCGCTTCCCGAACGCGACGTAGAGCCAGACCGGCTTGTAGACGTGGTCGGGGTCGTCGTTGAACAGCACGACCTCGACCTCGCCGGCGTCGATCTCGGGGGCGAGCCGCTCGGCGAGGTCGTTGGCGAGGACGACCCCGCCGGTGCCGCCGCCGACGATGGCGATGCGCTCGGTCATGATTTCGCCACGAGGATCCGGTAGTAGTCGCCCTCGTCTTCGACCGCGAGGACCTCGTTGCCCGATTCGTCGGCCCACTCTGGCACATCGCTCGTGGACTGCTCGTTGTCGCTCAGGAGCGCGACCACCGTCCCGGCCTCGGCGGACCTGAGCGCGCCGACCAGGTCCATCAGCGGCCCTGGGCAGGTCGCGCCGCGCGCGTCGACTGTCTCGTCCGGTTGCGGAGTGTCTGCTGACATGCGTTCGTCTGAATCTCCGCGCCGGCCGCATATAATAGTGTGCGGAATTCCCAATATTCGAAAACGGCGAGGTGACCGGTCAGTCGGCGGAGACGGCGTCAGCGCCGGCATCCGAACGGTACGCGCGCCAGTACCCCTGCGCGTAGGCGCCGACGAACATCCCGGCGATAGCCCAGAGGATCACGTAGTTGCCGACGCCGAGGCTGGCGTAGCCGGCGCCGGGACAGATCCCGGAGACGCCCCAGCCGACGCCGAAGATCAGGCCGCCGGTGACGACGTTGCGGTCCAGCGACTTGACCCGGCGCGTGTACGAGCGCCCCGTGAGCGGCGCACGGTCGAGCCAGCGCGTGGCGACGAAGAAGGTCACGCCCGCGACGACCGACGCGCCGCCCATGACCAGCAGGAGGCCGAAGTCCTCGAGCTGGAGGAAATCGAGCACGACCTCCGGGCGGGCCATCCCGCTGTAGGCCAGCCCGAACCCCTCGATCAACCCGCCGGCGACGATCAGGAGCGTGAACAGCGGCCCGCGTCCCTCGGCGCTCATCAGGGAGACACCCCCAGTCCGGAGACGACCAAGGCGGTCACGATCGCAGTGCCGACGAACAGCGCAACGTTGACGAGCGAGGTCCGCGAGACCGATCCGACGCCGCAGACGCCGTGGCCGGCCGTACAGCCCTTGCCCACGCGCGTCCCGATACCGACGAGTACGCCGCCGCCCAGCAGCCGCCACCACTGCACCTCCGTCACCCACACCGTCGGGTCGAAGGCGAGCTTGTAGACCGCCGCGCCGGCGACGATGCTGAGGAAGAAGACCACGCGCCAGTCGCGCGACTGGACGAAGCGGGGCTGTCGGAACCTAGGGAGCCGCGACCCGTAGGACAGCGTCGTCTCGAGGAACGTGCTGTTGCCCGCGATGATCCCCGACCCGAGGTAGATCACCGAGATTCCGGCCCCGACGAACAGCCCGCCGATCAGGTACTCGAGGACGCCGTTCGGGAACAGTTCGGTCCCGGCGACCTGCACGCCGACCGCGAGTTCGGCGAGAACGAGGTCGACGAGCGCGGCCGCAGCGGCGAGTGCGACGCCGCTCATCTACGTCCGCCCCCGCGCGACCGCTCGGGGCTCGTCAGCGATTCGGCGCCGCCGCGCCGCGACCACCGGAATCCGGCCGGGAGCGACTCCGGCCCCGCGTGAGTGTGTCGGATCGTCATTCTACCACAGTATTGCAAATTTCTCAAAATAAGGCTTTGGATCGCGAGTCGAACGATCCGGGCGCACTGATCCACCGATCGGGTCACAGAACCGGAAATTGGCCAGATACCGCCCAAAACCGCGCCGAAACGTTCGCATCCGGGCGAGATCGCCGCACCGCGATATTGAATCATCCCCGCAATACGTTCGATAGGTTTTTACAGTTTAGTACAATACTGGCACGTGAGGAACACAGCACATGAGCATCGATACGGACGTCACGGAGACGCTGGACGTGAAGGGACTGAACTGCCCGATGCCGGTCGTGCAGACCAAGCAGGCGGTCGACGAGCTCGAGACGGGCGAGACACTGGAAGTGCTCGCCACGGACTCGGGGAGTATGAGCGACATCGACGGCTGGGCGAGTACGACCGACGGCGTCGAACTCGTCGACCAGGTAGAAGAGGACGGCGGGAGCGAGACGGTGTACAAACACTACGTTCGGGTCGAGTGAGATGAGCACGGACGACACTACCGCCGGCGAGTCGGCCGCCGACGAGACCGCCGGGTCGGACGCGGACGACCCCGTCGCCGGCGATCCGAGCGCGGACGAGGTGGCACGGCTGGAGGCCAGGATCGAGGAACTGGAGTCGGAGCTGTCGACCGTCCGGAGCGAGGTCGACGACGACCCCCAGAAGATGGTAATCATCGCGACGAAGGGCACCCTCGATATGGCCTACCCGCCGCTGATCCTCGCGAGCACCGCGGCCGCCTTCGGCTACGACGTGACCGTCTTCCACACGTTCTGGGGACTGGAGATCCTCCACGAGGAGCACTCGAAGGACCTCAAGCTGAGTTCGGTCGGCAACCCGAACATGCCGATGCCCAACGCCGTCGCGGCGCTGCCCGGCATGGACGCGCTGACCACGCGGATGATGGGCAAGCGCATCGCCGACAACGACGTCGCCACCGTCGAAGAGCTGATCGAGACGTCGCTGGACGTCGGCGTCGACCTGCAGGCCTGCCAGATGACCATCGACCTGCTGGAGTACGACGAGGACGACTTCTACGACGGCGTCACGACCGGCGTCGGCGCCGCCTCCGCCTTCCAGGAGATGGTCGACGCCGACATCCAGCTCCTCGTCTGAGGGCGGAGTAGGCCCTGCGATACGCGCAGGCGCTTCGAGAAAGCACTCGATTCCCGCGGATCGGCCGCCGAAGGCGGTCGGTACCGGTAGCGGAAGGCTCTCTGTACCGTCGAGGGGTCCGAGACCGACCAGACCGTCGCGCCTCGAACGGTCACGGCGTGTTATTCCGACCACCCGCGAACTCCGGCCATGGATCGCGAACCACGCGTGGTCTCCCGTCGACGAATCCTTCAGACTGCGGCCGGTACGGCCGGCGTCGCGGCGGCCAGCGAGTCGGCGACAGCACAGGGTGGCACGCGACGCACCGTCGAGATGACCGACGAGCTGGTGTTCGCGCCCGACTCCATCACGGTCGCACCGGGCGACACCGTCGTCTGGGAGAACGTCGGCTCGATCGGCCACTCCGTTACGGCCTACGAGGAGAACATCCCCGCCGAGGCGGAGTACTTCGCCTCCGGCGGGTTCGAGAGCGAGGACGCGGCGCGAAGCGCCTACAGCGCCGGCGACTCCGACAGCGGTGACCTCGGCGCGGACGCCACTTTCGAACACACGTTCCCCATCACGGGCACGTACGAGTACTTCTGTATCCCCCACGAGAGCGTCGAGATGCTCGGGGCCGTCGAGGTGGTCGAGGGCGGCCCGTCCGAGGGCGGCGGGGACGACCTGTCCGTCGTGCCAGAGAGCGCGAAGTCGATCGCGGTCGCCGCGACCGCCGCGCTCTGTTCGGTCCTCGGCCTCGCGTACATGTTCATGAAGTACGGCGGGGACTACGGCGTCGACGAAACCGACAAGGCCGACTAGCGACGGCCCCACGCGCTCCGCCGTGCGTGACGAGGTCGCGACGGGCGGCTGACCCGGCGGCCCACCGACCACCTCTCGGAGAGTTATATTGGCACGATTCCGCAATACTATATGCTGGGGACGCGAAGAGCCGATCATGCGCGCAGTGATAGCCACGGACCTGTCCGAGGCGATGGAGGCGGCGATCAGTTCGAAGACCTGCCTGGAGTGTCTCCAGCGCTACGGCGTCGAGACGATAGACCTGGTGACGGTCACGAGCCCGAACGTCACTACCGGGATGCCCGGCAGCGACGTGGGGGAGCGGACCCGGCGCGCGCTCGACCGCGAGCGGGGGAAACTCGAGGCCGAGGGGTTCGACATCGAGACCCACGTCGTCCGCGGGACGCCCCACCGGCGGATAAACGGGCTGGCCGAGCGGGTCGACGCGGACCTGATAGTCGTGGGGTCCCGCGGTCGGAGCCCGCTGGAAGAGCGGTTCGTGGGCAGCACGACGCGGGACATGGCGCGGACGAGCGTCAGGCCGCTGTTGATCCAGCGCATCGTCGCGGGCGACGGCGAACACGAGATCGCGAACGAACACCTCTTCGAACGGGTGCTGTACGCGACCGACTTCTCGGAGAACGCCGAACGCGCGTTCGACCAGTTCCGACCGCTGTCGGGCGCGACGCAGGAGGCGACGCTGCTCCACGTCGCGCCGCCGGACCGCAGGGCCGACGCCGATGCCGTCCAGGACGCGACCGAACGCCTCGACGCGCTGGCCGACGACCTCCGCGGGATGGGGATCGAGACCCGGACGATGGTCCGGGAGGGCGAGACGGTGGCCGAGATCCTCGCCGCCGAGGCCGAGGTCGACCCGACGGTGGTCCTGCTGGGGTCGCGTGGGCAGGGTCGCATTCGACGGCTGCTCCTCGGGAGCACGTCCGAAGAGGTGATGGCTCGCGCCGAGAGCAACGTGTTGCTCGTGCCGCCGGGGCGGTTGCGGTAAGGGGGTCGGTCTCGGTAAGCGGGGCGGTTGCGGTAAGCGGGGCGGTCCTTTTCTCGGCCTTTTCCACCGAGCGGGTCTCAGTTCGGCGGTGGCGACGACCGGTGGTGCGCTGCATCCACAGCGCGAGCCGCATCTGCGCGGTCGCGGAGCGAAAAAAGGGCGGAGACGGCGTCGTCAGTCCGCGGTCTGGGGGGTACTCGACGTTTCGGTGCGGAGTTCGCGGATCGAGCTGACCACGACAGCGCCGCTGACCAGCAGCGCCGCGCCGATGATGATGACCAGCGCGACGGTGTCGAGGACCGGCATCTCGATCCAGCCGCCGACCTTGCGGACGGCGACCGCGAGCGCGCCGAGCAACAGCATGACGCCGAAGTAGACCTTGATGTCGTCTTCCTCGACGAGGGCCGTCGCGGCGGCGCCCAGGCGAGCCCCGAACGCGCTCCCGGCCAGCAGTGGGACGACGATGGCCAGGTTCACAGCCCCGTCCATCGCGTACAGGAAGCTGCCGATCCCGCCCGAGAAGACGATCTCGAACAGGTCGGTCCCGACGGCCACGGGGACGGGGACGCCAACGAGGTAGAACAGCGCCGGCATCCGGATGAACCCGCCGCCGACACCGAGCAGGCCCGACAGCAGTCCCGTCGCGAACGCGACCGCGAGTATCATCCACAGCGAGACCGTGATCCCGCCCTTGAGCGACATCATCGGCGGCACGCGGTAGGACTGGATCTTCTTGGCGACGTCCGGGATGTCCTCGGCGTCGACCTCGGCGTCCTCGGCGACGTCGTGGTCGATCCCGCCGTCGCCGTCACCGCGCAGCGCGGTGTAGGTGATGAACGCGCCGATACCCCCGAGCAAGCCGACGTAGGCGACGCTGACGACCAGGTCGGCCTGTCCGATCGACTGCAGCCAGTGGAGGCCGAGCTTCCCGACCTCGATGCCGGCGGTCGTGCCGGCGATCATCAGGACGCCGAGCTTGTAGTCGACCTGCCCGAGGTCGCGGTGTTTGAGCGTCGCGATCACGGAGGTCCCGAAGACGAAGGCCAGTCCGGAGGCGACGGCCACGTCGGTGTCGTACCCCATCACCATCAGCGCCGGTGTGACGAGGAACGACCCGCCCATGCCGAAGAATCCGAACAGCAGCCCTATCAGGACGCCGAAGCCCGCAAAGAGCGTGAGCAGCGTCACGGCGACGCCGAACAGTTCCAACTCACTCACCCCCGAGGGCCCGCCTCAGGGTCGGACCCACCAGCGCCTCGAGGATCCCGTACCCGACGTAGAGCACGAGCGCCTCGACGAGGACGACGCCGATTATCACCGCAGCCCCCGCCGGGCCGCCGGCGACCTCAGCTCCGAACACGATTCGACACCTCGATCAGTCTTGTGCACATCATGGGATTCTACTCGAGAAGTCGTAGTTCACGTCGTCATTTAACGGTTTTGGGTTCAACGTACAATACTATATCCGGTTTACCTACGCGTGGTTGTGCGTAACTTATGGATAACGATGCGCCGGATAGCTGTCTTCTGATTGATTGGTTTCAACGGGTAGAGCGGTGCCGGTCCGCGGCCGAACGTCGCGGGCCGCGGACGCCGTCGCGAGGGGGCGACCGAGACGAACGGTCGAGCGGGGCGAGCGTCGGGTGACGCCGGAGACCGCAACGTTTTCACTCGCGTTGGCCGACGTTCCCGCCCATGAGCGAGCCCTCCACCTCGCCGAACGCCGACGGGTCGCCCGCGCTGTCCGCGCGCGGGCTGACCAAGCGATACGGGTCGACGACGGCGGTCGACTCGCTGGACCTGACGGTCGATCCCGGGGTCGTCTTCGGCTTTCTCGGCCCGAACGGCGCCGGCAAGACGACGACGATGCGGATCTTCACCGGGCTGATCGACCCGACTTCGGGCGAGGCCCGCGTCGCGGGCGTCCCCAGCCGCGACCGCGCCCGCCTCGTCGACCGCATCGGACTCCTCCCCGAGGAGCCGCCGCTGTACGACGAACTCACCGGCCGCGAACAGCTTCAGTTCGCCGCCGACCTGCGGGATGTCCGGTGGGATGCCGTCTCCGACCGCGCGCTCGGTCTCTGTGGCGACCTCGACCTGACCGGGGACCTCGACCGCCGGATCGAGGGCTACTCGAAGGGGATGCGCCAGAAGACCGCCTTCGTCCAGGCCGTCCAGCACGACCCCGCCGTGGTGTTCCTCGACGAGCCGACCTCCGGGCTGGACCCCCGCGCCGCGAAGACGCTCCGCGAACTGATACTCGACCTCGCCGAATCGGACACCACCGTCTTCCTCTCGACGCACATCCTCCCCGTCGTCGAGGAGATCGCCGACGAGGTGGGCGTCCTCCACGAGGGGCGACTCGTCGCCGAGGGACCGATCGAGGAACTGGTCGCCTCGGCCGGTGCGGGCGACAGTGACGGCGCGGCGGCGTCCACCGCCGACGACGCCGGGGCGGGTACGGTCGACGGCGGCGCCAGCCCGGCGGACGACCCCGACCTGGAAGACGCGTTCCTCGAACTGACCAGTCGCGAGGAGTCGGTCTGGACCGACGACACATGAGAGCGCTCGCCCGCGACGCCCGGGCGCTGCTGGCGACGGAGATCCGGGTGCGAGTCCGGAGCGTGCTCGCCGACCGGCGGAAGCTGCTCGGCACCGCCACCTCGCTCGCGATGTTCGGCCTCCTGTTCCCCTGGTTCTTCCGCGCGAACGTGACCTCGTTCGCCGAGCGCGTCGCCGGCGGGAACGTCCCGCTCGGACCGCTCGGCGCCGCGTTCACCGGGCTCTGCGTCCTCGGTCTGACCGTCGGCGCCTCGACCGGCTTCGGCCAGGAGCGGGCCGGCCGGGTCGGCCCGCTGGTCAGAACGTCCGTCCCGCCGCTGGCGGTCTCGCTCGCCCGCCTCGCGAGCGAGGTCCTCCGCGGGCTCACGGTCTTCGCCCTCCCCGCGGTCGCGGTCCTGGTCTTCCTCGGGGCGGGATCGGGCGGCCCCGTCCTCCCGCTGGTCCTCGCGACCGGCGCGCTTCCGCTGGTCCTGACCGGCCTGCTCGTCGGCCGCCTCGCCGGCGACGCCGTGCGCTACCTGAACCTCGCCGTCGGCGTCTCGCTCTGGGTCAAAGCCGCCGCCGCGGTCGTCGTCTCCCTCGCTTTCTTCGTCGGGACGCAGGCCCTGCTGTTCGCCGAGACCGCCGACAGCGGCGGAAACGGCGCGAACGGCGACACCGGATCGCCGCTCGCGAGCGTGTCGATACCGCCCTTGCTCCCCGGCGAACCGCTCCAGGCCTACGCCGGGGTCGTCTCGAGTCCGGTCGGCGGGTCGCCCCGGGCGCTCGGCTGGGCCGTCGGCGCTCTGCTGCTCGCCGCCGTCCCGGTCGCCCTCGTCGTCGCTCTCCGCGTCGAGACGCGACTGCTCTTCCGCGAGGTCTCCGGGGACCGGGCCGGCGATGGGGTCGCAGGCACCTCCGGCGTACCGCGACCGTTCACCGTCGGCCCGGGGCCGCGGGTCGCCTGGCGCTACCTCCTCCGGACCCGGCGGGATCCGCGGATCCTCTCGCACCTCATGATAGTCCTCTTCATGGGCATCGGCAGCCTCGGCAACGTCGTTCAGGACCCCGGCTCGATCACGGGCATCGGCCCGCCCGTCGCGGTGATCGGTGGCGCCGTGATCGCGGGTGCCGCCTACTGCATGAACCCGCTCGGCGACGACGTGGACCAGCTCCCGCTCCTCCTCACGAGCGCCGATTCGACCGACCTCCTCCTGCGCGGGCGTGCGCTCGCGGGCGCCGCGATCGGCCTCCCGCTCGCGCTCGGCGCAGGGGTCCCGCTCGCGGCCATCGGCAGGTCGCCGGTCTTCGCCGCCTGGCTCGCGGTGCTCGCCGTCGCGCTCGTCTTCGCCGGCACCGGCGCCGCGCTCGGGCTCGGCGCCCTCGTCCCCAAGTTCGAGCGCTACGAGTACATGAGCGTCGAGCGCCCCCACCCCTCGAACTACGTCGTCTTCGGCTACCTGATCGGAACGATGCTCGTCGGCGGTCTCGGCTTCGCGCTCGTCGACCGGTCCGCGTCCGGCGGCGCCGGTGCCCTGGTCGGCGTCGCCTGGACGGTGTACCTGGGCGTCGTCGGCGGCGTCGGTCTCGCGGGCTACGTTTACGCTCGCCGCCGGTTCGACGACCTCTCGCTCGACGAGTTCTGAGCGCGGCGGGAGACGGACGGTGCCCTCCACCCTCCGCGAGATTCCGACAGCTACACGTACCGTCACTCGGAACGACCGGACATGAGCGACGACCACGACGACCACGGGCACGGTCACGAGGACCGCCCGGATTACGACCCGTCGAACAAGGACCTCCCATCGGGCGAACCGCCGCTGCGCTCGACCGCGCCGCAGAGCGACTACACCGGCCGCGACGTCGGCGTCGGCATCGCCGTCCTCGCCGTCGGTCTGATTCTCACGTTCGGCCTCGCGCTCGGCTTCGTCGGTATCTAACGGCCGCTACCGTCTCCGGAAAATCGACCGTACAGCGACGCGTCCGCGGACAGTCGGCCTGTCTGAACGCGTCCGCGGCTACTCCAGTTCTCGCTCGATGACCGCGCGCAGGTCGGCGATCTCGGCGGCGTCGTAAGAGAGCGTCGCGCCGTCGGTCGCGATATCGAGCGTCCCCGACTCGTCTGCCGCGCCGAGTTCGTACACCGGCGCGACGCTGTCGAACGCCTCGCGGACGCTCCGCGGGTCCGTCGTCTCGATGATGGCCCGTCCGGCCTGCTCGCCGAACAGGAGCGCCTCCGGCGAGCCCTTCGTCGGCGCGTCGATATCGACGTTCGCGCCCGCGCCGTCGTGGACCATCTCGGCCAGCGAGACCGCGAGGCCGCCGTGGCTCACGTCGTGAGTCGCGACCGTCGTCTCCTCGTTCGCCACGTCGACGAGCGTGTCGACGAACGCGTCGGGGTAGTCGAGCGATTCGGGGAATCGGTCGGTCCCGCCGAACTGCGCGAGGTACTCCGACCCGCCCAGCCGGGCCTCGGCGTCGCCCTCGAGCGAGCGCGCCCCGACGAGCAGGAGTTCTCCGTCACCGGAGAGCGAGAGCGGCGGCGCGTCGTAGCCCTCCTTGACCCCGACGAGCGCGATGGTCGGCGTCGGCGGGATCGGGCCGGCGACAGAGTCGTTGTACAGCGAGACGTTCCCGCCGACGACCGGCACGTCCAGCGTCTTGCACATGTCCGCGAGGCCGTCGACGATACCGGCGAAGCCGCCGTAGACGTCCGGTTTCTCGGGGTTGCCGCCGTTCATGCAGTCGACCGCGGCGTGGGGCGTCGCGCCCTTCGCGGCGACGTTGGTCGCGTTCTCCAGCGCGACGGCGCGGGCGCCCTCGTACGGCGCCGCGTCGGTCCAGTTCGGGTCAGCGCCGGCGGCGTAGGCCAGCCCGACGTTCGCCTCGCGAATCGCCAGAACGGCCGCGTCGTCGCCCGGCGGCGTGGCGGTGCGGACCTGCACCTCGTGGTCGTACTGGCGGTAGACCCACCGCTTGGAGGCGGTGTTCGGACTGCCGACGACCGCCTCGAACGCGTCGTCGAGTCCGACGCCGTCGGGCAGGTCCCGCTCCTGTTCGGTCGGCTCCTCGATCTCGAGGTCGTGGAACGGCGCGCCGTCTTCGAGGAACTCGGCGGGCGCGTCGACGACCGTCTCGGTCTCGCCGGTCTCGGGGTCGGTGAACGTGCAGACGTAGTTGCCCCCCTCGGTGACCTCGCCGATGACCGACGACCCGAGGTCGTAGCGGTCGGCGATCTCGTGGACCCGCTCGACGTTCTCCGGGCGGACCTCGTAGCACATCCGCTCCTGGCTCTCGGCGAGCAGGTACTCCATCGCGTTCATGTTCGGCTCGCGCTCGTGGACGGCCGCGAGTTCGAGGCGCATCCCGAGGCCGCCCTTGGCGGCCATCTCCGCGGAGGCGCCGCCCAGCCCGGCCGCGCCGAGGTCGCGCGCCGACTCGACGAGGTCCTCGTCGATCAGCATCTCGTTGGCCTCGATGAGCAGCTTCTCCGTGTACGGGTCGCCCACCTGCACGGCCGGGCGGTCCTCCGTCTCGGCGTCCTCCGCCAGGTCCTCGCTGGCGAAGGAGGCCCCGCCGAGGCCGTCCCGGCCCGTCGCGTTGCCGACGAGGACGATCTTGTTGCCGGGCTCCTGGACCGCGGCGGTCACGAGGCGGTCGGGGTCGTCGATGAGGCCGACGCAGGAGACGTTGACGAGCGGGTTGCCCTCGTAGTCGTCGTGGAAGGCCACCGATCCCGCGACGGTCGGGACGCCGATGCAGTTGCCGTAGTGGGAGATGCCCTCGACGACGCCCTCGAAGAGATAGCGGGAGTGCTCGCGGTCGAAGTCGCCGAAGTACAGCGAGTCCGCGAGCGCGATGGGGTAGGCGCCCATCGAGAGCGTGTCGCGGACGATGCCGCCGACGCCGGTCGCCGCGCCGTCGAACGGGTCGACGTAGGAGGGGTGGTTGTGGCTCTCGATGCCCATCGTGATGTAGGTCTCGGCAGCGCCCTCGTCCGTGTAGTCCGGCAGCGAGACGACGGCGGCGTCGTCGCCGGGGCCGACGACGACCTGGTCGCCCTCGCTGTCGAACGCGCCGAGCAGCGGCCAGGAGGAGCGATACGCGCAGTGCTCGCTCCACAGGTTCTCGAACAGCGCCGCCTCCGCCCGCGTGGGCTCGCGGCCCAGTTCCTCGACCACGAGTTCGTGGTCGCTGTCGGAGAGACTCATTACCGGACCGTGGCCCCCGGCCGGTGAAAGCGCTTTCCATGCGCGGCCTGCCGCGCGGTTCGCGGCCCGGCCACCGCCCTCGCCGCCCGTCGGCCGAACAGAGCCGCTACCGCCGGTAACCGACCGGTTACTACGTGGGATCGAACCGGAGCATTCGCCGCAATGTTCACCGCATCGACGACCGATCCGACAGCGTTCGTGACTCGCCGCCGACTCTCGGCGCTGGTGACCGGCCTCCTGCTCGTCGTCGCGTTCGGCCTCGCGACGGGGTCGGCCGCGGCCCACAACCCGGCCTGTCACCAGGTCGCCGGCCCCGACGGCCCGCACTACGACGACGACCCGACGACCGGGTCCCCGACGGCCTACTCGCACAACCCCAACCTGATGGGCGTCGACAGACCGAACAGCGACCACCCCGACCACGCCAACTCGATCCACAACCGTGAAGGGAGTTGCTCGGTCGGACAGAGCGGAAATTCGGGCGGACAGGGCGGAAACGGCCACCGCTGATCGCGAAGGAGGCCGCCGCTACAGCCGTTATTCTTCGGCGGCCCGCACCGACAGCACGGGCACGTCGGCCGTCCGCAGCAGGTCCTCGGTGACGCTGCCGAGCAGGCGGCGGTCGATGCCGGTCCGTCCGTGGGTGCCGACGACGATCAGGTCGATCCCGTGGTCGGCGGCGTAGTCGTTGAGCGTGTCGACCACGTCGCCCTCCTCGGTGGCGGTCTCGACGCTGGAGAGGCCAGCGTCCGTGGCGCGCTCGCGCGCGCTCGCGAGTTCTTCCTCGTCGCGTCGCTCGCGTTCCTCCGCCGCGGAGGCCGAACGCACGTCGATTCCCAGCAGCGTCGATTCGAGGACGGAGAGGACGTGCAGCGTCGCGTCGGCGGCCGTGGCGATGCCGATGGCCTCGCCGACGGCCTCGCCCGCGCCCGCGCTCCCGTCGGTGCCGACGAGTACGCTCTCCGGCGGGTAGGCGACCGTGCTCTCGGGCGGGACGACGAGGACGGGGACCGGCGAGTTCCTGACGACGCGCTCGGTGACGCTCCCGAGGATGAGTCGCTGGACGTTGCGCTGGCCGCGCGTGCCCATCACCACGAGGTCGATCGCGCGGTCGTCGACGTAATCGAGGATGGTCCGGGAGGGGCCGCCCTGGACGACGTCCGTCTCGGCCTCCACGCCGGCGCGCCGTGCCGTGCTCGCCGCCTCGTCGACGACCGTCTCGCCCTCGCTCTCCAGCACGTCCCTGACCTGCCCCTCGATGTTCGCGAGGCTCGGCTGGTTCGTGTCGGCGACGTACAGGACGTGGAGGGTCGCGCCGTGCGCGTCGGCGACGGCGATGGCCGCATCGAGTGCCGATTCCGCCGCGTCGCTCCCGTCCGTCGGGAAGCAGATCCGGTCGTACATAGCGGCGGATTCGACCCCCGAACACTAAAACGGTGTCCACGCGAGCGACGGAAGCCGGGCCTGTCACGGCGTCCACGCGGGCGACCGGAGACACCGACACCAGCGAGACGCCCCGGCCCGGCGAGACGCCCGACGGGCCGGGCCGAGCGCGCCGCGACCCGTGATCGGGATCGATGCGATTATGTTCCCCCGATACTGGGGGCGTTTTTCAGTCCGTGGGAACGCCCTTCCGGGGTTATATCTGTCCCGTCCACAGGTCCAGGTGAGACATGAGCGATATCGGTGCACCCGGTACTTCGATGACGCGTCGCGAGTTCGCCAAAGCCACGGCCGGCACGACCGGCCTGTTCGCCCTCGCCGGCTGTACGGCGTCGACCCCCTCCTCGGACCTGAACGCCTCCGAGGTCGACGCCGCGGCGAGCGACACGGCCACCCAGCAGGTCGACCCCTCGGCCGGCGTGCCGACGACGTCGCCGCCGCAGATCGTCGACCTCGACGACCAGGACCACAAGGTCACGCTCTCCAGCGTCCCCTCCTACCACGAGGTCCACCCCGGCGAGTCGATGGGCGGCCCCGTGGACCTCCCGCGGGTCTGGGCGTTCCAGGCCGACGACCGCGAGCCGAGCGTCCCCGGCCCCATCCTCCGAACGACCGAAGGCAACGACGTCGAGGTGACCCTCGACAACACCGACGGCGGCCGCCCCCACACGGTCCACTTCCACGGCGTCCGCAAGACCTGGGAGAACGACGGCGTCCCGACGACGACCGGGATCACCGTCCCGCCGGGCGAAAAACACACCTACGAGATCCCCGCGAACGTCCCCGGCACGCACCTCTATCACTGCCACTACCAGACCCACCGCCACATCGACATGGGGATGTACGGCTTCTTCCGCGTCGACCCCGAGGGCTACGAGCCCGCCGACCAGGAGCTGTTCATGACCCTCAAGGAGTGGGACTCCGACCTCAACAAGCAGATGGCCGGGATGGACGCCTCCTACAGCCCGCGCCAGCGCGACCCCGACGTGTTCACGATCAACGGCAAGTCCGCCCCTCGCACCCTCCACCCCGAGGACGGCTCGCCGGTGATCGTCTCCCAGGGCGACACCGTCCGCATCCACTTCGCCAACAACGGCTACATGATGCACCCGATGCACACCCACAACCACCGCTTCGAGGTCGTCGAGAAGGACGGCTCCCCCATCCCCGAAGCGGCCCGCTACAAGGAGGACGTGCTCAACATCGCGCCCGCCGAGCGCAAGACCATCGAGTTCGAGGCCGACGCCGACCCCGGCATCTACCTCATGCACTGCCACAAGGTCTTCCACGCCATGAACGGCAACTCCTACCCCGGCGGGATGGTCGGCGCCATCGTCTACGAGGAGGCCATGGACACCGAGATATTCAGCCAGCTGATGGACTACGCCGGCTACGAGGGCTGAGACGCCTGCGGCCTGACCGGTAAGCCCATCCTTTCGCCGGTACGGGTGGATTAACAAAACGGCTGGGCGCGGTTGCTTCCCGGCGATGACCGACGAGACCCGACAGCGCGCTCCGGCCACGGGGACAGCGACGGAGTCAGAGGGAGACCCGACCGGGCGCGCCGAACCGCCGTATCACCAGGGCGTCGGCGAGACGCTCGCCGACACGCTCGCCTACGCACGCGAGCGGGACTACCGCGGCCCCGACTACGTCGACGGCATGAGCAGCCGGCTCCTGCGGGCGCTTCCGGTCGAACACAAGTACCTCAACCTCGCCGTCCAGGAGAGCGTCAAGCGCGCGCCAATCGACCTGCGGCCGTACTTCCTGGTCGAACACCGCCGGAACTTCAAGGGCGTCGCGCTGTTCGCGATGGCGAACCTCGCCGCCGCCGACCTGCTCGCCGCCCGGCGGTCAGCGACCGTCCGTGACCCGACCGTGGCGCAGCGGGTCGCCCGCGCGTCGAGCGACCGGCTCGGACTCAATCTCGTGGAGGACGCGTTTCTGAACTGGACCGGCAACGGCGAGTCGCCCGATGCCGGCGGAGCGACGCGGCGGGACGGCGAGCGAGAACGCGGAGACGACGGTCGCGGTGAGACCGTCGACTACCGGGAAGAGGCGGGCGCGCTCTGCGAGTGGCTGATCGAGAACCGCAGCACGGGATACAGCGGCTTCTGCGGCGGACACAACCACGTCATCCAGGGCCTGCACCACCAGGGGCCGATCAACGACCCCGACCTCGTCTCGACGGCCTACGCGGTGAAGGCGCTCCTCCGGGCGAGCGTCCTCGACGACTCATACGCGGAGACGGCGCAGACGGCCGCCGAGTGGGCCATCGAGGACATGGACTATCGCGAGGTCGACGGCGGCGCCATGATCACCTACTACCCCAAACACCCCGACGACGCCTACACGCTCAACGCCGGTGCGGTCGCGGCGCGGATGTTCGTCGACCTCTACGACTACTTCGGCGAGGAGAACTACCGCCGCTACGCCGGGCGCCTGCTCGCGTTCATCGCCGACCACCAGACCGCGCAGGGCGGGTGGTACTACCGCGTGCCCGCCGATTCGTCGCACCTCTCGATGGACGGCCACCACAACGGCTTCATCGTCGAGGCGTTCCAGCGCTACCGCGCGGTCACCGGCGACACGGGGTTCGACGGCACGCTCGCCCGCGCGCTCGATTTCTACCGGTCGACGCTGTTCGACCGCGACGGCGCCCCCAACTTCGACGAGTTGTCGACCTACCCGCGGGACGTCCACGCCGCCGCACAGGGGATCCTCGTGTTCACCTACGCCGACGACCTGCCCTTCGCCCGCCGGATCCTCGACTGGACGACCGAACACCTCTCGGACGGCGACGGGCGATTCTTCTTCCGGAAAGAGCGCTTCTACACGAAGCGGATCACGCTCATGCGCTGGTGTCAGGCCTGGATGGCCTACGCGGCCGCCGAGTTCCTCGCCGTCGCGACCGGGCGGCGAGCGCCCGCGGCCGAGCCCGCCCAGGTCACTGAAGCGTGAGCGCCGGCGATATGGCCGCCTTACCGGATAGGCGATGACGAGCGACGCGGCCCGGCCGCGGATAGGTCGGTCGTTACAATGAGCGGATCGCACGGGAGAGTGCGTATGAACGGAGACAGCGTACTCGTGCTGGACGCGCAGGGGCAAAACGCGCTGGCGGTGGTCCGGTCGCTCGGGCGGAAGGGACTCTCGGTGACCGCGGGCGGCGACACGCGATTCCTCCCCGGGATGCTCTCGAAGTACGCCGAGGAGGCCTACGTCCACCCGGACCCGGCCGCCGACGAGACCGCGTTCGTTTCGCACCTCGAGTCCCACCTCGATGAACGCGACTACGCGGCCGTCTTCTGCGTGACGGACCTCTCGACGGCGATCCTCTCGAAACACAAGGAGCGACTCGAGGCGACCGGGACCGAGATCGGCGTCGAGGACTGGGAGACCTACATCCTCCCGAACGACAAGGGACGCTTTTTCGCGCTCGCGAGCGGTCTCGACGTGCCGACGCCGGAGACCCACGCCCCGGAGTCGCTCGACGAGATCGCTGACATCGACGCCGCGCGCGAGGGGACGGTCGTCGTGAAACCGCGGCGGACGACCGTCCTCGACGAGCACGGCGAGGGCCACACCAACCGCATCTCCGGTGACAACTACGTCGGCCCCGACGAGGACCTGGAGGAGCGCTACCGCGCCATCGTCGAGGGCAACCCCGCGCTACGCGAGCAGTTGCCGCTCGTCCAGGAGTACGTCGACGGCGAGGAAGCCGTCTGCACGGTCGGACTGGCCGACGGGAACGGGCTGACCGCCGTCTTCCAGCACGAGAAGTACCGCGTGTTCCCGCCCTCCGGCGGGGTGGGATCGGTGCGAAAGGGGATCCGCGAACCGCGGATGCGGACCTACGCGGACTGGGTGGTCGACGCGCTCGACTGGGTCGGTCCCGTCCACGTCGAGTTCGTGCGCGACGGCGAGGAGTTCTATCTGATCGAGGTCAACGGCCGATACTGGGGGTCGACCGCGCTGACGGTCAACAGCGGTGTCGACATCCCGTGGCTGCACTACCAGCAACTCGTCCACGGCGAGACGACGGAGCGCCCGGAGGGCTACCGCACGGACGTGAAACAGCGCAAGCTGTTCTACCAGGACGTCCTCTGGCTGAAGAACAACTTCGACCGGGGGAACTACGGGGCCATCGTCCCCTTCGTCGCCTCGTTCGCCACGACGCGCGAGGAGAACCTCGACCCCTCGGACCCGCTCCCCGCGCTGGGCATCGTCCCCCGGACCGTCGACATGCTACGCGGGATCCGCGAGGGGAAATCCGTCTACTGAGACCGTGTCCCGGCGACGTTCCCTCCCGATGCGAGGCTGGCGGCTCCTCAAGCGCGCGGGTCTCGACGACGCCGTGCGACAGGGGTACTTCCGGCTCCGCGCGGCCCCGCACGGCTACCGCTACCGCACGCGGATCGGCGACGCGAGCGCCGAGTTCGAGATGGCGACGTGGATCGAGTACAAGCGCGTGAAGAACCTCCACGGCGAGCGCGCGGTCCTCGAGCGGCTGCTCGACGACCTGGACGAGGACGGCGTCTTCTGGGACGTGGGCGCGAACGTCGGCATCTACAGCTGTCTCGCGGCCGACACCGCTCCCGCGGGGGCCGTCGTCGGATTCGAGCCCGAACCCGAGAATCGGAGGCGATTGCGCGAGAACCTCGCGGCCAGCGATCCCGCGTGTGAGTGGACGGTGTCGCCGATCGCGCTCTGGGACAGGGACGCGACCGCGCGGCTCGCGGCGGGGTTCGACGAGGCCGACCGCGTGGTCGGCGCCGGTCACTACTACCTCGACGTGGGCGACGACGCTGAGGATCACCGCCCGCAGTCGTCCGGCCGCGACCCGGCGGTCGCGACAGTCGAGTGCCGTCGCGCCGAGACCCTCGTCGAGCAGGGGTTGCCTGCGCCGGAGGTCGTGAAGGTCGACGTGCAGGGCGCGGAGTTACAGGTCCTCCGCGGGTTCGGCGACGCGCTCGCGGGCGTCGAGACGGCCTACGTCGAACTCCACACCGAGAAGACGGGTCGTTACGGGACGACGGCGGTCGAGGCGGAGGCGTTCCTCCGCGAGGCGGGCTTCGCGCTCGAGGAAATCGGCGAACCCGACGGCTTCCGCGGCGGGGTCTATCACGTCCGCGCGACTCGGGAGTGAGCGACGGCGACCGAGCGCGACGCGGTGAGCGAGAGGCGAGAAGGCAGCGGCCGCGCTCAGCGCTGGAGGAACTGGTAGGCGCTCTTGGCGACGTCCATGCCGGTGCCGGCGGACTCGAGGACCGAGTACGACAGGAGTTCGGGATTGAACTTCGCCTTGTACCGGCAGAGCCGCTCGGTGTTCGCGCCGACGAAGTCGTACTGGGAGACGGACTCGAGTTCGGGGTCCTCGGCGATGTCGGCGACGATACGCCAGTGCAGGAGGCTGTTGACGCTCACGTTCTCGTAGGTGGCCCGCGAGCCCCCCTCCCAGTAGTAGCCGGCGTCGTTCGAGTAGAGGACGATCACGCCGGCGAGGTACTCGCCGTCTTCGTCGCGGGCGACGTAGACGCGACAGCGGTCCTCAAGCCGGGTGACCACGTCGCGGACGTACTCCCAGGTGAGCGGGAACGGCTCCTCCTGCTCGGCGTAGCGGTCGGCGAGGTCGTCGTACACCAGCCGCGCCGCCTCGATCCCCTCGGTGTCGATGGTGAGCGACAGGTCGGATAGCTTGGAGACCTCCCGGCGGAGGCTGGAGCTGAACCCCGCGAGGATCTCGTCGGCCGGCCGGTCGGCCCGGAGCCTGTAGGTGAACTGCAGGTCGGCCTCGAGCCCCTCCCACTGGAACGGGCGCGGGTCGGTGTACGTGGGCGAGCAGACCACGCGAACGAGCGTCAGCGAGCGGTCGACCGCGAGGCCGTCGAGCACCGCGCGGGCGAACCGGCGGTTGCGGCGCTCGCGCTCGTGGCTCTCGAGGTCGTCCGTCACGACCACCGGCCCCATGTGCGGGACGCCCATCGACGGCGGCGGCGAGAGCAGCGCCCGACCCATCGACCGGCGCTCCTGGAAGACCGGAAAGAGCGCCGTCGGTTCGCCGTCGTCGAACCCGGCGTAGAGCCGGAGGTCCGCCGACGAATGGGCGTCGAGGACGGCCAGCGCCTCGGCGGTGTGAAACACCTCGAACCCGCGTTCGGGGAGCAGGTCGTCCCACTCCGCGAGCGTGACGCGTTCGACCTCCATCAGTCGTGTTCCCGTTCCCGTCGGGCCCGCGCCCCGACTGGTCGCACCCGATCACCCTGTTCGACCCGCGTCCGATCACCCTGTTCGGCCGCCGGGCCCGGCCCCGGATCCGTCCGTCGTGTTGTCATCGATGATCGCCTCTGCAACACCGGACCGCACCGAGAGATATCGTAATATGACCCATATTTTCGGACGGAAATAACATATGTCGGCCCTGTTCGACGGCCAGATCCGGGTAAGGCCGACTTTCCCGAAAATTGTCACCGATCAGACTGAACCGACCGAACCGCTCGGCGCGCGAGACCGGCACCGGGTTTCCCGTCCCACAGCCAGGCGAGCACCGCGAGTCCCAGCACCGATAGCTCCGCGAGCGCGTACCGGATCCCCGCGGGACTTGTCAGGTGTGAGACGTATCGATCGAAAAAGCCCGCAACGAGTTCGAAGGCCCCGACGGACCGCTCGGGGTAGTCGGGTCCGAACGGCCACAGGACGGCGCCGTAGGCCGGTTCGCTCCCCAGGAGCGCGGGGTAGGACACGTCCCCGACGAGGTGAGAGAGGTAGCCGACCGCGAAAGCGACACCGGCCTCCGGAGCGCCGCGGCGCCGGGACAGTTCGACCGCCGAGAGGCTCACCGGCACGGCGACGAAGACCGAGTGGGCGACCGAGGTCCCGCTCGGGAGGACGCCGAACACCCAGTCGCCCGGCTTGTCGACGAGATCCGGGAACTGCGTGCCGACCGCGAGCGCGAGCGCACCCGCATCGGTCGGGGCGCGCCGGCGCAGCGCCCGGACGACACCCGAGTGCAACAGATATCCGACGGCGAGGTGTTCCCACGGCCACATCGCCTCGGTCTAGCGGGCGCGCTCCCGTCGTTATTTCCGCGCTACCGGACCGGAAGCGGACCCCGGACCGGAAGCGGACTCCGGGACGGTAGCGGACCCCGGGACGGTAGCGGACCCCGGGACGGTAGCGGACAGTTATCGGGCGAGACGCCGTCGGATCGGGCCGGGGCGTCGAGTAGCCGGCGCATACATTTACTGGCCGGATTCACAGGTACGCCCAGATCAATGGCAGCGCAGTCGCCGCTCGGCGTGTTCGTATCGCGGGTCAGAGGACGGGTCGAACGGGTGCCGTGGGACCTCGTCGCGGCGAGCGCGGTCGCCGCTGGCGTCGCGGCCGCACCGCGGGTCCCACAGATCGGGGAGGCGCCGCTGCGACCGCTCGTCGGCTTGGCACTGCTCTTTTTCCTGCCCGGCTACGCGGTCGTCGCGATCCTCTTCCCCCACCGCGACGCCGTCGCGGTGCCGGACCGGGTCGCGACGGTCGGCGCCGCCCGGCGGGTCGCGCTCTCTTTCGCGGCCAGCCTCGCCGCGCTTCCCCCGCTGGCGCTCGTCTGGTGGACGGTCGACGGCCGGGTCGAGCTGATCCCCGCCGCCCTCGCCGGCTTCGTCTGCCTCGCGTCCCTCGTGGCGTGGGCCCGGCGCGCCGCGCTCCCGCCGGCACAGCGCTTCAGCCCCTCGGTCACGCCGTGGGTCCGGGCCGGCTACCGGTCGCTCTCGGCGGGCCCGCGCGCCGACCGCGCGCTGAACACCGTGGTCCTGCTGAGCGTCCTGTTCGCCACGATCGCGGTCGGGTACGCTGTCGCGGTCCCCACCGACGGCGAGTCGTACTCGGGCCTGTACCTCGCCACCGAAGACGACGACCGCGGAGTCGTCGCAGGCGACTACCCGTCGGAGTTCGCCCGCAACGAGTCCCGCGAGCTCGTCGTCGGCGTGCGCAACCGTGAGAGAGCGCGGACGGACTACACCGTCGTCGTCGAGATACAACAGGTGTCGACTGACGACGGTGCCGCGTCGGTGCGGTCCGAGCGCGAGCTCCACCGATTCGAGTTCGCGCTCGGCGCCGCCGAGGACTGGCAGCGAGTTCACGAGGTCACCCCGGCGACGGTTGGCGACCTCCAGCGACTCCAGTACTACCTCTACAGGGGCGACGCGCCCGCCGACCCGACCGCGGCGTCGGCGTATCGGACGACCCACGTCTGGATCAACGTCTCCGCGCCGTCCGGGTAATTCGCCGTCGGCGTCCCGGTCACGCCGTCGCGTCGGCGTGGAGGTACAGTCGGGCGGCGCCGTTGTCGAAGACGCGGTCGACGCCGACGGCGGACTCGACGGTCCGGAAGTCCGACCGGTCGTAGCGCAGGCCGCGGTAGGCCACGACGCGGCGGCGCTCCTTCCGGTCGGAGAGGAGGAGATACCGCCCGTCGCCGAGGCTCGCGTTCGTCACGTAGCCGACGAGGTCGTGGTCGTACTCCGGCGAGGGCAGGCGCCCGCCCCGGGCGTCGGTCGTCGCCGTCGTCCCCTCGATCGCGTCGTAGTAGCGGTCGGGGCCGTACCCGATGCTCGCGAGGTAGTAGTCGGGGTCCTGCAGGTCGAACACCGCGTCGTGCCCGTCGAACTCCGCCTCGGTGACGTGACCGGAGGGGAGATACAGGCTCGTCGACGGGTAGTTGAACGCGGCCGTGAACAGCAACATCCCCGCGAAGACGACCACGAGCGCGACGCGCGCACCGGTTCGGATCCGGCCCCGGCGTCCACCTCCCCGGTCGTCACGTCCGCCGTCGGTCTGCGTTCGGCCCGACCCATCGGTCGCCGCCCGACCGGACCCCAGGGCGTCGGAGCGGCGGTCGCCCCGGAGGAAACTGGCGATGGCCACCGCACCGAAGACCGTCCCGAGGACCATCATGAGCCCGACGTATCTGAAAAACAGGCTGGAGATGTCGCCGATGAACTGGACGAGCGCGAAGGGGAAGCCGACGACGAGCCCGGCCGCGACCAGGGCGATGGTCGTCGAGGTTTCGCGGCGCTCGGTCGGGAAGCGGCCGAGAAGGGTCGCGCCCATGACGACGGCCCCGAGCAGCGCGTAGACGGCGCTGACGAGGAACAGTTTGACGAACATGCCCGGGAGGGTCGCGCCGACGTCGCGGATCGAGGCCTGGCGCTCGGTGACGACCTGCGCTGGCGGCGTGTCGCCGCCGGCGAACAGCGCGATCCGCTCGCCGATCCGCATCGCCTGGTCGGTCAGTCCCGGGTGAACGACGAACATCCAGACGCCGAGCCATCCCGCCAGAAACAGCGTCGGAACGTAGACCGGGCGGACGCTGTCGATCGCGGCGCCGCTCGACAGGCGCCGGTACGCGAACTGGGCGATGGAGATCGTCGCGAAGACGACCAGCACGAACGCGGCGGCCATCGGGTGATAGAGGACGAGCGCGAGCAGGACCAGACAGAGCAACGCGCCGACGCGGCTGCCCGGGAGCCGTCCCGACGGGGCCTCGTCCGCGAGATACCAGAACAGCAGGGCGAAGACGAGCGCCGTGTACAGCACCGTCTGGGAGATCGGATGGGCGGAGAGTTTGACGACGATGACGTTGACCGGGAGGAGCAGAAAGGCCGACAGCGCCCCGACGGTCGTCCCCGTTTCGCCGCCGACGAGGCGGCCGACGGCCAGCGCGACGAACGCGAAAAAGAGCAGCGAGAACAGGACGGTGACGAGCATCAGCGACCGCTCGAGCGAGAAGCCACAGACCTCGTGGATCGCGACGGCGAGGACGTGGATCCCGGGGTAGATCAGCGCGCCGGCGTCGGTCGCGCCGGTCGCCAGGTCGCGCACCCATCCCAGGTGGGTCATCGTGTCCGCCGAGGCGAAGAGGTGGTAGCCGCGGACGACCGGGAGAGCGACGAACGCCGCCATCGCGCCGCCGCCGAGCCCGAGCGCCAGGCGCCGCAGAACCGACTCCCGGGTCAGGAGCGCGACCGCCGCCGAGACCGTCATCGCCAGCGCGAAGCCGGCCCAGAAGGCCGCCGGCGTGCCGCGGTAGACCGACACCTCGTAGCCGGTCGCCGGAGCGGTGTGCGCCGCGAGGACGCCGCCGCCCAGCGCGACGAAGCCGACGCCGAGCGCGGCCTTCGCCAGCGAGGCGGCGGTCCGCCGCCTCATCGTTCACCGACCCCGACGGACCGGTCCGGTCGCGACCCCGACGATCGTTCGACCCCACTGACTGCGACCCACGAACGTGCGGCCTCGGCGACCCACGAACGTTCGCCCCCGCTGACTGCGACGGACGTTGCACGCATGACTGGGTCGTCCTGACTGGGGTGGCACCGATTGTTATTCAGTCCTTGTCGGCGGGGATGCGGTGGCCGAACGCGACGAACGACGCGGGGGCCGCGTGGCCGCCGAGATTCGGCGCCGGACTCGATCGCCCCGCACGCGGCCTCGCTCGGCCGGACGACGGCTCCTGCGCTCGCGTCGGCGAATATGCCGGGAATAACTAACCGGCGCGGTCGGGACCTCCCGGCAATGACCGGCCGTCCGAACGTCGTCTGGGTGACGATCGAGAGCACGCGGGCCGACCACGCGTCGGTAACGGGATACGAGCGCGAGACGACGCCGAACCTCGAGCGGATCGCCGACGCCGCGGCGGGGCGGTCGTTCGACGACTGCATCGCCCACGGCGTCTGGACGCTCCCCTCCTCCGCGTCGATCCTGACCGGCACCGTGCCGTCGCGTCACGACGCCGGGATGGAGAGCGAGGCGATCCCCGACGAACTCCGGACCGTCCCCGAACTGTTCGGCGACCTCGGCTACCGGACGGCGGGGCTCTCGACCAACTTCCACGCGAGCGAGGCGACGGATCTGGACCGCGGGTTCGACCGCTTCGCCTGGCTCAGCAGCGACACCCTCGTCGACGTGGCCGGCCCCCGCACGCTCGCGAAGTACCTCCTCCGCATCCGTCGCCACAGCGCCGGCTTCACGACCGACACCAGCAAGCACAACACCGGCTACGTCGTCACGGACGTGCTGAAGCGGTGGCTCCGCGGGATGACCGACGAGGAGCCGTTCTTCCTCTACGCGCACTACGGCGACCCCCACCACGAGTACTACCCGCCGCTACCGTACCACGACCGCTTCCTCGACGAGAGCGACGTGGCCCGCGCCCGCGAGGCCGTCGCCCGTCATCACCACGACCTGAACGAGATAATCGCGGACGGCTGCGACCTGGCCCCGGAGACGTGGGCGGCCATCGAGGCCATGTACGACGCCGAGATCGCCTACACCGACGCGCTCGTCGGCGACCTGTTCGAGTCCGTCCGCGAGCGCTACCCGAACACCGTCTTCGTCGTCACCGCCGACCACGGCGAACTGTTCGGCGAGCAGGGGATGCTCGCGCACAAGGTCGTGGTCGACGACGCCGTCGCGCGCGTACCGCTGGTCGTCCACGGTCCGACCACCCTCACCGACTACGACGGCGACCTGATCCAGCACATCGACGTCATGCGGACGCTGCTGGCCGAACTGGGTCACGAGTCCGCGCGCGCTCGGGGCGAAGAGTCCGGCCAGCTCCAGGGTCACGACCTCCGGACCGACGAGCGCGAGTTCGCCGTGACACAGCGCGGGGCTCCCCGCTACCGCAAGAATATGGACCAGTTCGAGTCGCTGAATCCCTCGTTCGACACTGCCCGCTACCACGACGGCACCCTCCACGCGCTCCGGACGCGCGATTTCAAGTTCCTCTCGAGCGACAGCGGCGAGGCGCTCCACCGACTCCCCGACGAGGAGACCGACGTCATCGACGACCATCCCGAGGTCGCGGACCGGCTCCGCCGCCGACTCGACGAGTGGCTCGAGACGACCGGCCAGCCGGTCGCGACGACGCGGAAAAAACGAGAGTACTCGAACGCGGCGAGGCGCCAGATGCGGGACCTGGGTTATCTGGAGTAGTGAGTCGACGCGGCCGTCGGCCTACTCCTGGACGCTCCGGGCGGCGGACGACTCGTTGCCGTCGGCGTCGGTGACGGTCACGCGCACCTCGAACGTCTGGCCGTCGGCGTTCTTGATCTCGAAGTAGTCGACGCCGTAGGCCACGTCGCCGTCGACGCTCGTCGTCGACGAATCGGCGACCGCGCCGCTCTCGTCGAGCACTTCGACGGTGACTTCGGCGAGGTCGCCGTCGGCGTCGGAGACGTCCCACTCGGCGACGATGTCCGCGTGCGGGTTGGGCGACCCGGCTTCGGTGACCTCGTAGCGGTCGACAGCCGGCGGGTTGTACAGCGATTCGAACTCGCTCTGGTCGAGCTGCGTTCCGTCGACGGCGATCGGGATGGCCTCGGTGACCAGTACCTCGGTGACCTCCCCCGAGAACAGGTAGGTGTCGACGCCGCCGTTGACCTGTCCGTCCGCGGTCGTGCCCTCCACTGCGTCGTTGGGGTTGGCCCCGTCGCCTTTCACTATCTCGTCACTGACCGTGATCTCGTACTCGACCACGTGGTCGAGACTGGACCCGTCGATCCTGAGCTCGCGCGAGGGGCTCAGGTCCAGTTCCGTCCCGTCGACCAGGACGGGCACGTCGCCGGTCAACTGGACGTCGGTGACCTCGCCGGAGAACTGGTAACTGTCGAGCCCGCCCATGACCTGCCCGACCGCGGTCGACCCCTCGACGGCGTCGTCCGGGTTGGCGTCGTCGCCCTTCTCGATGTCGCCGCTGACCGTGATCTCGTACTCGACGAACTCGTCGGTGACGGTCCCGTCGATCTCGAGCGTGTTCGAGAGCGTCGTCGGCTGGACCGTCGTGAACGAGACGGTCGAACCGGTGTCGCTCGCGCTGTCGCCCGCCGCCGCCACGGCGCGGTACTCGTAGTCCGTGCCGCCGGCGAGGCCGTCGACGGAGGCGGAAAACGTGCCCGTCGACGAGAGCGTCTGTCCGGCGGTCGCCGTCCACGAACTCGCGCCGACCGCGCGGTACTCGAAGCCGACGTCCGCCGAGGACGCGTCTTGCAACGAGGTCAGTTCGCCCCGGAGCGTCGCGCCGGTCTCGGTCACGTCGGCGGCGCTCGCCGTCGAGACGGCGACCGACGGGTCGGACGTCGAAGTCGACGTGTCGGTCGAGGTATCCGTCGAGCCGCCGCTGCTTCCGTCGGAGGTGTAGCCGCTCGCGGCGTCCTCCGCGGAGACCGGCGCGTAGTCGGGCGCGATATCCGTCGGATCGGAGCCCACGTTACTCGCGTAGGTGATGTCGCCGCTGATGCGGTCGCGTGGACTGATCTCGGAGTCAGAAACCGTCATCGACGGGCTCCCGGTGTGCCCGTCGGTCCGCAGGACGTACCAGTTGCTCTGGAGCGGCGCTGAGTCCTTGAACCACGCCTGACAGCCCTCGACCTGAACGTCGCCCCAGCGGGCGACGAAGCCGACGGTCCGGTCGCCGCCGCTGGGGTACAGCGGCACGTCCGCCATCCGCTCGTCGACGTAGGTGACGCAGTTGCGGAAAATCGCGTCGCGGTTGTTACCGTGGTAGTCGCCGCCGGCCCGGAAGTTCGAGGTCCGGTTGTTCGTGTGGAAGCAGTCCTCGACGTAGAGGTCGGCGTCGGTCTTCGAGGCGTAGATGCCGTTGTTGCCGAAGCCGTGGATCGAGGAGCCGCGGACGTTGACGGTCCCCCCGGAGTTCTTCGTGAGGATGATCCCCCCGGGCTCGCGGAGGCTGGTGTCGAAGTTCTCCGTGTAGACGCGGTCGATGGTCACCTCGTCGACGCCGCCGCCGATGCGGAAGACGAACTTCGACGAGCTGTTCTGTCCCTTGATCCCGACGTTCCGGATCGTCGCGTTGCCCATCAGCCGGAACGTGACGCCCGCCCCCTCGGCCGTCACGTCGTAGAGCTTGTTCTCGTGCGTCTGAGTTCCGTCGACGAGTACCCCCTGCACGGTCCCCGACGGGACCGTGATCGTCTCGTACTCCGCAGCCGACGCGTTCGTCGATCCCCCCGCGATCACCGCCGATCCGGCGCCGACGGCGAGGGCTCCCTTGAGCCACCGTCGGCGCGTCGTCGTTGGCCGGTCGTCATCTCCTCCGTTGCGTGGTGTGTGTCGCACACCGGCACCCAGATGGTATCTATAAGTAGGTCTTACTGCGAGTAAGGCGCTCTTACTGGCAGTTTGCTGGCGGATCGCTGGCCGCTCGCTCTCGGTCCCGTACCCGATACTTGCGATCGGACGCGAGTTACCCCGCGAGTAGTCAGCCGAAACGAGGGAGTAGGTCACCCTTACTCACGAGTGACAGCCAGTAGCGGATTATTACGGGCGCCTCTGTCCGGAGCGCGCGCGAGCCGTGACCGCCGGACGACGGCCAGTTCGTGTCGTCGAGTCGACCGGATCGGCCCCGAACCCGGCCCCCGGCGCTCGCGACCCGACCGTCGACAGCGGTCGCACACGCGACCCGTCGCCTCGCGTACGGGTGTCATAACAAAGGCCCACTCTCGACTCCCCGAGAGTATGTCCGGTCACCCGCGGACGAGTCAGTCCGACCACCCGCGGACGAGTCGATCCGACAGCCCGCGGACCGTCGTCTGCTGTTTCGACGGGCTCGACGCCGACTACCTCGACCGGTTCGACTGCCCGCGGTTCGACGCGCTCGAAGCTCGCGGTGTCTCGGCCGGTCTGACCTCGACCTTTCCGCCGTGGACCGGCTGCGCCTGGCCGTCGATGTACACCGGGACCGACCCGAGCGACCACGGCGTCTACGACTTCTTCGCGTTCGCCGACGGCTACCCCGACGACGCCGACCTCGTCACCCGCGACGACGTCCGCGCGCCGGCGCTGTGGAACTACCTCACTGCCAGGGACCGCCCGTCGGTCGTGGTGAACGTGCCGGTCACCTACCCCGCCGAACCGATCGACGGCGTCGTCGTCCCCGGCTACCTCGCCCCCGAGGAGGCCGACGGCCACCCGGACGGGATCCGCGAGCGACTGGCCGACGAACTCGGGGAGTATCACGTCTACTCGCGGGCCGAGCGCGGCGTCACCGACGAGCACAGCGTCGGCGACTACGTGGTCCTGATCGACCGGCGCCGTCGCGCGGTCGAGTACCTCCTCGAGACCGAACCGTGGCACCTCGCCGTCGTCCAGGTCCAGAAGACCGACGCCGTCTTCCACAACTTCGACGACGAGACGGCGTTCGAGCGCGTCTACGAGGCCGCCGACCGATTCCTCGGCGGCGTCATCGACACCGTCGGCAGCGAGACCAACGTCGTCGTCTGTTCCGACCACGGCATCGGGCCGACCGACGGCTACCGGATCTATCTGAACGAGGTCCTCCGCGAACAGGGGTATCTCACCGCGACCCGCGAGGCCGCCGATCTGCCGAAACTCGGAGACGAGAAGGAGTGGCTGACGGGCGACGACGAACCGAGCGGTGACGGCGAGTCGAACAGCGACGACCAGTCGCTGACAGCGCGAGCGCTCTCCCGGACGACCGGTGCGCTCGAACGGGTCGGCGTTACGCCCGACGACCTCGCATCGGTGGCCGACCGCGTCGGCGTCCTCCCCTACGTCACAGAACGCTTCTCGGGGACGCTACGGAACTCGCTCGAGCGCGGCGTCGACTGGCGCGCCTCGCGGGCCTACTGCCGGAGCGGGAACGAACTCGGCGTCCGGATCAACCTCGCCGGCCGCGAACCGGACGGCGTCGTCCCCGAAGACGAGTACGAACCCGTCAGGTCGGCGCTGATAGACGACCTCGCCGCGCTGGAAACGCCGGACGGCGAGCCGGCCTTCGAGTGGGTGAAACCGCGCGAGGCGGTCTATTCGGGCCCCCGCGCCGACGCCGCCTGCGACGTGCTCGTCATGCCCCGCGGGATGAACAACGCCATCGCGACGAATCTGCTCGGCGCGCAGTTCGTCCCCGTCGACGGGTACGACCACAAGCGCGAGGGCGTCTTCGTCGGCGCCGGTCCGGGGTTCGAGTTCGACCGGGGCGAAACCGAAACCCGCGTCGAGCCGCTCTCGCTCGTCGACGTGGCGCCGCTGGTCATGTCGCTGCTCGGCTGTCCCGTCCCCGAGCGGATGACCGGCGCGGCGCCCGAGTCGCTGCTCTCGACCCCTATTCGGACCGAAGCGTACGGCGACGTTCCCTACGGCTCCGGTACCGGTGGCGGACTGACCGACGAGTCCGTGGAGGGCCACCTGGCGGACCTGGGCTATCTCGAATGACGGTGAACGGGAGCGAGCGCGGATGAAGACGGACAGAAGCGACCTCGCGGCGCTGCTGGTGAGCGCGGGCCTGATCTTCGCCGGCGGCCTCTTCCGGACGTTCTCCAAACTGGTCGAGCGGGTGATCATCGGCCGTTCGCTCTCGCCGGACATCTACGGCGAAGTGAGCATCGGCCTCGCCATCCTCTCTTTCGCCGTCACCGCCTCCCTCATCGGTTTCAACCAGGGGATCCCCCGCTACGTCTCCCGGTTCGACGACGACCGCGACGTCCGCGGGATCTGGCTGGTCGGGCTGGTCATCGCCGCGAGCCTGGCCGCCGCGCTGGCGGTCGCTATCGGACTCAACGTCGACTTTCTCACCGGGCGCTTCTTCGAAGGAGCGGACTCCGATCGGCTGGTCCAGTTGTTCGTCCTGGCCATCCCGTTCGTCGCCGGTCTGCGAGTGAGCGTCGGCGTCATCCGCGGGCTGGAAAACACCGTCTACAAGACCGCCGTCAACGACGTGCTCTACCCCGGCTTCCGGATCGGGATCCTCCTCGTCTTCCTCGGACAGGGCCTGGGCCTGCTCGCGCCCGCCTACGCCTACCTCGTCGCCGCCGCTGTCGCCTGCCTGACGGCCCACTTCGCCCTCCACCGACTGCTGCCGCTCGTCGGCGCCGTCCGGACGCACACCCGCGAACTCGTCACCTTCTCCGTCCCGCTGGTGATCTCGACGGTCGTCTCGATGCTCCTGACCCACACGGACACGCTCATGGTCGGCTACTTCCGGTCGTCGGCACAGGTCGGGCTCTACGCCGCGGCCTACCCCATCGCCTACGGCCTGCTGGTCGTCCTCTCCTCGTTCGGCTACCTCTACCTCCCGCTGGCCTCGCGGCTGGACGCCGCCGACAAACGCGCCGAGGTCGCCGAGATCTACCATCTCTCCTCGAAGTGGATCTTCGTGCTGACCTTCCCCCCGTTTCTCGCCTTCCTGGCCTTCCCGGCGGACGTCCTCGGGATCGTCTTCTCCGCCGACTACCGCGGAGGGGCACCGGCGCTGGCCATCCTCTCGGTCGGCTTCTTCACGAACGCGATGGTCGGGCGCAACCGCGAGACGCTCTCGGCGCTGGGCTACCCGACAGGCGTGCTCTATTCGAACGTCGCCGCTTTCGGCCTCAACCTCGTCCTGAACCTCGCGCTCATCCCCGCCTACGGTTTCGTCGGCGCCGCCGTCGCCTCCGCGATATCGTACGTCGGACTCAACGTCGTCGTCTACGCGTTCTTGCGCCGCAAGTACGACATCACGCCGTTCACCCACTACACCGTCCGCACGTTCCTCGTCCTGCCCGCCGCGATGGTCGCGCCGACGCTCCTGCTCGCCCAGCGCGTCTCGCTCGACCTCCTCGGACTGGTCGCCTTTCTCGTCGCGACCGGCCTGTGTACCCTGCTCGTCGTCGCCCTCACGGGCTGTCTCCAGCCCGAGGACCGCATCCCGCTGGAACTGATCGAGGAGCGAGTCGGCGTCAGGCTCCCGCTGGTGCGGCGGTTCGTCCCCGAATGAGCGGACAGATCACTCCACGTATCCCAGCTGTCGGAGGCGCTCGGTCGCGTCGCTCTCGGTCGTGGCGTCGGATTCGGCCGCGACGGGCGGGTCGGCGCGGGTCGACCGCCGGCCGTTCTCGTGGACGTGCCACGGGACGCGGACGAGTTCGTCCGTGTAGACGCCGGGCGGGTGACCCCACTCCCTCGTGGGGACCGGCCGCGCCCGCTCGCCGAACATGTTTCCGTGGTCAGCGGTGACGACGGTTCGACCCCGAACGGAGTCGAGGATCCGCTCGACGGCCGGGAGCGCGAGTTCGAGGTTCCGGCGGTAGGCCCGGCGGACCTCGTCGGTCGACACCTCGGCCCGGCCCTTCGAGAGGTCCGACCAGATGTCGCGGCCGTCCTCGTCCATGAGCGAGCCAGCGAGGTCGCCCTCGTCGAGGAAAGGGTAGTGGGGCTGGACGAAGTGGACGAGCAGGCGTTTGTCGGGGTAGCGCTCGGCCGCGGCGAGCGCGCGGTCGGCCATCGTCTCCGGGCGGACCGTTCCCGCGTCGTCGTCCCACCCCGCGCCGTCCCAGACGTTCTCGACGGCGTGAAAGCGCGCGTCGATGTCTTTGAAGTGAAACTGCGGGCTCGCGGTCACGTACACCGTGTCGAGCAGGTCCCGGCCCGCGAAGTTGCCGCGGAGCCACTCGACGGTGTGCGAACCGCGCGAGCGCCGCGACCGGAGGTCGCCCGGCAGGTCGTGCAGGTCGGCGAAGTCGTCGTAGCGACACGCGTCGAGGACCACGAGGGTGTCCCAGTCCTCGTCGACGACGGCGACGCCGCCGGGGTTGTACGGCGCGCGGTACAGTCGCCGGTGATAGAGGCGGTTTGCCTCGCGGCCGAAGAATGCGGGGTTGGCCGCCCCGCGGCGGACCCCCGTCGCAATCTGCTCCAGACTGTACATCGGCGGTGGATTCGCCGATCGCCGCCATTGTAATGCCGAGGCTATCGAGCCCGTCGGAAAGAGGCGTCGCCCGATGACCGGACCGCGACCGCGAGGGCGCGACCGCCGGAGCCCATCGGCCGCGGCGCCGCGCGCCGCCCGAGCGTCCCGCGATCCGCTCCGGCAGGCCACCGATAGGGTCGCCGTACGGTGGATAGCGTCCGGTTTACAATGCCCGTCGTCGGGGTAAGCCGGAGCGATGCGAACGTACGGGCGGCGCGCGGCGAGCGAGGTGAATCCGACGTGACGACGGGGGCGAGAGACGTGACGACGGGGGCCGATCGCGACCTGGTGCTCGTGACGATCGACTGCTGGCGCCACGACGCGCTCGAGCGGATGCCAGACCTTCGCGCCCGATCCGGGGCGGGGGAGTTCTCGCGGGCGGAGGCCGTCTGTGCGGCCCCCGCGACCAGGGGCGCGTTCGGCGCCATCTTCGGCGGTCGCCACTATCCGCGAGTCTACAGCGGCTTCGACGAGGTCAGAGCGGACGTCGAACCCCTCGCGGCGGTGCTGTCCGATGCGGGCTACGCGACGGGCGGGTTCGTCGGCTCGAACCCGTTCCTGAGCGCCTGGGACGGTGACTTCGACGCGTTCTGGAACGACCGGCTCGAGACCGCGCCGGACTCGCCGGTCCGGACGCGGGTCCGCCAGGCCGCGGAGACGCTGCGGGACGCCGCCAACTTCCTCCGCTTTCGCGGGCGGGTACCCGCGGAGAACGTCGTCGGCCGCGCCCGCGAGTGGTACGAGCGCCAGTCCGCGCCGCGCTTTCTCTGGGTGCATCTGATGGACGCGCACGTCCCCTTCTTCCCCGGCGGTCGGCGCGCGCTCCGGACCGGCCCGCTCTCCGTGTATCGCTCGCACTGGCGGTTCGACCGCGACCCCGAGTCGCTGACCGACGCCGACCGCCGGACCCTGCGGGAGTGTTACGAGCGGTCGCTGGGCTTTCTCGACGACCAGCTCGCGAGCGGTCTCGCCTTCCTCGACGACGACGCCGCGCTCGCGCTCGTCGGCGACCACGGCGAGGAGTTCGACCACGGCGCCTTCGGTCACGCCCGCCTCTACGACGAGACCGTGCGCGTCCCGCTGCTCACCCGGAACGTCGCGCCCGTCACGGACGGCGACACCGTCCGCCAGATCGACCTCGCGGCGACGATGCTATCGGCGCTCGACCTATCAGTGCCCGAAGAGTGGACCGGGCGGCCCCACGACGGCACCGTCCGCGGCGCGTTCATGCTCAACCACTCGCCGCAGTTCGAGGAGATATACGCCGGGCTGCGGACGGAACAGTACAAAGTCATCCGGACCACCGACGCCGAGACCGGCCGGCTCGTCCGCGAGGAGTGTTACGACCTGCGAGCCGACCCGGACGAACAGCGCGACCTCGCCGACGGACGGGTCGACCGTTCCGAGGACCGGGTGCAGGGCGACCTCGCCCGGCGCCTCGACGACTTCCTCGACGACGAGGAGCTCCAGGCCGGGATACGCGAGCGGCCGCGCGACAACGTCTCCGCCGTCGTCGAGGACCGACTGGACGCGCTGGGGTACAAATAGCCGCGGGAGCGGTTATCAGGGAACCGCGGGAGCGGTTATCAGGGAACCGCGGGAGCGGCTATCGGAGCCTACGCCAGCGACCGATAGACGTCAGTGAGCCGGTCGACGACGACCGGCCAGGTGTACCGTTCCTCGACGATAGCGCGGTTGTGACGGCCCATCGCCGCGGCGGCGCCGGGGTCGGCTGTCCAGTCCTCGAGCGCCGCGGTCAGCCCGTCCACGTCGCCCGGTTCGACGACCCAGCCCGAGTCGTCGTCGACGACCTCCGGGATGGCGTCCACGTCGGTCGTCAGGACCGCGTTGCCGCCGGCCATCCCCTCCAGGAGCGCGATGGGAAGTCCCTCCGCGTAGGTCGGCAGGACGTAGAGACTGGCCGACTCGATCATTGCGCGTTTCTCCGACTCGGAGACGTAGCCCCGATAGGTCACGTTCGGTGCCCGGTCGGCGAGGTCCGCGGCGAGGTCGGCGAGCGGGCCGGACCCGGCGATCTCGACCCGTGCGTCCGCCTCGTCGAACGGTTCTGTCTCGCCGAGCCGGTCGAGCGCCGCGACGAACTCGCGGATCCCCTTGCGCTCGACGTGGTTGGAGACGAAGACGGCGGCCGGCGGGTCGGCGCCGTAGTCGGGGTCGTACTCGTCGGGGTCGACGGCGTTCGGGACCACCACCAGTTTCGAGTCGGCGACGCGCGCCGAGAGCACCTCCCGCCAGTGCTCGGAGAGCGAGACGACGCGGTCGGCGAGGCCGAAGGTCAGCCACTGGGCGCCGGCGGCGAGCGGCGACGCCGACGCGACGAACTCGTCGAACGACGAGCCGTGGACGTGGACGACGACGGGCCGCCCCCAGATGACCGCGGCGACGACGACGAACCACGAGGCCCGGTAGAACGCCACCCCGTCGGAGGTGTGGACGTGAACCACGTCCGGCCGGCGACGGAAGGGGAAGCCGACCCACGCGCGTAGCGTCGCCAGTACCGCCAGGGCCGCGGCGGCCAGCGCGCCGTCGCCGTCGCGCGACCGGACGCCGTTGTCGTGGACGCGCACGTCGAACTCGTCGGGCAGTCGCCGCCGCTGTTCGGTCAGATACCGTGCGATCCCGCCGGTGTCCCGTCCCGACGGACCGACCAGTAACACTTCCGTCTCTCCCATCGCGCGGCCGTTCGCCGGGCCCGTCCGTTGGTATACGCGGCCTACCTGGTGGCGCCCCTTTGCCGTCTGGTGGCGACCGTCGCTATCCGGAGAAATCGCCGACCGGGCGGCCCTGGAGCCACGGGACGACGACGCGGTTGCGCGGGTCTCCCAGCCGGTCGTCGAACACCCGAGGTCCGATGCGGTCGACGAGCCGTTCCTCGACGCTGCCGACCGGGAACCAGTAGAGCATGTTCCCGATCCGTTTGTCCGAACCGGAGCCGTGAACGCGCCACATGACGTCGGTGTACTCGCTGTAGTCCCAGATCCGTCCACGGAGGACGTTGAACTTCCCGACCTCGAGGTCCCACAGGATATCGCTCTCGTCGGGCTGGGCGACGACGTCGAAGTGGTTGCCCGAGATGTTGTCGACCGCCCCGGAGACCGCGTCGCGGTTGCGCATGCGGATCCCCGTCTGGAAGTCGTACCAGACGCCGGAGACGCGAACGCCGTTGATCCCGTACCGATCGCCGCGGTGCATGTCGACGACGGTTCCGATCCCGTGGACGGTGTGGTCGACGCGGACGAAGTAGATGGCCGTCTCGCCGCCCTGTGCGAACTCGTAGAGCGTTCCCTCGCCGGACCGACCGCGGGTGAACCCGCCGCGGACGTGCCACGCCGGATTCGACCCGTAGAAGCCGTGGCGTGCGCTGTCGAACCGGAAGACGCTCGAGCCGTAGCCGAAGACCGGCCGGAGGTCGACGTACGGCTGCTCGACGCAGGCGCCCGGCGCGATATCGTGGACATCCACGTCCCGCTGGAGTTCGACCGCGGCGCCGTTGTACGCGAGCGTCACACCCGACGGAATCTGCCACGTCTCCGTCGGCTGATACACCGTCTCGGTGACGAGTTCGACCCGCGACCGGCGGTGGGTGCCGGCCTCGTCGAGGGCGGTCTGCACCTCGCCCGGTGGTGCCGTCCGAACGGCGGCCGCGTCCGGCTGGCCCTGACCGCCGCCCGACGTGATCTCGTGGTCGCTCATCCGGTCGACCTCCGTCGGCCGCGACAAGCCGGACCCGAACCCGCCCGAGAGCCAGACCGCGGCAAGCAACAGCACCTCGCGGCGGGTGAGGTCGCCGGCCGCGGCCAGCGGCCGCGACCACGTCCGGCCCGCGCTTCGTTCGACATCATCGTTCTCGACCATCCTGTTCAGTGTCGCACGACGGGGTCCCGGACGACCCGGCTGCTGTCGGACGCACGAAATCGGGACGCACGAAATCGGGACGCGCAAGATCGGGACGCACAGAGGGCGGCCGAACGGAGGGCGCTGGACGCTGGATATCGGGGGCGACGCGTGGATTCGAGCGGACGGTCACCTGAGCGGGACACGGACCCCGGTACGGCCCTCCGGGACTTCAGTACAGACCGCTTTGTCGTCGGTAAGCGCTCTTTTTCGCTCCGGTGGCCCGGACCGCGAGACGCCGGGTCCTACTCGACGACGTACGACTGCAACTCGCCGCGCTCGCGGACGTCGACGAATCGATAGCGGCGACCGTCGGCGAGGCGCCCAGCGAAGTCTGCGTCGCGGGCGTCGACGCCGTACACCTCGTTGGCCTCGCGGAGGCCGTGCTCGTGGAGTCGCGACCGGACCGCCGCGGGGAGCTCCGCGTCCGACGGGACCTCGACGACGAACAGCCGGTCGGTGAAGCTCTTGGCCGTCCACGCGTCGGTCACGCCGTCGCGGTCGACGAGGCGGTCCGCGAGCTCGCAGAGGGCGGCGGCCCTGTCACACACCGGTTCGGCTCCGTCGGTCACGACTCCGCGTCTTCCTCGCCGCCCTCACCCGCCTGTCCGCCGTCGGCGAGGGCGAGTCGCTGTTCGCGTCGCCGCTCGAACCACTGCCACTCGCGGGTGAACTGGTCGGTCTCTTTGAGGTCCCACGGGTCGCCGTCCTCGACGCGCGGCCCTTCCAGCCACGACTGGACGAGGTTCCAGACGAAGACGATCTGACCGAACGCGAGGAGGAGCGCGCCGAGCGTGGCCGAGCGATGCAGCGCGGTGAAGAGGAGCTCGGGACCGACGGTCACGTCGTAGGTGGCGTACCGGCGGGGCATCCCGGCGTAGCCGAGCAACACCATGGGGAAGAAGGTGAGGTTCGTCCCGACCATCGTCAGCCAGAAGTGCCACTTCGCCAGCGTCCGCTGGTACATCCGCCCGGTGTAGATGGGGAACCAGTAGTAGATCCCCGCGAAGACGGCGAAGGCGATGGCGCCCATGATGACGTAGTGGAAGTGCGCGACGACGTGGTAGGTGTCGTGGAGGATCAGGTCCACAGGTATGGAGGCCTCGAAGACGCCGGTCACGCCGCCGATGATGAAGTTCGCGATGAAGCCCACGCAGAAGAGGAAAGGCGTCGTGGTTCGCAGGCGACCGTTCCACATCGTCGCGATCCAGTTGAACGTCTTGACGGCGGAGGGGATGGCGATGGCGATGGTGACCGCCATAAAGCCCGAGCGCAGTCGGGGATCGAGTCCCGTCGCGAACATGTGATGCGCCCAGACGCCGAACGAGAGGACGCCGAGCGCGAGCGTGGAGTAGACGACGAACTTGAAGCCGAACAGCTTCCGGCCGGTGAACTTCGGCAGGATGTAGCTGATCAGCCCCATCGGCGGGAGGACGAGGATGTACACCTCGGGGTGGCCGAAAAACCAGAAGAGGTGTTGCCACAGGAGCGCGCCGCCGCCGTCGCCGACCGCGTAGAACGTCGTGTCGAGGTTGCGGTCGAGCAGGAGCATCACGATCGCGCTCCCGAGGAGTGGGAACGCGAAGATGATCTGCCCGGACTGGGTGAGGACGGTCCACGAGAAGATGTCGAGGTTAGCCCACGTCACGTCGTCGGCCCGCTCGGTGACGATGGTCGCGACGAAGTTGATCGCGCCCATCGTCGCGGAGATACCCGTGAGGTGCAGGCCGAGCAGCATCAGGTCGATCGCGGGGTTGGGCTCGGCGAGCGACAGCGGCGTGTACATCGTCCAGGCGGTCTGTGCGCCCTCCAGTCCGGGGACGAAGAAACCGGCCCAGATGAGGACGGCGCCGGGCGGGAGCAGCCAGAACGCGATGGCGTTGATCCGCGGGAAGGCCATGTCGTCGGCGCCGATCAACAGGGGGATGAAGTAGTTCGAGAAGGCCGCGAGGATCGGCGTCCCGAACAGGAAGAGCATCGTGATCCCGTGGCTCGTCAGGAGCGCGTTGTAGAAGCTGTTGCCGAGGATGTCCGAGCCGGGATTGACCAGTTCGAGGCGCATCAGGAGGACGGCGACGCCGCCCCAGGCGAACGAGAGGACGGCGAAGACGCCGTACATGAGGCCGATATCCCTGTGGTCGACGGTCGTCAGCCAGCGGACGACTCCCGAGGGTTTGTGACCGTGGGCGCGTTCGCGGGCGCCGCCGAACCCGCCGCCGCCGTCGCCGACCGCGGGCGCGTACGATCGCCAGTTCTCGATCCGCAGGACCCAGGTGAACACGCCGACCAGCAACGCGAGCGTCAGTACCGACAGTATCGCTGTTCCGGGGGTTGCCATGTGGCGGGTGATTCGGACAGGCCCCCCGTGGTCCTTGTCGGGAACATCTTCGGCCCGGGTACGGCGGTCTCGAGCCGCGAGCGGTTCGCGCGACGCGACAGTGGGTCGCGCAACGCGACGGCGACTCAGGACTCGATCTCGGAGCGGGCCTTCTCGCGCAGGAGTTCGATCGCCTTCGGGTTCGACCCCTCGGGGATGATGATGTCGGCGTCGCGTTTCGTCGGCTGGACGAACTGCTCGTGCATCGGCTTCACCGTCGAGAGGTACTGCTCCACGACCCCCTCGACGGTCCGCCCCCGCTCGTCGATGTCTCGCTGGAGTCGCCGGAGCACGCGCACGTCCGCGTCGGTCTGGACGTAGACCGCGAGGTCGAGTTCGGCGCGGACGCGGTCGTGATACAGCGCGAAGATCCCTTCGAGGACGACGATCGGTTCCGGTTCGAGCGTCCGCTCGGTGTCTTTCCGGTTGTGGCGCTCGAAGTCGTACTGCGGGATAGAGACCGTCTCGCCGCGTGCGATCGCCTGCAGATCCGCGACGAGCAGGTCCCAGTCGATCGAGTCGGGGTGATCGTAGTTGGTCTCCCGTCGCTCTTCGAAGGTCAGGTCCGACTGGTCGCGGTAGTAGCTGTCCAGCGACAGGAGCGTGACGTTTGCGTCCACCGACTCGGCGACCTCGGTCGCGATCGTCGTCTTCCCCGAGCCCGTCCCGCCACCGATTCCGATGAGATACGGTGTGTCGGTCATTGGTAGGCGTCTCTCGTCCCCGCAGGAATAGCTTGCTTCTCGGAAGTGGACGGTGAGTGATAGAGAGGCGCCAGCCTCTTCCGTCGCAGTTTGTGTGGGTGCCGGCTGGCCGGGCTGGCGTGAGCCTCGCACCTCCCCAGCCTCCTCGCGCGGAATTTCGTCGCGCGCATGAAAGCGCGCGACAGCGCGCGCCGCCGCAACCGACCGATACGGTCCCGACCTATCCTCTCGCCCGCTGGAGGAACACGCCGAGGACGAGGTAGGCGTAGCCGACGGTGCCCGCGAGCGCGAGGACCTGCCCGCCGCGGGCGAGGGTGGTGGCTGCCCAGCCCGCGGCGACGACTTCGACGACGAGCCCGGCAGCGATGGCCCCCATCGTCGCCAGCGCGAGGCGGTCGCCGGCGCCGGGGAACCGACCCACGGTGGGCGGGTAGAACTGGTAGCTCACGCCGACGATGGTGAGCCCGAGGAATCCCAGGAGATTGAGGCGGTAGTGAGCGACCACGAGGTCCGCGGGAGCGGCGTCGAACGCGAACGTGAGCCCGATCCCGACGCCGACGGCGCCGGCGAACCCGCCGAGAAGCGGGCCGTAAAATCCCACGCGGTCGCGCTCGGTCCGGACGAACAGGACGAGGACGGCGGCGGCGAAGCCGATCACGGCGAGGGCCTCGACGGCGGCGCCGAGGTGGAACAGGGGACCCGAGGGGAGCCCCGCGGCGACGAGCGCCGGCCCGACGGCGCCCGCGGGCAGGACCGCGTAGACGAGCGGGCGGGGGACGTCCGCGACGAGGAACCGAGGGAGCAGGCGGAAGCCGACGGCGAACACGAGGAGCGCGGCGGCGCCGGCCGCGAGCAGATGCGTGGCTCGCGGCGGGTAGCCGTCGAGCAGGAGCGGGGCGGCGGTGTGAGTTCCGAGCGTCTCCCAGGTGCCGACGGCGAGGTAGGCGAAGACGACCGGGACGAACAGGTTCGCGGCGCGGTCGACCGGGCGGCGGCCGGCGTTGTGGTCGCCGGTACCCGTCTCCGCTCCGAGCGGGTTGTCCCGGAGTGTCGCGCCCATCGTCGCGAGGAAGACGAAAACTCCGGTGGCCCACGCGACGGCGCCGATTCGCGCGACAGACTCGGGTGCCCCGTCGAGCGGGACCGCAGCGAGGCCGGCGGCGCCGACGAGCGCGAGCGCGAGATGGAGCGGGACCGCCCGCGGCGCGGCGAGGTCGCGGTCGAAGTACGAGGGAACGAGCGAGTAGGCCTTCCCGAAGACGACGTGGAAGACGAAGCCGTAGAGCGCGAGCGCCACCGCGGTCCGGCGCGGGAGGCCGGCGACGACGGCGGCCTGCCACGCGACCAGCCAGCAGACGCCGCTAGCGACGAACAGCCGAGACCAGCGCGAGAGCGTCGCCGACATGGCTGCGGAATCGACCGGCGGCCACCTCAAGGTGGCGCCGAACGCCGCCCGCTGGCGTTACGTCGTACCGCACCGCCGGAACGCGAACCGAACAAGTTCGGCCGAAGGGTCAGGCGTCCGGGCGGTGAAGGGCGAGTGTATGCCAGCGACGACACTCGACCTGCGGGACGTACCGCCGGCGGAGCGTCACCCGAAGATCCACGACGCGTTCGAGGACCTGGAGAGCGGCGAGACGCTGCGGATCGTCAACGACCACGAGCCGAAACCGCTGTTCTACGAGTTCCAGGCCGAGGTCGAGGCCTTCGACGCCGAGAACTACGCGGTCGAACGCCGCGGGACGGACGAGTTCGTCGCCGACCTGCCGAAAGCATGAGCGACGGCGCCGCGGAGTCCGTCGGTTCGGGCTCTGAGACCGAACGGGTCGCTCTCGCCGATCTCGACGCCGACGGCCGGAGCGTGCTGTTCGCGGGCGAGCCGAAGACGGTTCGGTTGACGCTCGAGGAGGGTGACCGCGTTCCGCCACACCGGCACCCGGACCGCGAAATCGTCTGTCACGTCACGAGCGGGCGGATCGAGCTGACGCTCGGAGAGAAGACGCTCACGCTCGCGGCGGGCGAGGTCGCCCGGTTCGACGGCGACCAGGACATCTCGCCCGCAGCGCTCGAAGACAGCGAAGCGTTGCTCGTCCTCGCCGAGCGGTAACCTCCGTCGACCTTTTCCGCGTGTGCCGCTCAGCCGAACAACTCCCGAGCGGTATCAACGGTTTCCGCGTCAGACTCCGGACCGCACAGGGCGCGCTCGGGGACGGCGACGAGTCGCGCCACGAGCCTATCCGCGAGTCGCTCGACGGCCGCTCGCTCCGCCGCAGAGAGGTCGCCGCGGTCGGCGAGCCTCGCCAGCGCGCGCTCGAGTTCGCGCTCGCGGACCGACTCGGCGCGGTCGCGGATTGCTTCGATGGTCGCCGCCTCGTCCGCCGGCGCCTCGTCCTCGGGAGGGTCGGACAGCGATCCGTCCTCACCGGTCATACCGGCCAGATCACGGTGACGACGACGCCGCCGCGCTCGACGGTCTCGTAGTCGTACCCGCGGTCGTCGAGTTCGGGGTAGAGGTGCTGAGGCGCGCGGTCGTTGTACTGGACGAGGACCGCGTCGTCCAGGTCCGCGAGGCGTTCCAGCGTGTTCGCGAGCGGCTTCGGCGGTCCGAGGTTCCGCACGTCGAGCCGTTCGCGCGGCGCGTCGGCCGGCGCCGCCGTCTGTGCGACTACCGCGTCGGCGTCGAGTCCCGTGGACATATTTGCACGTACCACGCCCGGTCGTCCGTGCGTTGCCCCGAACGTGTTCGGAAGCCGGAAAGCTACCGAAACGGCACGCGGGCCTCCCCCACTCGCCCGGTTACCCTTTACTGTCGCCGCCCGAAAGAGCGGGCATGCGGAGGCGACAATGAGTTTCGACCCCGACGCGGTCGAGACGGTCACGTTCGATTCGTACAGCACGCTCGTCGACGTGGACGCGGCCGAGCGCGCACTCGCCGACCGCGTGGCCGACCCCGAACCGATCTCCCGACACTGGCGGGCGCGGTCGCTGATGTACACCTTCGTCGCAAACGCAGTCGACGCCTACCGGCCGTTCTACGACGTGCTCCGGCACGCGCTCGACCACGCGCTGGCCACCCGCGGCGTCGACCTCGACCCCGACGAGCGCGAGGAGATTCTGTCGATCTACCACGAACTCGACGTTTTCGACGACGTGCGCCACGGGATCGAGCGATTGCGCGAGGCCGGATACGACTGTTACGTGCTCTCGAACGGCGACCCGGAGATGCTCGCATCGATGGTCGACCACGCCGGTATCGAGGGTCTGATCGATGACGCGATCAGCGCCGACGAGGTGGCGACGTTCAAACCGAACGCGGAGCTGTACCGCCACGCCGCGGCGCGGACCGACACGCCGATAGAGGGGATCGCCCACGTCACCGCGGGGTGGTTCGACGTGCTCGGGGCGCGCCACGCCGGGATGCAGACCGTCTGGCTCGACCGCGCTGGCCGACCGTGGGACGCGTTCGGCGCGGCGCCGGACCTGACCGTCTCGTCGCTCGACGGGGTGGCCGACGCGCTGACGGCGTGAGACCGCCGACGAGAACCCCAGTCGCGATGCACCGGGCCGAACGGATCGATTGTCGTTCGATATATCGGAATAGAGTTTACGTCGAGGTACCGGGGCGTCTGGAACGACCGGGCCAGCGCGGCGCTCGCGGCGTGAATCAGCCGCCGCGTCCGACGGCCTCTCGCGAGGGCCGGGACTGCGACTCGCTGGTCCCCTCGGCGTACAGCGAGTAGGTGAGGAAGGCGAAGCCGGCGGCGGTGAAGACACTCTGGACGCTGACGGCGACGACAAGGTCGATATCGACGAACTGGTGGAGGATGCCACCGACGACGGCGCCGGCGGTGACGAGACCGATTCCGGCCGCCAGCGCGCGGAGTGCGGGTGCCCCGGTCCGCCGGTACGCGCGCCAGGAGAGGTAGGTCAACAGCGTGCCGAAGACCAGCGTCGCCGCTTTCGTCAGTGCGAGCACGAACGTGGTGTCGAATGTGGGGTTGGCGAGCACGGCAGACACTCCTTACAGGGAGAACGCGGGGCAGTTCCAAATACCCCGTCAACACTTCTCAGGGGCTGGGAACGGCGACCGAACGGACGAAGATGTGCGGACGGGAACGGCGGGAGAAACCTACTCGGTGTACAGCGAGTAGACGATGACGGCGAAGCCGATAGCAGTGAGCGCAGTCTCGATGATGAGGGCGGTATCGGTGACGGCGTTCTGGCCGAAGTCACCGAAGGGGGTCGATATCGCGCCGTCGCCGATCCACAGCCCGACGACCTGGTCTATCACCCCCGCCAGTAACGTCCCCGCTGTCACGATCCCGAACCCGATAGCGAGATACCAGAGCGGGCGCGCCTGCGAGCGCTGGTAGGCCTTGTAGGACAGGTAGGTGATCAGCCCTCCCAGCAGGAGGGTTATCGTCTTCAGTGCGACCAGTGCGATGATGGGGTGTGGACTCATGTCTCCTTGCGAACCTCCGACCAGAGCGATTCGAGCCGCTGGTCCGGCGTCCGGGGTCGGCGAGCGATGTCAGCGTCGAACTCGCGCTCTTCGGTCAGCGCGATGACGACCTCCTCGAAGTCGACCTCGTAGGTGCTCGCGTGCTGGCCGTCCGGACGGATCTCCGTCCCCTCGTAGACCAGCTGGGCCTCCTCCAGCAGGTCGATCTTGCGGTAGGTCGTCGACAGCGGAATGTCGCTCTCCTCGGCGATCTCGCTCGCCGTCATCGGCTCCTCTAACACCGAGACGATGTCCCGACAGGCCGGATCGTCGAGCGCGTCCAGCACCTCCTGGAGGTCGGGCTGGTCCTCGTCCGCGAACGGGTCACGGACCATTGATACCAGTCTCTTGCCACAGCGACGTTATAACCGCACCGACACAGCGCCGTCACGACGGCCCGTGATCCGCGGCTGCGCCCGCCGCTGATCCGTCGACGTACTAACAACACCCGAACAGCTCCGGTTCGGTCGGCGACCGGTTCGACCCCCTCGGCTCCGCCGGTGGTCAGGGCCGCCCCGGCGACGCCGGGGCTTCCTCCGACTCGTCCCAGGGCAGCGGCCCTTCGTACCCGGGCGGGACGTAGCCACAGAGCGGGTCGCTCGCGAGCGGGTCGCCGCTGTGTGCGAACGCTCGCGACCGGCTGCCGCCGCAGACCTCGTTGAACGGGCAGGCGCCGCACTTCCCGCGGAGACGGTCGCGGTCCCGCAGCGCTTCGAACAGCGGGGCCGACCGGTAGAGGTCCACGACGTCCTCGTCGGGAACCGTCCCGACCGACTCCGGGAGGAAACCCGACGGGTAGACCTCGCCGGTGTGGCTCACGAACGCGAAGCCGTCGCCCGCGATGACGCTCGGGCGACCGGCGGACCGGGGGCTTTCCATGCCTGACTCCGAAACGACCTGCCGGCGGACGCGCCGGTAGTGGGGTGCCTCGGTCGTCTTGAGGCCGAACGGCACCTCGTCGGCCACCTCGCCGAGCCACTCCATGACGCGCTCGGCGCGCTCCGGGGAGACGGGATCCAGCACCCGTCCGCGACCGACCGGGACGAGGAAGAAGACGCTCCAGAGCACGGCGCCCAGTTCCGCCACGAGGTCACGGATCGCGGGGAGTTCGTCGACGGTGCTCGCACAAACTGTGGTGTTTACCTGCAGCGGGACGCCCGCGTCGGCGGCCTGCCGGGCGGCCCGCATCGTCGACTCGAAGCTGCCGGCCTCGCCGCGAAAGGCGTCGTGGGCCGCGGGCCCCCCGCCGTCGAGGCTGAGCGCCATCCGCTTCAGGCCGGCGTCGGCGAGCGCGTCGATGGCCGCGCCGTCGAGGGCGTCGGTCCCGCTGGGCGTCAGCGAGACGGTCAGCCCCCGGTCGGTACCGTAGTCGACCAGTTCGACCAGGTCGGGGCGTTTCAGCGGGTCGCCGCCCGAGAGGACGACCAGTTGCCCGTCGCCGAACGCCCGAACCTGGTCGAGCAGTTGCTTCCCCTCCGCGGTACTGAGTTCGTCCGGATGGCGAGCGGGTTGGGCGTCCGCGCGGCAGTGCTCGCAGGAGAGTTCGCAGGCCTGGGTGACCTCCCAGATGAGCACCAGCGGTCGCTCGCTCGTGTCGACGGGCGGGCGCACTACGGACACCTCCGCGGGCGCGTCGACGGCGCGAGTATCGTCATCGCCCCGAAGTTCGCGAGCCACGTATTAGCACCGGGCGGGCGTTCCCAGCAGCTGAAAATCCGGTGTCCGTCTTTTGCCGGGTCGCTCGAAGGTGACGCGTATGACCGAGGCAGCGTCCGGGCGGACCGCCGAACGGGAGTTCGAGACGCGCGTCGACGACCCGCGCGGGGACCGGACCCGCGAGTGGGAGCTGTTCGTCCGCGAGAACGCCGCGGACCCGCTGCGCCACGCCGGCAGCGTCAGCGCGCCGACCGCCGAGATCGCCCGCAATCAGGCCGCGCAACTGTTCGGCCGGACCGCCGAGACCGTGTGGCTCTGCCCCGCCGACGAGACGCGCCGGTTCGCCGCCGACGGCGTCGCGCTTTCCGACCGGGCGGACGGAACCGCGGACGACGCCGCGGTGGCCGGCGACGCGGCCGCCGGCGCCGGCAACGGAGGCGAGGAGCCGTGATCTCCGTCAGCAAACTCCTCTGTGACCTCGACGCGGAGGGCGACGGACTCAGGTACGACGCCGCCGACGAGTCCGAGAAGGCCCAGATCCGCGAGCGCAAGCAACGGCGACCGGTGGTCGTCTGGAACTGCACGAAACAGTGCAACCTCCACTGTCAGCACTGCTACGCGGCCGCCGAGACCGAGCCCGCGCCCGGCGAACTGACCACGGCGGAGGGCAAGCGCTTCCTCGACGACCTGGCCGACTACGGCGCGCCGGTCGTCCTGTTTTCGGGCGGCGAACCGCTCGCTCGAAACGACCTCTCGGAGCTCGTCGATCACGCAAGCGACGCGGGGCTCCGGCCCGTGCTCTCGACGAACGGAACGCTCCTGACCGGGGAGCGGGCCGCGGCGCTGCGCGACGCCGGACTGCAGTACGTCGGCGTCTCGGTCGACGGGATGCCCGAGCGCAACGACGCCTTCCGCGGGCAAGAAGGCGCCTTCGACCGCGCGCTCGCGGGCATCGAAGCCTCCCAGGCTGCCGGACTGAAGACCGGTCTCCGGTACACCATCACCGAGGCCAACGCCGACGACCTGGAGGACGTGGTCGATCTGCTGGCCGACCGCGGCGTCGACCGCTTCTGTTTCTACCACCTCGACTACGGCGGGCGCGGGGCCGACATTCAGGACGTGGACCTGACGCCCGAGGAGCGTCGGGAGGCGGTCCGAAGGGTCTGTGACATGACCCGCGAGTACCACGACCGCGGCCACGAGATCGAGACGCTGCTGGTGGGCAACTACGCCGACGCCGCCTATCTGGTCGAGTACGCCCGCCGCGAGCTGGGGGTCGAGCAGGCCGAGCGCGTGCTGGCGTATCTGGAGACGAACGGCGGCGACCCGACCGGCGAGCGCGTCGCGGACGTGGACTACCAGGGCAACGTCCACCTCACCCAGTTCTGGCAGGGCTACGCGCTCGGGAACGTCCGGGACCGACCGTTCGGCGCCATGTGGGAGGACGAATCGAACCCTCTCCTGTCCGCCCTCCGCGAGCGCGAGGAGCATCTCCGCGGACGGTGTGCCGATTGCCAGTACCAGTCGGTCTGCCGCGGCGCCTCACGCCTGCGGGCGCTCGCAACGGGGGATGATCCGTTCGGCCCCGACCCGCAGTGTTACCTCACGCCCGAGGAGCGCGGCGTCGCGGACGGCGACAGGGCGACGAACCCGGCCGATTGAGCGGAGTCCGGCAGTCGTAAATCACATACCGCGATACGAAATCAGGATATCTCCCGTACTCCCGGTATAGCGGAGGGCGTCGCGGACGGACTCTCAGGCCGTCTCTACGGCCACACATCGACAGACCCCTACGACCACATCGACAGACCCCCACGGCCACGTCGATACACTGGTTCCGCGACCGCGTCCGTCCGCAGGGGCCGGTCGCTCGCCCGCAACATGTTGGGACAAGGTTCATCCGGCGTTCGGGCGAAGATGACGGGGAGAACACATGCCGGCTATCGAGACGGACGACCTGACGAAATATTACGGCGACGTGCGCGGCGTCGAGGACCTGTCGTTCAGCGTCCGCGAGGGCGAGGTGTTCGGCTTCCTCGGGCCGAACGGCGCCGGCAAGACGACGGCCATCCGAACCCTGATGGGGTTCCAGTCGCCCACCGAGGGAACGGCGACGGTGCTGGGCGCGGACATCCGCGACGCCGAAGCCCTGCGGGCGGCCCGCGCGCGAGTGGGGTTCCTCCCGAGCGAACCCGGCCTCGACGAGTCTGTCACAGGTCGACGACTGATCCGCTACCACGGCGCGCTCCGCGGGGACGTGCGCAGCGAGGAACTGCTGGAGGTGTTCGACCCGCCGCTCGACCGCAAAGTCCGGGAGTACTCCCGCGGGAACAAACAGATGCTCGCCATCGTCATCGCGTTCATGCACGACCCCGACCTGGTGTTCATGGACGAGCCGACCTCCGGACTCGACCCCCTGAAACAGGAGGAGCTACTGGAGTTCATCCGCGCCGAGCAACGGCGCGGCAAGACCTTCTTCTTCTCCTCGCACATCCTCAGCGAGGTCCGGAAAGTCTGTGACCGCGTCGGGATCATCCGCGACGGTCACCTCGTCGAACTGGAGGACGTCGAGTCGCTGCTCGACCGGAGCGGGAAGCTCGTCCGCGTCCGGGTCGGGGCCGACGTGGACACAGAGGACCTGGCGATCGACGGCGCACACGACGTTGCAGTCAGCGGCGACGGCGCGAGCGAGAGCGACGACGCCGGCGGCCCCGCGGGCGACGGGCAAGACGCGACCACGGTCTCCTTTACCTACACCGGCGCCTACGAACCGCTCTTGCGCCACCTCCTCGAGTTCGACCTGCTGGACCTGACCATCGAGGAGGCCCCGCTGGAGGACATCTTCATGCGCTTCTACGGCGAGGACCCCGCCGAGCGGGTCGGCCGCGTCGAGAACGGCGAAGTCGGTGCGGCGTCGGAATCCGGAGATCCGGGGGACGAGGACCAGCGGACGGAGCGGGCCGATGTTTGAGACGGCACGGTTCGAGTCCGAGCGGCGGCTGCCGGCTGCGGCCGTTATTTCGGTCGCGCTGTCGGCGTTCGCGGCGATGGTCCTCCTCATCGCGCCCGGTATCATCGACGAGATAGACGTGGACGAACTGCTCGCCGGCTACCCCCCGGCGCTGGTCGAGGCGATGGGGCTCGAACACCTGGGCACGATCGAGGGCTTCCTCGCGCTCGAGCTCTACCAGTTCGTCTGGATCCTCGGGCTGGGCGCCTACGTCGCCTACTCCGGCGCGAGCACCATCGCCGGCGACGTGGCGGACGGACGGATGGACACGCTGCTCGCGGCGCCGGTCTCGCGGCGCCGGCTCCTGCTCGAGAAGTACCTCGCGCTCCTGACGCCCGTGGTCGTGGTGAACGTCGTCGTCTTCGCCGTCGTCGCCGCAGGGACGGCCGTCATCGGCGAACCCGTCGCGCTCGCGGACCTCGCCGCGGTCCACGCGCTCTCGCTTCCGTACTTCATGGTCTGTGGCGCCGCCGGGATGGTCGCCTCGGTCGCGGCGCCGCGACAGCTGATCGCCGAGGGCGTCGCCGCCGGCGCGGTCGTCGGTACCTTTCTCCTCCAGTCGCTCACGATCGGGACCTCGGCGGAGTGGGTGGGGGACCTCGCGCCGATGCGCTACTACGACCCGCTGACGGTGCTGACCGCGAGCGAGTACGACCTCGCGGGCGCCGGGATCCTGCTGGCCGCGACCGGTGCGCTCCTGCTCGTCGCCGTCCGCGTCTTCGAGGAGCGTGACGTGCGATGAGCACCGAGACCGAAGACACCGCCCGCGAGCGCACGGCCGGTCGGAGCGAGCGGGAGCAGACAGGACGCGGCGGCGCGAACGCGCTCGCAGACGTGGCTCGCTACGAGGCGCGCAACCGGGTCCCGGTCACCGTCGTGCTCTCGGTCCTCTTCTCGCTGTTCGGTACCTTCTACGTCTGGCTGGGACCGGAGGTGGTCGCCGGCGAGCAGATGCAGGACCTGCTGGACTCGCTGCCGCCGGCGCTGAGCGAACTGTTCGGGTTCGAGAGCCTGGAGTCGCTGGGCGGCCTGCTCGCCAGCGAGTTCTACACCTTCGGCTGGATCGTCGGCCTCGGCGGCTACGTCGCCTACTCCGCGGCCGGGACCGTCGCCGGCGACCTGCGCGACGAGCGGATGGATCTCCTCCTCGCCGGCCCCGTCGCCCGCCGGAGCGTCCTCCTCGGGAAGTACCTCGCGCTGCTGGTCCCGATCCTCGTCGTCAACGTCGTCGTCCCCGTCGCGCTCTATCTCGGGTCGGTCGCGGTCGGCGACCCGCTCTCCGCCGCCGACCTCGCGGTCCTGCACGCCCTCTCGGTTCCCTACCTGTTGCTGTGGAGCGCAGTCGGCCTCCTGCTCGGCGTGGTGGTCCGCGGCGGCCGCACCGCCGGCAGGCTCGCGCTCGGGCTCGTCTTCGCCGGCTGGATCGTCGGAGCCGTGCTCTCGACGACCGACTACGCGTGGGTCGGCGCAGTCTCGCCGACGCGGTATTTCGACCCGCCGGCGGTCCTCGTCGACGGGAGTTACGACCTGGCCGGCGCCGCTCTGTTGCTCGTCGCCGCCGCCGCGCTCGTCGGCCTCAGCCTGGTCTGGTTCGAGCGCAGCGACCTCTGAGCGCCCGCGGTCGCCGGGTCGGCGGCGCGACGAGCGACGCGGCGAAAGCCAGACCGAGCGGTTTTTCCCCCCGCCAGCGCTAGCGCGACCGTGCTTTCGGTCGAGCTACACGCCCACTCGGCGGCCTCCTACGACGGTCGGGACTCCGTCGACTCGCTGCTGGAACGGGCCGCCGAGGAGGGACTCGACGCGCTCGCGGTCACCGACCACGACGAGTTCTCCGCGAGCGAACTCGCCGTCCAGAAGGCCCCCGACTACGGCCTCGTGGGGATCCCCGGGATCGAGATCTCGACCGCCGCCGGCCACGTCATCGGCCTCGGCGTCTCGGAGGGGATCGACCCCGGCCTGCCCTTCGGCGAGACGCTCGACCGCATCCGCGAGGCCGGCGGCATCGCGGTCGTCCCCCACCCCTTCCAGGAGATGCGAAGCGGCGTCATCGAGAACGTGAGCCGCGACGAACTGGCGAGGGCCGACGCCATCGAGGTGTACAACTCCCGGCTGCTGACCGGCTACTCGAACCGGCAGGCGCGCCAGTTCGCGAAGCGACGCGACCTCCCGATGACCGCCGGCAGCGACGCGCACGTCAGCGACATGGTCGGCCGCGCGGTGACCGTCGTCGACGCCGAGGAGCGCTCGGCCGACGCTATCTGCGACGCGATCGGGGCAGGGCGCACGACGCTCCGGACCCGCCGGACGCCCTGGAGCGTGAGCTTCCGGCAGGCCGTCGGGAACACCCGCCGGCGCGCCCGACTGTTCGTGAACGGGCTGTTGAATCGATGAGCGAGGGCGGCGGGCGGTCGAACGCGGCCGGAGAGGGCAGCACCGATCCGGACCGCGGCGCCGACCCGGACCTCCGGGGCGCGGGTCCCGACCTGATCCGCCGGGCGCGCGACGACCGCGACCCGCTGCCCGGTACCGGCGGTTTCGCCGGCCTGCTCGACGGCGCGCTCGTCCGGGACGTACTCGGTCGCGAACTCGTCTATCTCGAACGCGGGCGCGACGACGGCCCGGCGGGCCGCTGGGCGTTCGACCCCGGCGACCTCGCCGAACCCGAACTCCTCCCGGCGGGGAGCGTTCGACCGCGCTCCGCCGACGCCGAATCGACGGACCGCGGCGAGCGGGTCTGGACGCTTCCCGATCCAGAGCCACAAACCGACGAGCACCGCGCGGTCCGGGCGGTCCGCGACGCGGTCCGCGAGAGCGTCGACGAGGTCGGTAGTGAGTGTCTCGCGGTCGCCTTCTCCGGCGGCGTCGACTCGGCGG
>Ga0207851_100094_pt1 | contig 73805 bp, 71 predicted proteins | sample A23E3SouthBayCA_FD_187747 | JGI IMG/M metagenome (GOLD analysis project Ga0207851, IMG submission 187747) | Aerobic enrichment media microbial communities from Eden Landing Ponds, California, USA - A23 E3 (SPAdes) | ecosystem: Environmental > Aquatic > Marine > Unclassified | place: Emeryville... | reverse complement strand
CCGTCCCGTCGCCGCCAGCTGCGACGACCGTCGAGGCTCCCGCGGCCGCGGCCTCCCGCGCCAGCGTCACCGAATCGCCGGTATCGGCCGTCTCCTGGAGTTCGAAGCCGCGGACGGTGGTTCGTTCTCTGAGTTCTTCGACGTGCTGTCCGTCCCCGCTGTTCGGATTGAAAACGACGACCGTCTCTGGGGTTTCGGTGTCTGACATATTTGTCCCGGCCCGTCACCGCGCGGCAACGAGCGGTGGCCGCCCAACGGCCGCGTCCCACTGTTCGGTTGCCACACCGACGACCACACTCGTCGAGTCGTACCCCTCCTCACACCAGCGCACGGTTTGTTATACGGACCATACGCGTGACTGCTGGCCAGCGCGCCAGCGCACCCGTTTCGGGCCACCCGACAAGAGACCGGCCGCGTTCACTCCCCCGAACCCCCACGAGCGGCCGGGCCGGGAAGCCATCCCAGCAGTCAGGCGCTCCCGAACCACGACGCGTCGATGTCCGCGACCGAATCGCCGAGCTTCCGACCCTCGTACCCGAAGATGTCCGCGTACCCGCACTCCGACATCAGAATCGGGTAGAACCCCACCTCGGAACGCAGGTCGCGGCCGTCCACGCTCCCGTACGCGGTCCCGGCTGGAACGTACTCGAAGTTCTCGACGTACAGCGTCGCGTCCGAATGAGGGGGTTTGGGAATCGACCGGGTCATGTGGAAGTACTCCGGGGTTTCGCTCCGTGTCTCGCCGGGAAGCGCGCCGACGGACTCGAGGAACGCCCGTGCCTGCGTCTCGGCGGTCGCGGCGGCTTCCTCGGTTCCCTGTCTGCCGACCTCGACCTCCACGACGCAGCCAGACGTCGTGACCGTCCCCTCGTTGACGCCCGAGTGGTCGACGACGTGGGCAACCGGCAGCCCCTCGGCGAGCTCGTACTCCTCGGGCTGGGAGCGATGGACCAGTGCGAACGGAGTCGGGCACGAGTGCGTGCCGTGTATCGAGAGCGTCGTCAGCGGTCCGAGCAGTCGGCTGAGCCTCGCGGCGAGTCGCTGCTCACGGTCGCCGCCGGGGTCGCCGGGGAACACGCGATTCAGGTCCGAATCGAGGAACCGACGACCGGCAGCAACCGCTCCCGGGTTGGCGACGACGAACGCGACGCCGCGCTGGAGGTCCAGGTCGGCGTCACGGAGCCGACGCACGGCGCGGACGCCGCTCGGCTCGTCCCCGTGAATACCGCCGACTACACCTACCTCGGGTTCGCCGGGGCCAGCGACTGTCACGTCCGGCGGGACGTACTCTGTCATTCCGATAGATTGGGGTCGGACACGGGTGAACGCTTTGCCGACGCCTCACCGGTCGGGCTCCGGTCGCTGACTGCCGTCGACTGCTACCTGCCCGCTGCGTTCCTGGTATGACGGCGCCCGTTCGACGATTCGGTGCCGCGGCCGGCCGAACGGATGCAGGACGACCGCTTTCGTCAACGCCGTGTTCGGCACTGTGACGAGTTCCCCGTCGGGTATTTTGAGGCGTGTCGCCCGCAACGAGGTCGGTATGCGGGCCGGACGGGACCGCGGACACTCGTTGGAAATCCAGACGGCCCGGGTGCCGTGAACCGGGTCCTCGTGGCTGCAAATACTACTATACGTCTCGCCCTCGAACCCAGACGTATGAGTAGCGAGGAGGTCACGCGCCTGCTCCGGAAGGCGTACGGCGACGAAATCGAGACCGTGATGAACTACCTCACGAACTCCATCGTGCTCGACGGCGTGCGCGCGGAGGAGATCAAAGAGTCCCTGCAGGCGGACATCCAGGAGGAACTCGGGCACGCCGAACAACTCGGCGAACGCCTCAAGCAACTGGACGAACAGCCGCCCGCGTCCGGCGAGTTCGAGGCCCACCAGCACAGCCTCCAGCCGCCCGCGGATACGACAGACGTGCTCTCGGTCATCGACGGCGTCCTGGACGCCGAAGAGGACGCAATCGAGACGTACCGCGCGCTCATCAACGCCGCCGAGGCGGCCGACGACCCGGTCACGGAGGACCTCGCGGTCACGATTCTCGCCGACGAGGAGGCCCACCGCACGGAGTTCCGTGGGTTCCGCAAGGAGTACCGCAGCGACTGAGCGAGAACGCGGTCCTTTTTGCGTGGGCGCCGCTACCCGTGGGGCATGAACCTGGCTTTCGTCGTCGCTGCGACGGTCACCGGCCTGCTGGTCGGCGCGCTGTTCGCGTCGCTGCGCATCCCGATTCCCGCGCCGCCGAACCTCGCGGGCATCATGGGCATCGTCGGCATCTGGCTTGGGTACCGTCTGGTCAGATTCTTCGACGTGGGATTCGACGTGCTGGAAGCGCTTGGAGTCTAAATCGACGGTCTGGACGAACTAGAATCAAACTCGAGGGCCTGGACGCACTGGCGATGGTAGGATCTGCTGATTGGTCTCACTCTTCGAGGTGGACGAGATTGTCAGCGCGCCACCCAGGTGCTGACGGCCTGTCGAACGGATAGGGGCTTGCAGGCGGTGCGAAACTCGCTGTCGACCCGGGCGCACCGCCGATTTCGCGCCCCGCGCCGCGGCGGTTGTCACAGCACGTGACCGGTTGGTCGCGTGATCGCTGATAAACCTACGCAGCCAGGGGCGTCGAGCGGGCAGCAAGGAGAGAACGGGACGGAACGCTCAGTAGGAGCGCTCTTTCGGCTCGTAGGCGCCCTCGTCGCCCTCGAGGAGGACCGGTCGGTACCAGAGTTCGGGGTCGCCGTCGTTCCAGGAGACGAGCGTGTGCTTGAGGTACTCGTCGTCCTTGCGCTCCTGGTGTTCGGCGCGCCAGTGGGCGCCGCGGAACTCCTCGCGGGCGAGCGCGCCCATCGTGATGGCTTCCGCGACGTCGAGGAGGTTGCGCGTCTCGATTGTGTGCTGGAGGTCTGTGTTGAACGTCCGGGACTTGTCCGCAACGTAGACGTCCTGGTAGCGCTCGCGGGCCTCCTGGATGTCCGCGAGAGCCTGCTTCAGGCCGTCTTCCTCCCGGAACACGTTGACGTTCTCCGTCATCGTCGCCTGGAGGTCCGCGCGCACGTCGGCGTGATTGACGCCGTCTTCGCGTTCGAGCAGCGTCTCGATCCGGTCGCGCTCGGCGTCCGCGGCCGTCTCGACGATGGCGTCGGGGTCGCTGTCCGGGTGCTCGACGGTGCCGCCGTCCGTCGTGGCTTCGGTCCTGCTCGGTTTGCCGAGCGGGACGCCGAGGTCTTCGCGTTCGGCGTCGGGGTCGGGTCCGGTCTCGATTTTCGGCTCGGGCATGTCCGCGCCCGCCGCGTGACGGCCGGCGCGAGCGCCGAACACGATGAGTTCCGGGAGCGCGTTCCCGCCGAGGCGGTTCGCGCCGTGGAGGCTGACGCACGCGCACTCGCCGGCGGCGTAGAGGCCGTCGATGCACGTCTCGCCGTGCTCGTCGACCTCGATGCCGCCCATCGCGTAGTGCTGGCCGGGCTTGACGGGCATCGGCTCCTCGAGGCCGTCCACGCCCTCGAAGTCGCGGGCGAGGTGGAGGATGTTCTCGAGGCGGTCGGTGATGCGTTCCTCGCCGAGGTGGCGCATGTCGAGGTAGACGTACTCGTCTTCGACGCCGCGGCCTTCCGCGACTTCCGTGAGTTCGGCGCGCGCGACGACGTCGCGGGACGCGAGTTCGCCGTCGTTCGTCGCGTAGCCGTACTCGAACATGAACCGCTCGCCCTCGCTGTTGTAGAGGATGCCCCCTTCGCCGCGGACGCCCTCGCTGATGAGGACCCCCGTGGACGGGAGCGTCGTCGGATGGAACTGGACCATCTCCATGTCTTCCATCGGGACGCCAGCGCGGTACGCGATGGCGACGCCGTCACCGGTGTTTGCGACGGCGTTCGTCGTGTGGTCGTACGCCTGGCCGGGGCCGCCGGTCGCGAGAATCACGCCGTCGCGGGCGCGGAACCCGGCGACCTCGCCGCTCTGGACGTCCCAGGCGACGACGCCGTGGCAGTCGCGCTCGTTGGGGTCGTCCTCGTCGGTGACCGCGAGCTGGCTGACGTACCACTCGTCGTACACCTCGATGCCGCGCTTGACGACCTGCTCGTAGAGCGTGTGGAGCATGTGGTGGCCGGTTTCGGCGCCCGCGTACGTCGTCCGCGGGAACGACAGGCCGCCGAACGGCCGCTGGCTGACGGTGCCGTCTTCCTCCCGGGAGAACGGCATCCCCCAGTGCTCGAGCTGGATGACCTCGTCCGGCGCGGTCTGCGCGAACGTGTCGACGGCGGGCGCGTCGCTCAGGTAGTCCGCGCCCTTCATCGTGTCGTAGGCGTGGTCCTGCCACGAGTCGCCCTCGCGGAGCGCGGCGTTGATGCCGCCCTCCGCGGCACCCGTGTGCGACCGCACCGGGTGGAGTTTCGTGACGATTGCTGCGTCTGCGCCTTCCTCGTGGGCGGCGATCGCGGCGCGGAGCCCCGCCCCGCCACCGCCGACTACGATTACGTCGTGCTCGTACATATTACCAGAATTTGAGGTTCTGCTTGACCGCTTCTCGCTTCAACTCCTGGATGTGCTCGGTGAGCGGGATGTCCTTCGGACAGACGTTCGTGCACGAGAACTGGGTCTGGCACCGCCAGACGCCGTGTTCCTGCTCGATGATCTCCAGGCGTTCCTGTCGCTTCTGTTCGCCCTCGCGTTCGTCCATGTAGAACCGGTAGGCCTTGTTGATGGCCGCCGGGCCGAGGTACTTGTTGTCCCCGGCGGCGATGTTACAGGAGGACATGCACGCGCCACACCAGATGCAGCGCGTCGAGAGCTTGATGTTCTCGCGGTTCTCGGGCGACTGGCGCTGCTCTTCGAGTTCGCCCTCCGGGAGGTCGTCTGGGTCGAAGAACGGGTCGACTGCCTCCATCTGGTCGTAGAAGTGGTCCATCTCAACGACCAGGTCCTTGACGACGTCCTGGTGGGGGAGCGGTTCGACGCGGACCGGCCAGTCGAGGTCCGCCATCTGCGTCTGGCAGCCGAGCTGCTGGCGGCCGTTGATGAAGAACGCGTCGGAGCCACAGACCGCCTGCCGGCAGGAGTGCCGGAACGTGAGACTGGAGTCGTACTGGTCGCGGGCGTAGATGAGTGCGTCGAGGACGGTCATCCCCTTCTCGAAGGGAATCGTGAAGGAGTCGAACCGCGGCTCTTCCTTGCCCTCGATTTCGGGGTCGAAGCGGAACACCTTCAGCTCGACCGTCTCGCCCTTGATTTCCTGGGCGGCGGCCGCGCGTTCGGCTTCCTTCGTTTCGGCGCGCTCTCGTTTCTCGGCCAGCCGCCGCTCGTGGTGCGGCTTGGACGATGGCTGTTCTGCCTCGGATTCGGTCTCAGTGTCCGGTGTCTGCGTACTCATGTTAGAACCCCGCGAGCGCGATTGCGACCCGAATCCCCTGCACGACCAGCAGGAGTCCTGCGACGCCGAGCACGACCTGTGCGGCGCGTTTCGCGTTGCCTTCGATCCCCTGGTTGACGAGCGCGTTGTAGATGCCGTTGACGCCGTGGAACGTCGCGGTCACGAGGAACAGCACCATCGTGACGAAGTAGCCGACGTTCTGCATGCGCGCCTGGCTGCCCGCGAACTCGATGTTCGCGGCGTGCGTGACGAAGTGGAGATTGAAGAAGTGGAACGCCAGCACCACCACGAGGAACGCCGCGGTGATGCGCTGGAGCAGCCACGCTGTCGATCCGGACCGGAACGAGGAGTACCGTTCTGCCATTGTTAGAATGCCCCCGAGACGAACGTCGGCACGCTCGCGACGACGATGACGCCGGTCAACACGAGCGACGCGTAGAAGCTCTTGTCTTGCGATTCGAGGCCGACACCGAGGTCGACGAACAGCAACCGAACGCCGTTCAGGATGTGGAAGACGGCCACCGCGAGCAGGCCGACCTCCAGCAGCCTGACCAGCGCCAGGCTCTCCAGGCCCTGAATCGTGCTGTTGAACGTTTCCGCGCCCTGGAGCGACGTACTCAGGACGGCGATGTGAGTGAAGAGATACCCGATGAGTACCCACCCCGTGAACTTGTGAAACACCCAGGCCCACATCCCGGCCGTGAACTCCCGCCACCGGCCGAAGTCCTCGATGAGGCCTCGGTCGTACGACTGACTCATACCATTCGGGAGGTGTGGTCCCTCCGCACATAGAAGTTACTACACGGGCGCGTCGCGCGCCAGCAGGAATTGACGCTTTCTGGCGGAATCCGGCCCGCTTCGAATCACAACCGGGGTTCGCGGCGGCGTCAGAACTCGAGAATCGTGCCACCGGCGCCGACTGCGATGTTCGATTTTACGGGTTGTTGCCGACGGTCGGCACGATCGCGGGGGAGATATCGGCAGCTCCCACAGACTGGGCGTCCCGGGCGCGGGCTACTTGGGGCGTTCCGGCATCGTCCCGGAGCGGTTGCGCTCGTACGCGCGCCGCGTTCGCTCGTCCAGTTCCACGAAGTGGACCAGTGGGTTGCCCGGGTAGACCACCGGGTTCTCCAGTTTCCCGACGAGCAGGCCAGTGAACGGCGCCTCCACGTCCACCACGTCCGTTTTGAACGGGTTCGATATCGTGCAGATGACGTCGCCCTCGTGGACCAGGTCGCCGCGCTCGTGGTGCATGTCCACGAGACCGCCGTCGTCAGCGCGAATCCACGTCTTCTGGTCGCTGGTGACGATGGTTCGCCAGCCCGGCCAGTTCACGGGTTCGGTCGGATAGACGCCGTACTCCGCGAGCACGCTCGCCACGCCGTCCAGCGCGCGGTCGATGAGCGACCGCTGGAACCGGTGGGCCTCCCCCATCTCGATGGTGATCGTCGGAACGTCGGCCTCCGTGGCCTCGTGTCGGAGCGTCCCCGAGGAGCCCTCGCTGTCGATGATGACATTGGACCCGAACGCTCGCGCGAGTCGCGGGACGGCCGCGTCAGCCATGTCAGCGCGAACGTGCAGCATGTTCGTGCGGCCTCGCGTCGACGTGTGGAAGTCCAGCCCGATGTCGCAGGGCTCGACGAAGTTCCGGAATATCTGGGCGGCCATCCGCTTCGCGCTCGTCGACGACTCGTTGCCCGGGAACGAGCGATTCAGGTCGCGGTCGTACACCGGGAGGTATCGCTGCTGGGTGACGAACCCGGGCACGTTCAACACGGGCATACAGACGAGCGTGCCGTGGAGATTGGTGTGGGGCCACTCGTGGGCGACCTCCCGAACCACCTCGATGCCGTTCAGTTCGTCGCCGTGGGACGCCGCCGACAGGAACACGGTCGGGCCGTCGTGGTCGCCGTTGACGATGGACACCGGGACGCGCACCGGGTCGCCGAGGTACGTCTCGCTGATGCTGTACCGGATGTCAGCGCGCTCGCCGGGGTCCACCCGGCCGCCGTTGTACGTGAACGCCCCGTCAGTCATGGCGTGTCGTTGTCGGCGAGTACATAAAACTACGCGGCAGACGCACTCGCGCATCGGCACCGTTTAGTCGCCGCCGTTCGTGGCTTCCGAGAATGGACGACTCGGTCACTGTGGGCGTACTCAGCCTCCACAACAGCAAGGAGACGAAAGCGATTCTGAATGCGGTTGAGGCCCTCGGGCACTCGGGCGTGTGGCTGCGCGAAGACAACATCTGTGTCGACATCGAGGACGGCGACGCGACACTCGACCCGAACGTCGACGTCATCGCGAACCGGCTGTTACTCTCGAAGACCAGCCACCCCGCGGAGTTGCTCGGCCTCGCGCTGTCACTCAGCAGACTCCGGCCGACGCTGAACCGGCCGAAGAACGTGCTCACGGCGTTCCACAAGTTCGCCACCGCGACGGCGCTCGTCGGCTCCGACGTCAACCTGCCGGACGCGACGCTCGCGCTCGACGCCGACCGCCTGAACGCGGAGAAGGAGAAGTACGGCGACGAAGTCGTCTACAAGACCGCAATCGGTACGCACGGCGGTGGCACGTGGAAGATCCGGGCGGACGAACAGGTGAACCCCCGGGTCGGCGAGCGATTCGCGTTCCTCCAGCAGCTCATCGAGCGGGACAGCAACCAGCACCGCGACCTGCGCGTCTATGTCGTCGACGACACCATCGTCGGTACGATGCGGCGGTACGCGCCGGAGAACGACTGGCGGACGAACGTCGCGCTCGGCGGGTCCGTCGAGGGCGTCGACAGCCTTCCGGCGGACGCCGCGGAGATGGCCCTGGAGGCCGCGGACGCCGTCGGCCTCGACTACGCGGGCGTCGACCTCGTCGAGGGGACGGACGGCTGGCACCTCCTCGAAGTGAACCCGACGGCGGGCTTCAAGGGGCTGTTCGAGGCGACCGGCGTCAGTCCGGCCCCCCACATCGCGAAACTCGCCATCGAGACGGCGGGCGGCGACGTCGACGACGACACCGTCGATGCGCTGGCGGAGACGCTCGACGACTCCACCCCCTCCACCGTCGAAACGGAACCACGGCGGGCGACCGAGGAGACGACCACCATCGGGTACACCGAGGACGTGCTCATCTCCGGGACGAGCGGCACGGAGCGCATCGTCGCGAAGTCCGACACCGGCGCCTCCAGGACGAGCATCGACACCCGTCTCGCAGCCGACATCGGCGCCGGCCCCATCAAGTCCATGACGAAAGTCCGCTCGGGGAGCATGAAATCCGGGAAGGCCCGGCCCGTCGTCGACATCGTCGTCGGTGTCGCGGGCGACCGGCACACCGTCGCGGCCTCCCTGGAAGACCGCGGCCACATGGACTACCCGCTGTTGCTCGGTCGGGACATCCTCCAGCACTACCAGGTGGACGTCGGGCGGCGGTCCGACGAGGACAGGTCGGCGGAGAGCGAGGAGTAACCGGAATACGGTACATCGGGTGGCGTCGGTGAACCGCCGGGAGGCACGCGCCAGTTTCTTCACTACCGCGTCCGTCCTGCTTTAGGATGGCGTTTTCCGAGCGCATCGCGGTCTGGACGACGGCCGTCGAACTCCCCGGTGACGTGACCGGCGCGGTAGGGGATTCGGTTACGGTCATCCCGGTCGTGGTCGCGCTCGCCGCGCTCTCCGACGTCGCCCTGGCGCCCGTGCTCGTCTGGTTCGGCGTCGCCCAGGTGGTGTGGGGCCTCCAGTACGGCGTGCCGGTGTCCGTCGAGCCGATGAAGGCGCTGGCAGCGCTGGCAATCGCTGGCTCGCTGTCGGCGTCCGGACTGGCGGCCACCGGCCTGCTCGTGGGGGCCGTCCTGCTGGTCGCAGGCGCGGCGGGCGCCCTGAGCCGCATCGACCACCTGTTGAGCCAGTCCGTCGTCCGAGGCGTGCAACTGGCGGTCGCGCTCGTGTTGCTCGAGACGGCACTCGGGCTCGGCGCCCAGAACCTCGTCCTCGCTGGAGTCGCGCTCCTCGTCGGTGCGGGCGTCGCGGTCGTTTCCCTTCGGGCGAGCGCGCTCGCCGTCGTCGGCGTCGGCGCGGTCATCGCGCTCGTCGAGACGGGCGGCGTCAGTCCGACGGTGCCTGCGCTCTCGCTAACGCTTCCGACGACCGCAGTCGTCCTCGACTACGCGACCATCCAGGCCAGCGTCGGCCAGCTCGCGATGTCGGTCGGGAACGCCGCCGTCGCGACAGCACTCCTCCTCGACGAGTACTTCGACGCCGACGCTAGTGCGGACGACCTCGCCGCCAGCATGGGTGTGACGAACCTGCTCGCGGTGCCGTTCGGCGCGATTCCGATGTGTCACGGCAGCGGCGGCGTCGCCGGGAAGTACGCCTTCGGCGCACGCACCGCCGCCGCGAACGTCGTGCTCGGCGCTGGCTACGTCCTCGCGGCCGTCTTCGCGGTCGGCGTCGTCGCCGCGTTCCCGATGGCGATGCTCGGTGTCGTGCTCGCCGCCGTCGCCGTCCAGCTCGCACACACCAGCCTCGACACCGACAGCTACGCGCTCACCGTCGGCGTCGGCGTCCTCGGCCTGCTGGTCGGCGTCGGCGTCGCGTTCGTCGCCGGCGTCCTCGTGGACCTGGGCCAGCGACGCTGGGCGGACGCACCGTAGCGAGACCTCCTCAGGCTCGCGGCCGAGAGCGCTCCCTCTCTACGGCTCCGGGCACATCGCTCCCTCTCGTATGTTCCGGACACGTAGCTAGCCCTCGTAGGCCCGCCACACGTACAGCGATGCGTACGAGCGGTACGGTCGCCAGCGGCTCGCTATCCCCCGCATCTCCCCGCGGGTGGTGTCCTCGCCGAAGAGCAACTGCATCCCCTTCCGGATGCCCAGGTCCCCGACCGGGAAGACGTCCTCGCGGCCGAGAGCGAACATGAGGAACATCTCCGCGGTCCACTCGCCGACGCCGGTGATGGCGGTGAGTTCGTCGCGGACCGCGTCGTCGCTCATCCCGTCGAAGTACGCGTGGTCGTAGCCCTCATCGCGGAACGTGCGTGCGACGTTCTTGACGTAGTCGGCCTTCCGGCCGGACAGTCCGGCGTCCTGGAGCAGGTCGGGGTCGACGCCCGCAATCGCCTCGGGCGTCACGTCGACGCGGTCGAACAGCCGGGCTTCGATGGCGTCCGCGGCGTCCATCGACACCTGCTGGCGGACGATGGAGACGACGAGCCGTCGGAACGGGTCCTCGGCTGGGTCCAGCGTCAACGCGCCGTGTTCGGCGACGAGGCGGCCGAGTTCTGGGTCGTCGCGGAGCACGTCGTGTGGGTCGGTCACGGTCGACGTAACGGGCTCGTCGAATCTACGCGTTTCGCTCGCCGCGGCACGCGCCCGTGGCTACGAGGCCCGCGCGGCCAGCAGGAAGCCGGCGAGCGCGGCGACGCCGCTGTAGACGGCGGGCGAGAGCGCGTTCACGAGGTACGGCCCGACGAATCGGATGCGGAGCGCTTCGAGGAACGGCGCGCCGGCGCTGGCCGCGGTGAGCAGCGGATACGTGAGCAGGACGCCGACGCCCGTACCTACGGCGACGACTGCTGCGAGCCGGACCGGGTCCGAGCGGGATGTGGTCAGGCGGTGTGCGCCGTACATCGGCAGTCCCGGCACGACGGCGAGCAGGAGGCCCGTGGTGACCAACGACTCCACCAGAACCAGCGTGAGGTTTGCATCGATTGCAGTCGCGCCTGACGTCGGTGCGAACAGGCGAACGAACGTGTGCGTGACCCCCACGAGGAGGCCGAGGAGGGCTGACCGCTGCCGGTCGTTCATGCGCGGGCAGTTTTCCAGCCGCCGACAAGTGCTTTCCGTGTCGCGTTGGCCGAGGTTCGAGCGTGGTCCCCCTCTGGCAACCTCGTTCCTGGCGTTGCTCGTCGTGTCCGGTCCGCCCGTTTCCACGCGTGTAAACCCGTGAGACGTTCACACTCGACGATAGGGAAACCTTCAACCGGAGCCCCGCCGGACCTGTGCACATGGACGTCGACGACATCGAAACCATCGCTGTGCTCGGCGCAGGGAACATGGGTCACGGGATTGCGGAAGTGGCCGCGCTCGCAGGCTTCGACGTGCACCTGCGGGACATCAACGAGGAGTTCGTCCAGAACGGCTACGAGCAGATCGAGTGGTCGCTGGACAAGCTCGCGGAGAAAGACCAGATCAGCGACGACGAGGCCGACGCTGCTATCGACCGCGTGACGCCGATCGTCGACCTCGAGGAAGCCGTCGCGGACGTCGACTTCGTCATCGAGGCCGTCCCGGAGAAGATGGACATCAAGCAGGACGTCTACCGGGAACTCGAACTGCACGCGCCCGACCACGCCGTGTTCGCGACGAACACGTCCAGCCTCTCCATCACTGACCTCTCGGAGGTGACCGAGCGCCCCGAACAGTTCTGCGGGATGCACTTCTTCAATCCGCCGGTGCGGATGCAGCTCGTCGAGGTCATCTCCGGCGAGCACACCGACGACGAGGTCCTGGACCTGACCGAGGACCTCGCCGAGGAGATGGGGAAGACGCCGGTCCGCGTGCGCAAGGACTCGCCCGGGTTCATCGTGAACCGCGTGCTCGTGCCGCTACTGAACGAGGCCGCCTGGCTCGTCCACGACGACGTCGCCACCATCGACGAAGTCGACGCCACGACGAAGTACGACATCGGGCTGCCGATGGGCGCGTTCGAGCTCGCTGACCAGGTCGGCATCGACGTCGCGTACGACGTCCTCGACTACATGCAGGGCGTGCTCGGGGACGCCTACGAGCCGTGTCCCGTCCTCGTCGAGAAGGTCGATGCCGAGCAACTCGGGAAGAAGACCGGCGAAGGCTTCTACGATTACGAGGACGGCGGCGCGGACGTCCCGGCTGACGCGGTCCGCGAGGACGTGGCCGACCGCCTCACCGCCGTGATGGCCAACGAAGTCGCGAAACTCGTCGGGAACGACGTCGCCGACCCGCCCGAGATCGACGACGCCGTGATGCTGGGCGCCGGGTACCCCGAGGGTCCCGCGCGGATGGCCGACAACGCCGGCATCGAACACCTCTACGAGACGCTGTCGGACCTCTACGCGGAGACGGAGGCGGCTCGCTACGAGCCGGCGTCGGAACTCGAACGTCTCGCCAGCGAGGGCGAGCAGTTCCACGGCGCTGCCGACGAGGACGGGGGCGCCGTTGCGGCCTACGAGAACCTCACGGTCGAAATCGACGGCTACGTCGGGCACGTGGAACTCGACCGCCCGCACCGCATGAACACCATCAGCGGCGACCTCCTCGACGAACTCCAGGACGCAATCGACGTCCTGGGCGAGGAGGAGGACGTGCGCGCCATCCTCCTGACCGGCGCGGGCGACAAGGCATTCTCCGCGGGCGCGGACGTTCAGTCGATGGCCGGCAGCGCCGACCCGATCGACACCGTTGAGCTCTCCCGGAAGGGCCAGCAGACGTTCGGGAAACTCGAGGCGTGTGACGTCCCCGTGCTCGCGGCCATCGACGGCTACTGCCTCGGCGGCGGGATGGAGCTGTCGATGTGCGCTGACCTCCGCGTCGCCAGCGAGCGCAGCGAGTTCGGGCAGCCGGAACTCGACCTCGGTATCATGCCCGGGTGGGGCGGCACGCAGCGCCTCCGCCACATCGTCGGCGAGGGCCGCGCGAAGGAGATCATCTACACGGCCGACCGCTACGAGGCCGCCGAACTCGAGGCGTACGGGTTCGTGAACGAGGTCCTCGCCGTCGACGAGTTCGAGGACCGCGCCTGGGAACTGGCGCGCGACCTCGCCGCTGGGCCGCCGATCGCCCAGAAGTACACGAAGCGCGCGATGCTCGCGGGCCGCGACTCCACCGAGGCCGGCCTCGAGGCCGAGTCCCAGGCGTTCGGGCAGCTGATGAACACCCAGGACATCATGGAAGGAATCGCGGCATTCACGAGCGACCGCGACCCCGAATTCGAAGGCAAGTAACGCGGCCGCAACGGTACTTCTCCACGTTCGACCACGGGAGAATCCTCGCGGGAGCCACCTGCCGGTCGCCGATGAGCTATTTGTGCCTCCGCGCGTAACGTGGCGTGTGCTGCCAACTCACGTGCTCGTCCCCTTCGACGGGTCGCCGCTGGCCGACGACGCGCTGGAAGAGGCGCTGGAGCTGTTCGACTGCAGAGTGACCGTGTTGAACGTAGTGACGCCGGTCGACGCGGGGATGAGCGAGAGCGGGATTCTGGAAGCTGACGAGCACAGGCGCGAACAGGCGATGGAGCGAGCCGACGCCATCGTCGAGGACGCACGGCGCCGCGCAGACGACGCGGACCGCACCATCGAGACAATTGTGGAGGGCGGAGACCCGGCAGAGACGATTCTCGAGTACGTCGACGACCACGACGTGGACCGCGTCGTGATGGGCGGTCACGGCGGCGACCGCAACGCCATCGTCCGGCGACTGCTCGGGACTGTCGCGACGAAAGTCGTCGGGGAAGCACCAGTGACCGTCACGGTCGTCCGTTGAGTCGACGCCCCGCCTATCCGCCGAGTACTGTCGCGAACGCCCGGTAGAGCCCGAACCCGACGGTGATCGACGCGACGAGCGTGATCAGCCAGAACGCGATGGTGACGCCGATTTTCCGCCGGGAGACGCCGGAGGCGCCGCCGGCGAGCCCGCCGCCGATGACGCCGGAGATGATGATGTTGTTGAACGAGATGGGGATGCCGAGCGCGATGGCCAGTTGGGCGATGACGAACCCCGGGACGAGCGCGGCAATGGACCGCCTGACGCCGAGCTGGGCGTACTCCCTGGAGGTCGCTTGCAGGAGTCTGGGCGCGCCCATCCACGCGCCGCCGAGGATGCCGACCGCGCCGAGCGCCAACAGGAGGATGCCCGGAAGGCCGAGTTCGGCGCGGTAGAGGTTCTCGAGGGGTCCGGTCGCCAGTCCCACCTGGCTGCCCCCGCTGGAGAACGCGACGACGCTCCCCAGGACGACCAGGAACGTCCGGATGCCCTTGTCGACCGACTGCTGGGTTCGCAGCCGGATGAACTGGAAACTCAGTGCAGCGGCGGCCAGCGTCACGGCGACGACGACGAGGTCGACGCCGCCGACCGCGGGGGCGTCGACGACCTGCCCGGCGTACGCGGCCACGGAACTCTGGGACGCGTCTGGCGGCGACGGAATGATTGCCAGCTGGACGTTCGCGACGATGCCGCCGACGAGGGCCGCCAGGAGCGGGACGCCGACGGTTTCGGGAATGTCGTCCCGGCGGAGGAGTGTCGCCGTGAGGTAGGCCAGGCCGCCCGAAACCGGGGGCACGAGCGCCCAGAAGACGACGATGCGGCGGTACGTGTCGACAGCCGGGTCGCCGCCCAGCGAGAGCCCGACGCCGACCATCGCGCCGGTGGTCGCGAACGCCGCGGGGACGGGATAGCCGCTATAGACGCCGAACGCCATGAACCCGGTCGCGGTCAGCAGGCCGGCCGTCGCGGCGAGCGACGTGATCTGGACGCCGTCGATGAGGCCGGCGCCGACGGTCTCGGAGATGGCGCCGCCCTGCGTGAGTGCGCCGAGCGCGGCGAGGATGCCGATGAGGAACGCCGCCCGCATCGTGGAGATGGCGTTGGCGCCGATCGCGGGCGCGAACGGCGGCGAGTTGCTGTTCGCGCCGAGCGCCCACGCCGTCACGAGACTCGTGAGCGTCGCCAGCACGACCAGCGTCCAGAAGACGGGTCCCGCCACGCTTACCGACCCTCGTTGCTCGGCTTGGCGCGCATGTCAGTTTGAACCAACGGGAGGCGAATAAACGTTCGCGTGACCGCCTCGATTCGCGGACGTCAGAACCGAGTCGAGACTACAGTGCTGGGAGCAGTGGCCGGCGCTGATTGCCCCCGGGAACCGCACAACGTGAGGCCCGTGCGGTCCGTGCCACACGCCGACACTCCCGACTAGATTGGAGAGATTTATAAGTAAGCGGCCGCTCGCTTCGAATGCGAACGCTCGGTTGGTGTAGTCCGGCCAATCATGTTGGCCTTTCGAGCCGACGACCAGGGTTCAAATCCCTGACCGAGCACTACTCTGTTGCCGAACCCCGTAGCGACGGGCGTGTCGCTACGCGTTCACCCGTGATGTTGCGGCAGTCGCTCGTTTCCGGCCCAATTTCGGAACCGGAATTCCTGTACGAACGAGTTCCCAGCCGCAGCCCACGCCAGCCACGTTACTGACCAGACCGTGAGTGCTAACACCCTGACCGGAGAACGCGGGGGTATGAGCTACGAGGCGGTGTTCTTCGACCTGGACGACACGCTGTACTCGTACCCGGAGTGCAACGAGGCCGGGAAGGAGGCGTCGTGGCGGGAGGCCCGCGACCTGGGCTACGACCTGTCGCGGGGCGAGTTCGACGACCTGTACGCGGAGGGGCGACGGGAGGTGAAGCGCGAACTCGCGGGGACGGCGTCGGCCCACGAGCGGTTCCTCTACTTCAAGCGCGCGCTGGAAATCCACACGGGGACGCACCGCGCGAAACACGCACTCGCGCTCGGAGAGGCGTACTGGGGGACGTACGTCGAAGAGATGGCGTTGTTCGACGGCGTCCGCGAGACGCTCCGGGAGCTACAGGCTGCGGGCGTGGACGTCGCTATCGTGAGCAACCTGACGACGCGCATCCAGATGAAGAAGATCGACCACCTGGGTCTCGACGAGTGCGTCGACTTGGTGTTGACCTCCGAAGAGACCGGCAGCGAGAAGCCGAGTAGCGTGATGTTCACGCTGCCGCTGGCGCAACTCGACAGACGCCCCAGCGAGACCGTGATGGTGGGCAACGACGTCGAAACGGACGTCGAAGGCGCGAACGCCGTCGGACTGACGACGGTGCTGTTCAACGGCGAGACCGACGGCGAAGCCGGGAATCGACAGCCCGACCACCAGATTGATGCCGTCGGCGAGGTCTTGGAGGTGGTACTGTAATGCTCGCTCGCGAACGCGTCGCAGTCGTCGACCACGCACCGTCGCTGGCGGAGCTGACCCCGGGCCGCACGGGGAACCTGAGCGTCCGGAAGGGCGATCGGTTCGCGGCGACGCCGACGGGGGTGCCCTACGACGGCTTCGACCCGGCGGACGTCCCCGTGGTGACGCTGGACGGGGACGTTGTGGCAGGAGACATGAAGCCGACCAGCGAGGTGCCGATGCACACTGGCATCTACCGGCGCCTCGACGCGGGCGCAATCGTGCACACGCACTCCACGTGGGCGACGACGCTGGCCGTGCTCGGCGAGGAACTCCCGCCGATTCACTACATGATCACGGCCGTCGGGCGCCGCGTCCCGGTCGCGGACTACGCGGCCTACGGGACGGACGAACTCGCGGAGCTGGTCGTGTCCGAGATGGCGGACGCCGACTCGGACGCGTGCATCCTCGGACATCACGGCCTGGTCGTTACGGGCGACGACCTGGCGTCGGCTGTCGAGAACACGTTCGTCGTCGAGAACCTCTGTCGCGTGTACCTGCAGGCCCGCCAGCACGGCGAACCCGACGAGCTTCCAGCTGAGGCGCTGGCGACAGTCGAGGAGAAGTTCCAGTCCTACGGACAGTAACCGGTCCGCTGTCCAGGTCGTACGGTACGCGGTTGGCGTCGACCACAGTGACACAACCCGGGCGTCCGCATCGCGGCCATCGTTACGCGTTGTTCATCCGGGTTTTGGTCGTCGCGCCGCACGTCCGGCACTCCGAAACCCGGTACGGTTCGCGGGAGAACTCGGCGTTCTTCTGGTCGTCGCTCTCGGTGAGGATGTCGATCGACACCTCGTGGGGTTGCTCGCGGCCGCACTCGGAGCAATCTTCGACGATGCTATCGGAATGTAGGTTTTTACTCGCCATCGGACCCGACCCACTTTGACGGTCGACTCCCATCCCCTTCGGCTGTGTGCCTAAGTAGTTAGGAAGCTTCTCGTTTGGACTGCAATCGGGTGCGTTCTCGTCGCCGGTACCGGCCGGCAGGGGAACGCTTACCCCGTCCTGGGGGTAATCGCGACCTGATGCGCGCGTTCCCGCAGATTCCCGACGTCGCCGACGCACCGGCCGGCCTGCTCGACGGCCACCTCTGGCTCCAGGAGTGGGTCGAGGGCGCACCGCTCCGAGTGCAACTGGAGTCGTCGGGGTTGCTCGTGTTCGGCGACGACGAGCGCGTCTTCGACGAACCCCCGCTCGGGTATCGGTGCGCCGTCAGGCACGTCCGCGACCGGTTCGACCGCGAGGTCCTGCGGGCCGCCCTCGACGACGTCGAGTCGGCGGTCTTCTACGGTGTCGCGACGCGGAAGCGAACGCTGGACTACGACTGGTCGCGCCTCCCGGCGTTCCTCGGGTTCGACGTCTACGACGCCGGCGACGACCGGTTCCTCCCGCCGGACGCAGTCGACCGACTCTACGACCGGCTCGGCCTGTCGTCGTTGAACGCTGTGCAGAAGGAACTTCGCGGCGCCGACTTCGACCCCGATAGCTACTACCAGCCGGAGTCGGCGTGGCGCGACGGCGAGGCTGCCGGCGTCCTCGTCAGGAACAAGACGGGCGACCGCGCGAAACTCCGCGCTTCGCCCGACGACCTGCAAACCGTACTCCCGTTCGAGGGCGACCCCGCCGACGTCGCGGCGGACCTGGTCACTGCCGACCGCGTCGAACGGGCCAGCGAGCGCGTCACGTCGGGCGGGAGTGATGCCGTGGCGGAGCGCGTCCTCGAACTCGTCGCTCGCGAGGAGTACGCACGCCTCCTCGGTCCCGAAGCGACGGTGGATCTGGACGCGCTCCGGTCTGCTGTGGGCGAACGGACGCGCCGACTGCTGAACGACCAGTAACTCGCGAAGGCTCGCGTGGGTTCACGCCGCGTGGTCCACGACGTACTCCTCGATAGCGCGCGCGGTCCTGTCGTCCATCGGCGGTGCCTCGTAGTCCTCGAGGAGGCACCGGACGCGTTCGCGTCCCAGTTCGAACGCGGACCGCTCGCCGTCGTCGGCCCAGGCGTCGTGTGACTGTTTGTCCAGTACTTCGGACTGGTACGACGGCCGGCCGGCTGAGCGCGCGTCGTCGTCGAGAAAGTGCCCCGCGGGGTCCGTGTCCGCAATCCGGTCCAGGGAGATGGTTTCGCTGTCGACCGGAACCCCCGTCCGGAGGTAGTCCAGGGAGCGCAACGCCTCGCAGTCGAGGACGAATTTCTCCGGGGAGACCGCCGAGTACGACTCCAGGACGCCCGCCGCGTTGAGGGCGAAGTCGACCCCGCTGAACGCCGTCGCCGCACCGACCAGCGTGGACTCGAACCCGCTCTGGTAGTCGACGGTCTTCGCGTCCGAGAGCGAGCCGCCGCCTCGCGAGGGCAGGCCGTAGCGTCGCGCCATCTGGCCGGCGAACGCGGCGAACAGCGCCGATTCGGGACTGCCGATAGACAGCGACCCGTACCGGTCGTCGACCATCGCCGAGGGCACGCCGTACACCACGGGGGTCCCGGGATTGACGAACTGGGCGAGCGCGATGGCGACCAGGTTCTCGGCGTTGGCCTGGGCCAGCGACGCGCCCAGCGACGGGGGGCCGGACGCACCGGCCATCGTGAACGACGAGACGACCAGCGGCTGGCCGTGCTCGGCGTACGTCAGCAGGCCCCCGAGCATCTCGGCGTCGATGCGCCGCGGGGGGACTGTGTTGATGAGTCCGGCCACGAGCGGCCGCGAGAGGTCTGGGTCGTCCATCGCGATGCCGACCATGTCCATGCACGCTTCGGCGCGCTCGCGGCCGTGGGTCGGCCCCATGACCGGCTTGTCCGAGAGCGTCAGCGACCGTTCGAGCATTCTGAGGTGTCGGTCCCGCTGGTCGACGTCCGTCGGTTCACAGAGGTTGTACCCGGAGCACGTGATGACGTCCTCGGCGTGCGCGAGTTTCACCAGCGTCTCGTAGTCCGCCAGGGTCGCGTCCCGCCGTCCGTCGTCGAAGGTGCGCACTGTCGACGGGCCGTAACTCGGGGCTCGGACGGGCGGGCTGTCCCCGCCCACGGTAACGTCGTGGTCCGGGTTCCGGGCGTGCAGTGTGAACGACGACGGAGCGCGGTCGACGGCGTCCACGACGACCTCGCGAGGGAGCGTCGCGACGCCGTCCTCGTCGACCGTGCCGCCGTTCGCGCTGACGAGGGCGCGAGCCGGCTCGTGGCCCAGCTGGATGCCGAGTTCTTCGATGATGCGCATCGAGGCGTCGTTGACGGCGTCGACGCCGTCGCTGTCGAGCCACTCGAGGGTCGGCACGGCAGTCGAGGCCGTGTTGAAATCCGCCACGCCCACCCGTTTCCGGCAGCCGCACATAAGGATTCCCGCGTGCGGGGCGTTCTCGAATCCGCCTTGTCGCTGTCCCCGGGTTCGCCCCGCCGGTGGCCGCATCCAACGAACGCAGTACTCGGTCGCGTGGCGCTCCATGACCAATCAGTCTCCTGTCGCGTCGTGGTTCGCGGCGCGGAACCGGCACCTGTCGAAGTGGTCCGTGACGGCGTCCAGAGACGCGACCCCCTGTCGCAGGAATTCGAAAGGGAACGTGGGATGCTGGCAGTGGTCGAGGCCGCCTCAGTCGTCCGCCGGGGCGTCGCCGTCGGCCCGCTCGACGTCCACCGATATCTCGGCAGCGGCGGCCTTGTACTCGGGAATCTTCGCACGCTCGTCGAGCACGTCGTTCGTGAGGCGGTTCGCTGACGCGTCCGCGAAGTGCGGCGTCGTCCAGATGACGCCCTCCTTGATGTCCTCAGTGACGTGCGCCTCGACGGTGATTTCGCCGCGCCGAGAGGTCACCGTCACCTCGTCGCCGTCGTCGATGCCGTATCGCTCGGCGTCCTTCGGGTGGATGTCGACGAAGTTCTCGGGGTGCTGGCGGTTCAGCGTCGGCGAACGCCGACTCATCGTGCCAGTGTTGTAGTGCTCTTCGAGGCGCGCGGTCGTGAGTATCAGCGGGTACTCCTCGTCGGGCGTCTCCTTGGGCTCCTGGTGTCGCACGCCCTCGATCTGGCCGAGCCCGTTGTCCGTGTCGAAGGAGTTCTCGTAGAGGAACTGGTCGCCCTCGTCGCCCGGTTCGTAGCACGGCCACTGGATGCCCTCGGTCCCGAGGGTGTCGTAGGTCATTCCGTGGTAGATGGGGCAGACTTCCCGGAGTTCCTCGAAGACCTCCTCGGGGTCGTCGAAGTCGAACCCGGCGTCCTCGCCGAACAGTCGCGTGCCGACTTCCGTGAGGATGTCGAGGTCGTGTCTGGTGTTCTCGTGGACCTTCTCGACGGGCCGCATGCGCTGGACGCGGCGGTCGGTGTTCGTGACGGTCCCGCCCCGCTCCGCCCACGTCGTCGCGGGCAACACGACGTCCGCGTAGTCCGCGGTCTCCGTCAGGAAGATGTCCTGGACGACCACGAACTCGAGGTCGTCGAGGCGCTCTTCGACGTGGTTGCCGTCCGGTTCCGACATGACGGGGTTCTCGCCCATGATGTACAGCCCCTGGACGGTGTCCCCGGCGGCCCGGGATATTTCGACGTTCGTCAGTCCCGGTTCGTCCGGGACTTCGAAGCCCCAGACGTCCTCAACGCTCTCCCTGGCTTCGTCGTCGTCGACGAGCTGGTAGCCCGGGAGGACGTTCGGCATCGCGCCGACGTCACTCGTCCCCTGGACGTTGTTCTGGCCGCGCAGCGGGTTGACGCCCGTGCCCGGCTTCCCGAGGTTCCCGGTGATGAGCGCGAGGTTGATCTCGTTCTGAACGTTGTCGACCCCGCAGGTGTGCTGGCTCATCCCCATCCCGGTGAAGATGGCGGAGTTGTTCCCCATCGCGTACTTCTCGGCGGCTCGCTCGATGTCCTCCAGGGGGACGCCGCACTCCTCGGCCGCCGCTTCCTTGTCGAAGCCCTCGAGGGTCTCCCGCAGGTCCTCGAAGCCCTCGGTCCGCTCCTCGATGAACGTCTCGTCGATCCAGCCCTCGTCGGGGTTCTCGTCGTGGCGGTCGAGAATCGTCTTGATGACGATGTTCAGCAGCGGGATGTCGGTCCCGGGCTCGAGCTGGAGGTGCATGTGGCGGTCGGTCTCCTCGATTTCGAACGACCGCGTGGTCTTGTTCGCGTGCGGGTCGACCTGGATGACCGTCGCGCCCTCCAGGACTGCCTGTCGGAAGTACTGGCTGTTGGCGATGGGGTGTTGTTCGCCGGGGTTGGCGCCCTGGATCCAGAGCACGTCCGCCGCTTCCTCCAGGTCGGCCATGCTGTTGGTCATGGCACCGGCACCGAGGCTGGTGCGCAGCGCCCAGACGGTGGACGCGTGGCACATGCGGGTGCAGTTGTCGACGTTGTTGGTGCCGTAGCGGCGCGCGAGCTTCTGGAGGAGGTAGTTCTCCTCGTTCATCGTCTTCGACGACCCGAAGAAGCCCATCGCGTCCGGGTCGTGCTCCTCCCGGATGCGCGAGAGCTCGTCGACGACGCGGGTGAGCGCCTCCTCCCAGGTGGCCTCCCGGAACTCCCCGTCTTCTCTGATCAGCGGTTCGGTGAGGCGGTCTTCGTGGCCGACGACTTCCGTCGCGGCGCCGCCCTTGATGCAGACTCGCCCCTCGTTGACGGGTGCGTCGCCCCAGGGCATGAACCGCATGTCTTCGGGCGCCTCGCCCGGCTGTACCTTGATGCCGCAGCCGACGCCGCAGTACGGACAGATGGTTTCGACCGATTGCTGTTCGTCACTCGACATGGGTCAGTGGGTCCGTTGAACTGTGATCATTTGGCAATCTCTTGTGTTGATGTGGCGATGCCACGAGTATGAATCTTTCCGCGACAGTGCTCGAGGCCGCCGCTTGGGTGGGCGACTACGCTCCCGACGACTGGGGAACACTGCTGTGAAGAGTCCGTTCGCTCGGTCGCCACGACAGCACTCGGAGTGCAACGGGCCGTTCAACGCTGTACGCGGTCGAGTACGATTCGTCGAGCCCCGTTCGGCAGCCGTTTCGGGCGATGTCGTGCGCACGCCAACCACCTGACCTCACTCACTCGCCGCCGTCACGTGGTTACACTCGCCATCGTTCACGTGTCTCTGCTCGTCGACGTTCTCGCCCGTCCGCACCAAGTATCATACCGATGCTGGTACGTTGTGGATGGCGAGTGCAGGCCGCAGCGTCTCCCAGAACACTTGCGAACTGGCCCCTTCGGCCCCGGATTCACTCGACGCGGGCGTCCCATTCGACGTAGCCCCGGTCACTCCAAGCCGACGTCTCGGTTGTAGTCCGTCGGTCAGCCGCTCGGGTCCACGAGGTGGCTCGCGGTGAACAGATTCTCCGGGTCCCACGTCCGCTTGACCTCGACGAGCCGCTCGTAGTTGCCGCCGTAGGCCGCCCGGACGCGGCGTTCGGGCTCGTCCTCGCTGAGGAAGTTCATCGCCGCGTCGCCGGTCGCGTACGGCTGGACGGCTTCGTGCAACCGGTCGACCCACTCGACGTGTCGGTCGTCCGCATCGGGACTGTCCCACCGAGCCTCGACGAGGAGGTGGTGTGCGGCGTCCCGGTGGGCGTACGCGGTCGCGTCCGCCTCCGGCGCCGTCTCCGCCCCGCCACGCGGCGAGAGGAACACGGTCGCTCCTGCCGACGGGGCGGCAGCCGCGTGGTCGGCGATGGTGTCGATGGCGTCCACCGGTAGCTCCGGGAGGTAGTGACTCCGGAGGTGCGTTCGCATGCGACCGCGGCTCTCCCCCGCACCCTGGAACGCCACGTACGAGCGCGGACGCATGCTGTCCAGCAGCGGGTCACCGAACGAGCGAAGCGGCTCGAGGACGCGGTTCGCCTCCGCAGGTGGTCCAGCGTAGCACGCGATCAGGATGGCGACCCGGCTGTCGCGTACCTCCTCCGGGAAGACCGGGGACGCCGGTAACACCATGCTGCCGAACAGCACTCGCACCTCGCGTGGCGCGTCGGCCACGAACGACTCGTAGCGGCGAGCGACGGCGCGCGCGTCCGCCATCGGATATATCAGGGACCCCGCGAACACCTCGTCGACCTCGTGCAAGCGGAACTCGAAGCCGGTGACGACGCCGAAACTGCCGCCGCCGCCACGGAGCGCCCAGAACAGGTCCGCGTGTTCGTCGGAACTGGCGTGGACCAGTTCGGCGTCGGCCGTGACGACGTCGGCCGAGAGGAGGTTGTCGCTGGTGAGTCCGTGGGTGCGGCTGAGCCAGCCGACGCCGCCGCCCAGCGTCAGGCCGGAGACGCCGATGTTTGGGTCCTGGCCGCCCGGCACGGCGAGGCCGAACGCCGCCGTCTCGTGGTCGACGTCTCCCCACGTCGCACCGGGGCCGACCCACGCCGTTTGCGCCTCGGGGTCCACGCGGACCCAGTCCATCGGACCGAGGTCGAGGACGATGCCGTCATCGCAGACCGCGCTGCCGGAAACGTGGTGTCCGCCGCTCTTGACGGAGAGTTCCAGTCCGTGCTCGCGAGCGACCTCGACCCCGGCCAGGACGTCTGCGGTGCCCGAACACGCCAGCACTGCGCTCGGATAGCGGTCGATTCGCGCGTTCCACACACTGCGGGCGTCGTCGTATCCGGAGTCACCGGGTTCGAGCACGCGCCCACGAGTCCGGGTGTCGAGAGCTTCGAGCGGGTCGCCAGCGTCCGTGTCGTCAGTCACGTGGTCGGCCTCCGTGAGAGCGGTGGTGGGTCGGGGGTCAGGTGGTCGTTCGCCGGGTTCTCGTTCCCGCGTCCGCCTGCGAGGGTGGTGGCTCGGACTTAGAACAGCCCGGAGATGGTGCCGTCCGGGTCGATGTCCATGCCGGCCGCGGCCGGCTCCTCGGGTAGTCCGGGGAGCGTGAGGACGTCGCCCGTGAGCGCGACGAGGAACCCGGCACCGGTCGACGGGTACACTTCGGTCACTTCGAGCGTCCAGTCCTCCGGCGCGCCCTTGCGGCTGGCGTCGTCGCTGAGTGAGTGGAACGTCTTCGACATGCAGATCGGCATGTCGTCGAATCCGAGGTCAGTGAGGCGTTCGATGTCCTCCTCGGCGCTGCCGTGGTACTCGACGCCGTCCGCGCCGTAGATCTCGGTCGCAATCGTCTCGATCTTGTCCGTGATCGGCTGGTCGGTGTCGTACAGCGGCTCGAACTGCGAGTCGGACTCCGCGGCCTCCACGAGTTCCTCCGCGAGTTCGACGCCGCCCTCGCCGCCGTCACTGAAGACGTTCGATTCGGCCGCCTGGATGCCCAGGTCCGACTCGCAGTGCTCGATGACAGTTTCGACTTCCGCGTCGGTGTCCTGGGGGAAGCGGTTGACGGAGACGACGACGGGCACGCCGAACTTCTGGAGGTTCCGGACGTGCTTGTCGAGGTTCTCGAACCCGCGCTTCACCGCGTCGACGTCCTCCTCCTCGAGCGCGTCGACGTCCGGCGGCCACATGTCCTGGCCGTGGTACTTGAGCGCGCGGACAGACGCCACGAGCGTCACGGCGTCGGGTTCCATGTCGCCGAACCGGCAGACGATGTTCATGAACTTCTCGGCGCCCAGATCCGAACCGAACCCGGCCTCGGTGACGAGGTACTCCGAGAGGTTCGAGGCGACCTCGTCGGCAATCAGGGAGTTGGTGCCGTGGGCGATGTTCGCGAACGGGCCGCCGTGGACGAACGCGGGCGTCCCCTCCGTGGTCTGGACGACGTTCGGCTGGAGCGCGTCCCGCAGCAGAATCGTGACCGCGCCCGTGGCGTCGATGTCGTCGACGGTGACGGCGTTCCCGTCCTCGTCGTAGGCGACGATGATGCGGGCGACGCGGTTCTTGAGGTCCTCGAGGCCGTCCGCGAGACACAGCACCGCCATCAGTTCGGACGCCGCGGTGAGGATGAACCCGTCCTCGCGTGGGATGCCGGTGACTTCCCCGCCGAGGCCGATGACCGTCTCGCGGAGCACCCGGTCGTTCATGTCGATAGCGCGCGGCCACTTGGTCCAGTTGACCGCGATGTCGAGGTCGTTGCCCTGTTTGATGTGGTTGTCCAGCATCGTCGAGATGAGGTTGTGCGCGGACGTGAGCGCGTGGAGGTCCCCGGTGAAGTGGAGGTTGATGTCCTCCATGGGGAGCACCTGCGAGTAGCCGCCGCCCGCGGCGCCGCCCTTGACGCCGAACACGGGCCCGAGTGACGGCTCGCGGATCGCGATGAGCGCGTCCTTGCCGATCTGGTTGAACGCTTGCCCGAGGCCGACCGTCGTTACCGTCTTGCCCTCGCCCAGCGGCGTCGGCGTCATCCCGGTTACGAGAACGAGTTTCCCGTCGTCTTCGCTCTCCTCGAGCGTGCGTTCGATGGCGTCGAGTTTGAGTTTCGCCTTGTGTTCCCCGTAGAGCTCCAGGTCGTCGCCGTCGAGGCCGAACGGTTCGACGACGTCTGCGATGTGTTCTTTCTCGACGGACTGTGCAATCTCGTAGTCGGTGGGCATCCCGGAATCGCTGTCTGTTGGCATCGTATTGAGGCGTTCCGGTGTCGGCGTTATCAAATACTGCCATACGTATCACTATCTGGGAACGAATTGGTTGTGAGTCTCTCGCACGGAGTGGTGGCGGCTGTGCACGCGACACGTCGGATCACGTCGTGTCGTCACTGACGACACGTCTTCCAGGCGGATTGCTGGCGTCACTCGAACAGTGGTGCCCGCCTCAGTCTCCCTCGAAATCTTCGTGGACGGCTCGTTGGTACCCCGGCCCGGCACTACCTGTCTGCTGGATGATCTGTTGTGGTTGCGTGGCCGGGAACCGTCCCCCGACTGGAGCTTTTAATCTCGGCCGCGTGAATCCCGTGCCATGGAATACCACGAGGCGGCGAACGCGCTCGAGCGGCTGCGACACAGCCGCCCGAAACTCGGCACGGAGACGACTGCCTCACTGCTGGACGACCTCGGGAACCCCCACGAGGGCCTGACGGCCGTCCAGGTTGCGGGGTCGAACGGCAAGGGGAGCACCGCTCGCGTGCTCGCAGACATTCTCCGGGAAGCCGGCGCCGACGTCGGACTCTACACCTCGCCGGACCTCAACGACCTCCGCGAACGCGTGCGGGTACGCGGGCAGAAAATCCCGAAACGCGAGGTCGCGACGTTCGTCGACGAACACTGGTCGTCCATCGTCGACCACTCCGTGCGGGGGGACGAACCGACCTTCTTCGAGGTGGTGACCGCACTCTCGCTCTGGCACTTCGACCGCGAGAACGTCGACGTCGCCGTCCTCGAGGTGGGAATCGGTGGCCGATACGATGCGACGAGCGTCGTCGACCCCGTGGCGAGCGCCGTGACGAACGTCAGCCTCGAACACACCGACATCATCGGGGCGACCGTCGAGGAGATCGCCCGCGACAAGGCGCAGGTCGCGCCGACCGACGGGCCGCTGGTGACGGGCGCGACGGGAACCGCGCTGGAGACCATCCGCGAGGAGACGGACGTGACAACTGTGGGGTCAACTGACGGCGACGTCGTCGCGAGCGAAGGCGAACAGGTCTCGACAGCGATTTCGGCCGTCTCGCTGTCCGGGCCGGACTGGCGCGTCGAGACGGAGTCGCCGCTGCTGGGCCGACACCAGGCAGTCAACGCCGGCATCGCCGCGACACTCGCTCGACAGGTCGCCGCGAGAACCGACCTCGAGGTGACAGAGTACGACGTCGCGGCCGGCGTCAGGAGTGCGAGCGTCGCGGGTCGCTTCGAGGTGATGGACGACTCGCCGCTGGTCGTCCTCGACGGCGCGCACAACCCCGCGGCCTGCGAGACCCTGACGGACACGCTCGCCCGCTTCGATTACGACGACCTCCACCTGGTCTTCGGCGCGATGCGCGACAAGGACCACGCGGCGATGTGTCGCTCGCTCCCGGACGCGGACCGCGTCCACCTGGCGCGGCCGGGCGTCGACCGGGCCCAGGGAACCGACGTGCTCGCCGCCACCTTCGACCGAGAAACCAACGCAGCGGTCGTCCAGTCCGGGTCGGTCCTGGACGCAGTCGACCGGGCGCTCGACTCGGCGGGGTCGGCGGACTGCGTCCTGGTCACTGGGTCCCTGTACGTCGTCGGGGAGGCCCGGACCCGGTGGACGCGAATCCCCCGGGTCGTCGAATCCACAACAGCATCGCGTGCGCGAGCCACGTTGCGGAGCGCCGACGTCCCAGCGGCCGTCAGAGCCGACCGCGACGACGACTTCGTCAGCCGCACTGTCCGGTTTCGTGCCCGCCCGGAGCGGGCGGCCGACCTGACGGAAGCGATGCTGGAAATTGGCGGGACGGGGGGTGTTTCCGGTGTCGCGGCGGCCGACAGAGACGCTGAAGTCGTACTGTCCGGGACACTCGCGCAGTACCGCCGGCTGCTCGACCGGCTTCACGGCTGGGGCGACGACGCGCAGCGGTTCGCGGCGCAACTGCGAGACGCTATCAGTCCGACTCAGGACGCATCGGGCAACTACCCGTGGGGCGACGGAACCGCCGTGATGGGCGTGTTGAACGTTACTCCGGACAGCTTCCACGACGGAGGAGCGTACGTGGACGTAGACGACGCCACGTCACGGGCCGAGGAGATGGTCGCCGCCGGGGCGGACATCATAGACGTCGGCGGCGAGTCGACGCGGCCGGGCGCAGACCCGGTCTCGGTCGCCACCGAGCGCGAGCGCGTCGTGCCGGTCGTCGAGCAACTCGCCGACGCCGAGGTCGCGGTCTCGGTGGACACGCGAAAACCGGACGTCGCGGAGGCGGCTCTCGAGGCCGGCGCCGACGTCGTGAACGACGTCACGGGACTCACCGACGCGCGGATGCGCCGCGTGGTCGCCGACTGGGACGTCCCCGTCGTGGTGATGCACAGCCTGTCCGCGCCAGTCGACCCCGGGCGAGGCCACGCCTACGACGACGTCGTCGACGACGTCTTCGAGGCGCTGTCCGAGCGGCTCCTGCTCGCCGAGCGTGCAGGAATCGACCGGTCGCGCGTCGTCGTCGACCCCGGGCTGGGGTTCGGGAAGCGCGCCGTGGAGAGCTTCGAACTGCTCGACAGGCTGGGCGAGTTCCGGGCGCTCGGAACACCGGTGCTGGTCGGGCACTCCCACAAGTCGATGTTCGAGCGCGTCGGGTGTGGGCCCGGCGAGCGGTCCGCCCCGACCATCGCGGCGACTGCGCTGGCCGCCGAGCGTGGCGCCGACATCGTTCGCGTCCACGACGTCGCTGAGAACGTCGCGGCTGTCGGGACAGCCGAACAGACGACCGCGGCGCCGAAACACGACGTAGCAGAAGAGTGATACCTTGTGGAGGATTGGGCGTCTCGAGCCCCGAAACGCGGGAGCAGGCGGGCTTTTAATGTCGAACCGGGTTCGATTGCGAACACAGGTATGAGATTGGTAACTGATAGCGCGGACACCGGGTACGTGGCACGGACGACGCGCGCCGACAGTCGAACCGGGCGACCACCTGGAGGTCGGCGATGAGTTCCAGGGACCTCCCCGAGACGGCCGAAACGGTCATTCTCGGGGCCGGAATCGTAGGGAACAGCCTCGCGTACCACCTCGCGCGGTACGGCCGGGAGGACATGGTTCTCATCGACAAGGGACCGCTGCCGGACCCCGGCGGTTCGACGGGGCACGCGTCGAACTTCCTGATGCCCGTCGAGCACTCAAAGGAGATGACGCACCTGACGCGGCGGAGCATCGAGCAGTACAAGGAATTCGACACGTTCACGAACAGCGGCGGTATCGAGGTGGCGCGCACCGACGAGCGCGTCGAGGAACTCAAGCGCCGCGTGCAGTCCGCCAAAGCCTGGGGGGAACCGGGCGAACTGCTGACGCCGGAGGAAGTCGAGGAGATGGTCCCGTACGTCAATACGGACCTCATCAAGGCCGGCTTCCACAGTCCCGGCGCCGGCACCTGCGACCCGCTGCGCGCTGGCGAAGTGATGCGTGCGCGAGCGGACGCCATCGCCTCGGGGGAGGTCGACCCGGACGAGGTAAGCGAGGTCGAACCTGACGGCGGAACCGCCGCAGTCGACCAGGAGTCGACGGGCGGCCTCACAGTCTCGCCGAACACGGAAGTGCTGGACCTCCACGTCGAGGGCGGCGAGATCCAGTCCGTGGAGACCGACCGTGGCACAATCGACGCTGACGAGGTCATCATCGCGGCGGGCCTCTGGAGCCCGAAACTCGCCCAGATGGCCGGTGTCGAGATTCCGCTCACGCCGGCGGTCCACCAGATGGTCAGCGTCGGCCCGATCTCCTTCTTCGAGGACTACGAGGGCGAGATCTCGTTCCCGGTCGTCCGCGACATGGACACCCAGATGTACGAGCGCCAGCACGGCAACGACCTCGAGGTCGGGTCCTACCAGCACCGGCCGATCCTCTGGGACGTCGAGGACGTCCCCTCGATCGACGAAGCGCCGCTGTCGCCGACCCAGCCGCCGCTCACCGAGGACGCCTTCGAGCAGTCGATGGCGGACGCGCTCGACATGGTGCCGGAGCTCCTCGACGACCCGGACGCGGGCGTCCGCCACGAGATCGACGGCCTCCTCTCCCAGACTCCGGACGGCGGGCCGCTGCTCGGGCAGCTACAGGACGTCGACGGCCTGTGGTCGGCCGCCGCGATCTGGATCAAGGAAGCGCCCGCCATCGGCGAGGCGCTGGCCCAGCAGATCACGCGCGGGTGGTCGGACATCGACATCCACGCGTCGGACGTCAATCGGTTCTACGAGTACGGTAACTCCCGGGAGTTCGTGAAGAACCGCTCCGCCGAGGGGTTTCAGAAGATCTACGGCATCGTCCACCCGCACGAGCAGTGGCAGACGTCGCGGCCGCTCCGGACGAGCCCGTTCTACCACCGCCAGGACGACCTCGACGCGCGGTTCTTCGAGGCGGCGGGCTGGGAACGCCCGCAGTGGTTCGAATCCAACCGCGACCTGCTGACGGAGTACAACTCCGAACTGGCCGACCTCACGCGACCGAACGAGTGGGACTCGCGGTGGTGGTCGCCCATCATCCTCGCGGAACACCTCCACATGCGCGACAACGTCGCGATGGTCGGCGACATGGGCTTCACCATCTTCGACCTGGTCGGCCCCGGCGCGACCGAGTACGCCGAGCGCATGGCCGTCGGCCGCATGGACGTCGACGTCGGCAAATCCGTCTACACGCCGATTCTCGCCGAGAACGGCGGCTTCGTCTCCGACCTGTCCGTCGTCCGCATCGGCGAGAACCGCTACCGGGTCATCACGGGCGGCGGCATGGGTGGCTCCGACAAGGCGTGGTTCCGCGACCACCTGCCGGAGGACGGCTCCGTGCAACTGGTCGACCAGACGTCCTCGCTGTGCACGCTGGGCGTCTGGGGGCCGAACGCGCGGGACCTCGTGGACTCCGTCGCCGAAGAGGACATGTCCCACGAGGCGTTCCCGCCGTACACGGCCCAGAAGATCACCATCGGTGAGGTGGACGCGTGGGCGCTGCGGATCTCCTACGTCGGCGAGCTCGGCTGGGAGATCTACGCCCCCATGGAGCAGGGCCAGCGGCTCTGGGACACCCTCTGGGAGGCCGGCCAGAAACACGACGTCCGGCCCGCCGGAATGGGCGTCTACGGCACGACCGCGCGCATGGAGAAGGGCTACCGGCTGTTCGGCCACGAACTGGAACTGGAGTACAACCCGGCCGAAGCCGGGCTGACGTTCCACGGCGTCAAGGACGCCGACTTCGTCGGCAAGGAGGCCTACGCGCAGGCACTCGAAGAGGAGAACGCGGCCACGCTGTGCACGCTCTCCGTGGACGACCACATGTCCGAGGACGGCGAGCGCCGGTTCATGCTCGGCAACGAACCGATTCTGGACCAGGACGGCGAGGTCATCGTCGACGAGGAGGGCCGCGAATCGTACGTGACGAGCGCCGGCACCGGCGCGAGCGTCGGGAAACACCTCCTGATGGCGTACCTCCCACCGGAGCACGCCGAGGAGGGCAAGCAGCTACAGGTGGAGTACATGGGCGAACACTATCCGGTCACCGTCGAAGTCGCCGGGAGCCGGCCGCTGTTCGACCCGGAGAACGAACGCATTCGGAGCTAAAGCGGCAACCGGCCACTGACGGCGGCGACCCGCCACCGACGGCGGTGTCGTCCGTCCGCGCGGGGTCGACATCCCGCAGGCGGTCGACGACCACCGCGCGGGGTTGACGACCTCGGCGCGCTGTCGTCGCTGCCAGTTCACCGCTCCACCGGACCGAATCAGCCGACTCCGTCTCGGCCCGAGGACCAGACCACGACGATGTTGCGAAACCGAATCCAGAACCACACGACGCCACGAGACAGAACGCAATGAATACACTAGCCTGTGTCAAGCGCGTACCGGACACCGGTGCGAAGATCGTACTGACAGACGACCAGCAGGGTATCGACACGAGCACGCTCGGGTTCACGATGAGCCCGCACGAGGAGTGCGCGCTCGAAGAGGCCGTCCAGCTCACCGAAGACCACGGGGGCACCGCGACAGTGCTGACCCTGGGGTCCGGGGAGGCCGACGAGCAACTCCGGACCGGGCTCGCGATGGAGGCCGACGACGCGGTGTTGCTCGAGACGGACGGCGAGGAGTGGGGGCCGGTCGATACGGGCTCGGCCATCGCCGACTACGTCCGGGACGCCGAGGCGGACTTCGACGTCCTCCTGTTCGGGAACGAGTCCGCGGACGCCGGCAACTACCAGGTCGGCGTCACCGTGGCGAACCAACTCGGACTGCCGTGCGTGACCGGCATCAAGAACCTCGACGTCGAGGGCGACACCGTCGTCGCCAAACGAGAGGTATCCGGCGGCGAGGAGGTCTACGAAGTTGACCTCCCGGCGGTCGTCACGGTCAAGGAGGGACTGAACGAACCACGGTATCCGTCCGTCCGCTCGAAGATGGAGGCCCAGAAGCAGGACGTCCCGAGCGTGCAACCGGAGCACAGGGGCGCTGACACGCTGGAGCGCGTCCGCCTCGACGCACCCGAACAGGCGGACAGCGAGGCGGAGATACTCGGCGAGAGCGCGGACGCGGTCGACGACGTCGTCGAAGTGCTCCGCGAGGACCTGGAGGTGCTGTGACCGTGGTGCTCACGCTCGTGGAACTCGACGAGGGCGCGCCCGCGGAGACCTCACTCGAGGCACTCACGCTGGCGCGCGACATCGCAGGCCAGACCGATTCGGCCGTCTCGGCAGTGGTCTTCGGTGACGAGGCCGGTGCGGTTGCCGACGAACTCGGCGACTACGGCGTCAGCGAGGTGCACGCCGTCGAACACGACCGACTCGACAGCTACGCGCCGGAAGCGTGGGCCGAGAGCGTCGACCAGGTCGCGAACGAACTCGACGCGGGCGTCGTCGTCGCACCGGGCTCGGACCGGGGCCACGAGGTGCTCTCGCACGTCGCGGCGCGCCGAGGCGTCTCGATAGCGGCCAACTGCCTCGACGTGGACGCCGGCGAGGAGTACGAGTTGACGCGCCAGCGCTGGGGCGGCACGCTCCTCGAGGAGGCGCGCCTCGGCGGCGACACCAAATTCCTCACGTCCGCGGCGCACGAAGTGGGCATCGAACCGGCGGCCGAACCGGCCGACTCGTCCGTCCACTCGTTCTCGCCGTCGCTGGACGACGACGTGTTCCGCGTGCAGGTCGACCGCTACGAGGAGTCCGAGGCGGAAGGCGTCCCGCTGGGCGAAGCCCGCGTCGTGGTCAGCGGCGGTCGCGGCGTCGGCGGACCCGACGGCTACGACCAGCTCGAGGAGCTCGCGGACCTCCTCGGCGGCGCCGTCGGCGCGTCCCGGGCCGCCGTCAACGAGGGCTGGCGGCCCCACGACGACCAGATCGGGCAGACTGGCGCGAAGATATCCCCGAAGCTCTACATCCCGTGCGGCATCAGCGGCGCCGTCCAGCACATGGTCGGATGCAAGGGCGCGGAGAACATCCTCGCCATCAACACGGACCCGGAGGCCGCGATTATCCAGAAGGCAGATTACGCGGTCATCGCCGACCTCCACGACGTCGTCCCGGAGCTGAACGAGGAGCTTCGCGAGACGCAGTAACCCCCGGCCCCCGCAGTCGGCCAGCGGCCTCGGTCACTTCTTCTCATCGTCACGAATGTCCGGCCGCTCGGGGACGAGTGTGATATCGCGTGCTTGGAGCGCCGCCTGGAGTTTTCGCGGGAGCGACAGCTGTCCCTGTTCCTCGCGGCGGAACGTCCGCTCCAGGCCGACGATGCCGACGAGTGAGACGACGACGAACGGGCCGCCCGTGAGAACGGCGACGTCCTGGAGCGTCTGGCCGCCGCCGAGGACGAGTACGGCCGACGCCACCGCGCCCTGGACCAGCCCCCAGAAGACGATGCCGCCGGTCGTCGGAGCGGCGCCCGGTTTCGTCGCGAGAATCGAGACGACGAGCGTCGACACCGCCGCCGAGGAGGTGATGAAGACGACGATGAGTGCGAGGAACAGGAACATCAACAGCTGACTCATCGGGAGTGCGGCGAACACCGGGAAACCCGCGACGGCCTCGGACCCCCCGTACGCGTCGATGACGCCGAGCACGTCGACGCTGCCCGCGTGCTGGATTGCGAGCGCCGTCCCGCCCATCACGACGAACCACGCCATCGTCGCCAGCGACGTCGCGCCGACGGCCGTCAGAACGACGGTCCTGACCGTCCGCCCCTTCGAGACCGCGGCGAGGAACAACCCAGCGAACGGAGCCCACGAGAACCACCACGACCAGTTCCAGGTCGTCCAGTCGGCGACCCACTGGCCGCCGACGAACAGGCTCATCGGCACGAAGTTCGCGGCGTACTGCCCGAGCGCCGCGCCGCCGAGGTCGAGAACCGACGACCGCGGGCCGAGCGCCAGCAGGAGTGCCGCGAAGAGGACGAACAGGCCGACCGTGACACCCGCGATCCGCCGGATGCCGCGGTGGACGCCCGACTCGGCGGCGACGACGTAGACGGCGGTGAGGCCGGCAACTAACAGGACTGGGCCGAGCAGGCCGTAGGTGACGTCCCACTGGTAGTTGATGCCGGTGAGGAACTGCTGGCTGACGAACGCGACGGACGTTCCCACGCCACCGATGGTCGCGAAGATGGCGAGGACGTCGACGACCTTCGCCGTCGTCGACTCCAGCCCCTCGACGCCGAGGAACGGCGTCAGGAGCGTCGAGACGCGGAGCGGCGCGCCGCGGTTGTGGACGAAGTACGCGATCGGGAGGCCGAGGAGGACGTAGGGACTCCACGCCGAGAGGCCCCAGTGGAACAGGGCGTACGTGAGCGCGTCGACGGCCGCGGTTCCGGATTCCGCCGGCGCGTCGAAGTACGGCGGCGGGCTCTGGTAGTGGAACAGCACTTCGGCGGGCCCCCAGAAGACGATGCCGGCGGCGATGCCGGCGCTGAAGAACAGCGCGAAGTACGTGGGGTACGTGTACGTGGGTTCGGCGTCCGGCCCGCCGAGTGTCACGTCCCCCCACCGGCCGACGACGAGGTAGACGCAGTACAGGACCCCGAGCAAGACCGCACCGAGGAACACCCACCCGAGGTCCGCGAGCAGGAGGTCTTTCACCGCGCTGCTGGCGCCGACCGTCACGTCCGGTGCGAGCAACCGGAGCAGGAAGAACGCCGCGAGACCGACGACCGGGACGCCGAACGTGACCCGGTCCTGCCGGCGGACGAACGGCCGGATGACTCGACGCAGGTTCCCGTGGCGCACGTAGAGCAGGCTTCGGGCGGTGCGCCCGTGGGCGGACGGGTCCGGTTCGTCCGTTCGCACCGGGAGTAACGCGAGGTAGGACAGCCCCGTCCCGAAGAACAGCAGCGAGACGACCAGCCACCCCTGGCCGGAGACGACGGACCCGACGAACTGCGGGAAGAAGAACCCGGTGACGACGAGGGTTCCCGAGAACACGCAGATCGGAACGAGCACCTTGCGAAGCAAGCGCTCGACTGGGTTGTCCTCGATTGGCATGCCGTATGGTTTCAATTCACACATTAAAGTCGTATCGTCGACTGTGCCGGCAGCCGCCGTCGACGCGTCACTGTGGCGGGCCTTCTTCGGGAACTAGGCGGTAAACCGACCCGTGAGGGGCCGAACGCCCGGGTACGTTTTTACGTCGACCCCGCGTACTGCCTCGAGTGGCCAGTGATACGCGGGACGGGCATTCGAACGCGGCCCTCGACGAGCTGTTCGACCACGCCGAGCGCGTGCGTCTCGTCGACTGGGCGTCGTTCAGCGACGCGAAGACCACCGTCCTGTTGCTGTCCGCGTTCGCCGTCGTCTCGTTCATCACGGGGCTGTCCCACCTGAGCGGGGGCACCGAGACGCTCAACGGTCCGCTGGCCTCGCTGTTCCCGGGCGCCGAGACCCTCGTTCTGCTGTACGGCGTCTTCTTCGCCTTCGTGATCGGGGTGTTGACCGTCGGCGTCCAGCGCCGGGTCAAGGTCGCGTGGTACGGCGTCCTCGTCGCGCTGCCGCTGGCAATGCTGCTCCCGCTGTTGACCGCCGATGCCATCGACGTGCCGCTGTTCCTGATCGGCGCAGTGGCGTTACCGCACGCGATCCGGAACCGCCAGCACTTCGACCAGGCGCTGGACCTCTCGCCGTTCCAGATCGCTGCGCTGACGGCGTTCGTCGGCGCCCAGGTCTACGGGACGCTCGGCGCGTACGTCATGCGCGAGGAATTCGTGGGCATCGGGACGCTGACCGACGCGTTCTACTACATCATCGTCACCGGCACTACCGTCGGGTACGGCGACGCCACGCCGACGACGCAGGTCGCGAAACTGTTCACCCTGTCCGTCATCATCCTCGCGACGGGGTCGTTCACAGTCGCGACCGGGTCGCTGCTCGTTCCGGCCATCGAGTCGCGGATCTCGAACGCATTCGGAATCATGAACGCATCAGAGCTCTCACTGTTCGAGGACCACGTGCTGGTCCTCGGCTACGGCGAAATCACGGAACCACTCCTGGACGAACTCGTCGGCACGACGGACATCGTGGTCGTGACCGAAGATACTGACGGCGCCACGACGTTGCGGGAAGAAGGCGTCAACGTGTTGACCGCGGACCCGACGGACGCCGACACGCTACGCGACGCGCGCGTCGACAGTGCGAGCGGAGTCGTCGTGGCCACCGAGGACGACGCCCGCGACGTGCTCGCGGTGCTCGCGGCCCGACAGGAGAACCCCGACGTACGCATCGTCGCCGCAGCGACCAACCAGAAGCACGTCGACAAACTCGACAACGTCGGCGCCGACGAGGTCATCAGCCCGACGATCATCGGCGGTCAGATGCTGGGCCAGGCAGTTCGCCAGGAGACTGGCGGGGAGAACGAGGGGGAGCCGGACGGGGACGAGGGCGGCGAACTGGATGGGTGACACCGGCGGTTGAAAGAAATCGGACGCAGGCGACGGGGACCAGGTCACGTCTTCGTTCTTGTTAGGCATCAGGACAGTACGACCGGTCGGTACAGCCGCCGGGCTCCCGCCGACGTTCAATTACAAAATAAAAGAATACTGTTACGAATTGTTTCGGCCGATCGCCCCTCAATCACCCCGGCGAATCCCGCGATGTGACCGACGGAGGGCGGTTTTGTCGCGGCGCTGCAGCGGCGGGTACACGCGGGGCCTATTTGGCGGTCGTCCGCCCCAAAGTTATTTTTATACGATATGTGAACTGGTAACGAGGGACGAGCAATGTACGACACCATCCTTATTCCGTACGACGGGACCGACGAAGCGCGACGTGGCGCCGAACAGGGAATCGAACTCGCAGCGGCACTCGGCGCATCGATACACGCACTCTACGTGATCGACCTGCCGGGCGCGCCGCGAACAGTCTACATCCGCGACGACGAGGAAGAGATGCGCGAGGAGTACCGGGAGTACGGCGAACAAGCCACGTCGGAGATCTGTGACAAAGCGGCGGAGGTGGACGTCGACTGTACGACTGCGATCAAAACCGGGTCGCCCGCGGAGGAGATTGTCGACTACGCGGAAGACAACGACCTCGATGCCATCGTGCTCGGGACGGCCTATCAGGGCAAGTTCAAGGCGCTCCTCGGGAGCACCTCCGACAAGGTCGTGCGGACGTCGGAAGTACCGGTCTTGACGGTCCGGATGTCCGTCAACGACTAACGAACGGCGAGACCGCCGAGTACGGCACCCGACCGACAGCCTCCCGGTAACGCACCGAGCGCTCGTCGACGACCGCCGCTCCGGCCAGAACGGAATCGCGGCCACGTAGTTACTTCGCTCCCGTGACGTTCCCTATTCGGGCGTCCCGTCGTGCTGTCTGGTCTCACGCATGTAGATAACGAGACTCGTGCTGAGGAAGCTCATCCCCGCCGCTGTGAAGTTGCCGACGGTCAATGCGAACAGTCCGACACCGATCAGCACGACTGCCAGGACGGCGAGTCCCGTCGAGATGATGTCCCCCATAGTGCTCTACCTGACCCAAACTCGCTACCACTAACTAGGTTTCCCCGACCTACTGTTTGAACGGGCACCGTAGCCGCCTCGAACGCTCGGCAGGACCAACGGCCGACGTCCCGATGTCCATCTGCCCTAGTAGGAGTGTTTGAACTCCCAGTGGTACCGACAGCCGTCGCACGTCGCCCACTCGGGGAAGTCGAACTTGTGGGGATGGCGCTGGCCGTGTTGCATCTCACTCCGGCAGACCGGACACTGCAGGTACCGCAACTCCAGGTCTGCGAACTCCTCGTAGCTGAACTCCGCGACACACCGCGGGCAGTCGATGCCGTCGTGGGCGTTGTGCTGGAAGATGTCCGACGCGCACCGGGGGCACTCCAGCACCGCAGGCGGCCGATTCCCCCATCCGACCGAGCCATCGTACGTCGTCGTCCCGGTGTCCGCGCTCGAGAGTCGGAACTTGTTCGGCCCGTCTTGCTTCCTGAGCGGCGCTGCGACGCGCTTGGCGACCCGCTGGACCCACCCGAATATGGCGCGCAGTGCCCCCCGCACGCCCGAAATTTGGGCCGCAAATCGCATAAACTGTCCGGCTGTGCCGGCGATAGCTTTTCCCGCTGGGAGCCTGAGGAGTGGGGCATGCGAACAACTGTCGGCAGCTGGACGACGGCGGTGCTAGCTGCACTACTGGTCGTCCCGGGCGGCGCTGCAGCGCAGTCCGTCGACCCATCCGTCGTCGCGAACGGCCCCGCGATCGTACGATCCGCCGTCGCGGCCCTGATCGTCGGTGTCGTCGGTGCCGGATTCCTCACCTGGCGGCGGGAGACTGTCGACGACGCAATCAGCGACACGGTCGACCGCCCGAAAGTCGCCGTCGGCTACGGGCTGGTGGCGTTCGCCATCGTCGCCTTCGTCGGCCTGTTCGCCAACAATCTGCTCGTCCAGGCCGGGCTGCTCACGACGCCACTGGCCCTCCTCATCGTGGCAATTCCGGCGATTGGTGTGTCAGTCGTCGGCGGCCTCGGCTTCCTGGTCGTTGGAACGCTGCTCACCGGACTGAACGGTCCGCACCGCCCCTGGCGGGGCGTCCTGTTCGCGGCGGTACTCAGCGCCCTCTGCTGGGTGGCCGTCCCGCTGGTCGTGTCGTTCGCCGTGTGGGTGCTCGTCGCCGCGTTCGGGGTCGGCGGGACGACGCGAACCTGGGTTCACAGCGAACGAACCGTGGCCTCGGAGACGTAGCACCGACCGACAGGTTGGGCGTCGCACCGAGTTGACGACTACCTGTCCCTGGGACGCCGAAGACACTTCCTCTCAGAGCCCGTGCGTAGTTGTATGAGCGCCGCGATACTCCAGATCAGTGGCGGACTCCTGGAATCGGTCGGCCAGCTCGCAGTCCTCGCAGGCACGCTCGTGCTCGTGCTCGCGCTCGTCGCTCTCGGTTCGTTCGCGTACAAGAGCCTCCGCGGTGACGGCATCGAGTGGCCCGACGACCGGGAGCCCGACGAGGACGATAGCGTCCAGCGCAGCGAGGACGACGAGGAGTGGAAGTACTACTGACCGACGAGTCCTCGTCTGCCACTGGCGCAGTCTGTCGTACGGCCGCCTGCTGGCGACCCGCGAACAGCACGAAAAAGGAGCGTCGTCACGCGGCGCTTCGTCGCGTCAGTCGCCGCTCGCCGGTTCGTCCTCCTCGCTGATGTCCGTCACCATCTGGTCGCCGGTCGTTACCACCTCCACGTCACCTTCGGCCGCAATGTCCTCGATGGTTTCCGCGAACTCCTCGGACTCGAGTATCTCGTACTCGTTGCTGAGGCCGAGATACACTGTGTACGACATCAACACGAGGATGAACGCGAACGGCAGACCGGTCGTGATCGCTGCGGTCTGCAACGCGTCCAGGCCGCCGCCGTACAGGAGCAGCGCAGCGACTGCGCCCTCGGTGACCGCCCAGAAGATGCGCTGGGTCTTCGGAACGTCGTGCTTGCCGCCCGAGGTCAGGTGGTCGATGACAAGCGACCCAGAGTCGGAGGACGTGACGAAGAACGTGATCACGAGCAGCGTTGCCAGCGACGCAGTGATGGCGCCGAGCGGGTACTGCTCCAGCGTCACGAACATCCCGAGCGTTTCGAAGGCGGCGTAGCCAAGTTCGTTGTACGCGCCGACGACCGCGCCGGTGCCTTCGCCCGTGACCGACGGCGCCAGCGCGCTGCCGCCGAAGGTCGCGAGCCAGATGGTCGAGAACAGCGCCGGGAGGAACAGGACCCCGAGCACGAACTCGCGGATGGTCCGTCCCTTGGAGATGCGCGCGATGAACATCCCCACGAACGGGGACCAGGCGATCCACCAGCCCCAGTAGAACACTGTCCACGCGGTCACGGTTCCACCACCGGCGCCCATCGCACCCCGGAAGAAGCCGAGTTCGATGACGTTCCCGAAGTACGCGCCCAGCCCTTCGACCCACGCGCCGAAGATGAAGATGGTGGGTCCGACGATCAAGAGGAATCCGAGCAGGGCGAACATCAGGTAGAGGTTGAGCGTGCTCAGCCGCTTGACCCCACCTTCGAGACCGGCAGCGACGGACATCGTCGCGATGCCGGTGATGAGCGCGATCAGTAGAATCTGCGACATCGTGGTGTTCGGAACGCTCCCCAGGACGCCGAGTATATCCACGGAGACGTACTGGATACCCCGGTTCACCTGCGCGACACCGAGGCCGAGCGACGTCGCAAGGCCGAACAGCGTCGCGAACACGGTCACGAGGTCGATGATGTGCCCGGGCCATCCGTAGATCCGTTCGCCGAGCAGCGGCCAGAAGATCGAGCGGAACGTCAGCGGCAGGCCGCGATTGAACGAGAAGAATGCCAGTCCGAGCCCGACGAGCCCGTAGATGGCCCACGGGTGGAAGCCCCAGTGGAAGAAGGTTTGCGCCATCGCGGCCGAGGCCGCGGCGCCAGTGCCTGCTTCAGCTCCCCAGAACCCTGGAACGCTCGAGAAGTAGAAGACGGGTTCCAGCACGCTGAAGAACATGAGGCCGATCCCCATGCCGGCGCTGAACAGCATGGCCATCCACGAGAAGTCGCTGAACTCCTTGTCGGCCTCGACCCCGCCTATCTTGATGTTTCCGTACTTGCTCAGCGCGAAAAACAGCAGTACGACGATGAAGAAGTTCACTGCCAGCAGATAGAACCAGCCGAAGTTGTCGCCGATGAAGTTGAACAGCCACGTGTACGCGTCGGCGGCGTCCTGGCCGAGGATTATCGTGACGGCGATGAACAACGCGATGACGCCGAGCGCCACCGGGAACACCACCGGGTGGATGTCGAACCCCCACTTCTGGATGTTGGTGTCGCCCGGTTCGCGATCGGAGTCCGGGTGGAACAGCTCCACCTGGAGGCCGTCCGACATCTCGCCGACCGCTTCGTCCTCGCCGTCGCTCATACTCGCACCCCGGGGTCGTTTCTGCGAAGGCGATCTCCTGCTCTACGTCCCGTTGCATCCCGTGACGGTCTATCGCGGCGGATCCCTCCCTCGTGGGTTGGTATCCCCTCCGACGACGGTATAATGGTACTGGTTAGCATGTGGCGGGCCTCGGCGGAAGCATGGCTAGGATTGTTTATAAATATTGATGGCAAATAATGTCGGAGTTTAAGTGACGTGGGGGTTCAGGCGTGCTATTTGGCGCTTGTGGCAGTGTCAGGTCGTCCGCAATCCGCGAGCGCGATGAGCCGAAGGCAGGTCGACAGCGCTCCGAAGCAGTGCGCTCGACGCCGCCAGAATCACCCGGGCGAACGTTGCTCGAAGCGTCCCTGACTCGGCACCGCGGCCCGTCAGCGAGCGTCGCCGATTCCCGTTTCAGAACTCGCCGCTGGGCTGGTTCTCGACGTCCACCGGGTAGCCGTTGTCGGCGATGGAATCGACGATGTTCCGCGTGTGTTGTCTGCCACTGGTCTCTATCTGGAAGATGAGGTAGGCCTCGCCGACGTCGAGGTCCTCGAGTGCGCGGTCGTGGCGCACGGTCTGGATGTTCGCGTCGTGGTCCGCGATGATGCCGGAGAGTTCGGCCATCTTCCCCGGCGTGTCCTCGATGTGGACGCGGAGGCGCACGACCTGCTTGCGGCGCGTGAGCGCGTGGATGAGGACGGTCCGCAGCATCGTCATGTCGAGGTTCCCGCCGCAGAGCAGCGGCATCACGGTCTCGTCGCTGACGTCGAGGTCCTCGGAGCGGATGGCAGCAACGGCCGCCGCGCCGGCGCCCTCGACGACCTGCTTGGCGCGCTCCATCAGCAGCAGGATGGCGTCGGCGATTTCGCCGTTCGTCACCGTGACGATCTCGTCGACGTTGTCCTCGATGATGGACAGCGTGAGTTCGGAGACGCCGCCGGTCGCGATGCCGTCGGCGATGGTGTCCACTGACTCGAGGGTCTGTGGGACGCCCTTGTCGAGACTGTCCGGCACGGTCGCTGCGCCCACCGCCTGGACGCCGACGACCCGCGTCTCCGGGCTGAGTTCCGCGAACGCCGTCGAGATGCCGCTGATGAGACCGCCGCCGCCAATCGGCACGACCACTGTGTCGACGTGGGGGCGGTCCTCGTACATCTCGACACCGAGCGTGCCCTGGCCTGCGACGATAGCCGGGTCGTCGTACGCGTGCACGAACTCGGCGTCCCCGCCTTCGACCAGTTCCTTGGCGTGCGCCATCGCCGCCTGGAAGTCCTGGCCCACGAGTTCTACCGTCGCGCCGTACCCGCGAGTCGCGTCGATTTTGGTCTGGGGGGCGTTCCTGGGCATGACGATGGTGGACTCGACCCCGAGTTTCGTCGCCGCGAGCGCGACACCCTGTGCGTGGTTGCCCGCACTCGCAGCGACGACGTGGTCGACGTCGCCTTCGGCGAGGGACGCCCGTATCTTGTTGTACGCGCCGCGCGTCTTGAACGACCCCGTCCACTGGAGGTGTTCGAGTTTCAGCGCGACTTCGTCGGCGCCCGTCTCCGCCTCGAGGGTCGTGCTCCGCTCCACGGGCGTGGGTTTGACGACGGTCGGGTCGTCGAGTCGGTCCTGTGCGGCCTCGATGTCGGCGAACGAGACTGATTCGTGGGTGTCCTGAGCCATGACTTTGTCACCGGTACCGGCAGTTCGGGCCCTGGACTGCGCCCGAACGCCGGTGGTTCTACGTGCTACATCCGCCGAATCGACAGATAAGCGTCACGGCCTCGAACCGCTGCTGTTCCTGGCACCATGACGCTGACCGGCGGTTTTGTCGCGACCGCGCCGCGAACTCCCCTGCCCGGGAGCGAGAACAACTCCTACTAGCTCGCTGCTACGTTTCCGGTTCGCGCCGCGACGACCGAACCGCTCCGATGACAAAACCGAGCCCGGCCCTGCGAGTCAGCGTCTCCGATGACAAAACCGAGACCGGCGCTACGAGTCAGCGTCTCCGACCGAAAAATGTCGCTGTCGCAACGAGCCAGCGTCTCCGGGCCCCGCTAGGGGAGTTCGACGGACACGTCGGCCTGCTGGCTTGCGGCTTTCACCGTGTTGTACAGCAACATCGTGATGGTCATCGGACCGACGCCGCCGGGAACCGGCGTGATGACGTCTGCGGGGTCCTTCGCGCTCTCGAAGTCGACGTCCCCGACGAGTTCGTACCCCTTCTCGGTGTCCGCGTCGACGCGGTTGACGCCGACGTCGATGACTGCGGCGCCGTCCTCGATCATCGATCCGTCGATCAGCTCGGGATAGCCGGCGGCGGCGATGAGGATGTCGGCTTGGCGCGTCATCGACGCGAGGTCCTCGGTCCGCGAGTGACAGACCGTCACCGTCGCGTTGCCGTCCGGCGCTTTCTGGATGAGGAGGTTCGCCATCGGCTTCCCCACGATGTCGGACCGACCGACGACGACGGCGTGGGCGCCCTCGGTTTCCACGTCTGCCGCGTCCAGCAGGCGCTGGATGCCGTGGGGCGTACACGGCTTGAATCTCGGGTCCCCGGCGACGAGGCGGCCGACGTTCTCTGGGTGGAAGCCGTCGACGTCCTTCGCCGGGTCGATGCTCCGGAGGACGCGGCGCTTGTCCACCTGGTCGGGCACGGGCATCTGGACGAGAATCCCGTCGACGTCCGGGTCCTCGTTCAGGTCGTCGATGGTGTCGTAGAGTTGCTCCGCGGGCGCCTCCGCGTCGAGCTCTCGATGGACGCTGTCGATGTTCAGGTCGTCGCAGGCCCGCTGTTTCATCGAGACGTACGTCTCGCTCGCTGGGTCGGTGCTCATGAGGACCGTCGCGAGACTCGGCGTGACGCCCGCGTCGTCGAGCGCGTCGATTGACTCGCGGAGGTCCTCGCGGATGCGGTCGCTGACGGCGTTGCCATCGAGGACGTTCCCGTCGAGGACGCCCTCACGCTCGGACGCCGTCACGCTACCACGGCCCCCGGAGCGGCCGGCGCGGTGTGAAACCAGTGCATTGTGTGCAGAGGTTCTCGCGGCGGCCGTATCAAAACGTTGGGTGTTGCCGAGGTATTGACGGAGCTACCGGTGTCGACCACCGACCGTTCCACAGCCTACTAGCAGCCTGTCAGGAATTGCCGTCTCACGGGCGCGCACGCGATTTCCGCATGGCGGCCGGTGGCGCGGGAAAGACCTAATTGCCGTGTCGCCCCAACCCACAGTCACCGTCCGAGCGACACGGGACCCCTGAGACGGCAGCGCGGAACGGAGGCCGCCGTGAACGCCGGACCCCGGACAGCAAGCATGTCACTCGACATATCTTCGACGCCGACTGCCGACGAGGTGGGGTTGCTAGATGAACCACGGTACGAACTGATGCCGTTCGACAGCTTCGGCGAGCAGCTGGTCCACCTGCCGGACGGGGCGACAATCGCAATCACGACGTCGCCGACGCTCGGGCTAGACGCGACCATCGAATGGACCGAGGAGGCGGCCGCGGAGGGCTACGAGATCGTCCCGCACATCGCGGCCCGGTACGTCCAGGACAGCGACCACCTCGACGAGGTCGCCGCCCGGCTCGTCGACGCTGGCGTCACGGACATCTTCGTTCCGGGTGGCGACCGCGAGGAGCCAGCCGGCGAGTTCGAATCCGCCCTCGACATGCTCCAGGCGCTCGAGGACCTCGAGTACAGCTTCGACGACGTCGGAATCACCGGCTACCCGGAGGGCCACGACTTCCTCAGCGACGAGACCCTCGCGGAAGCAATGGCGGCCAAGGAGCCGTACGCCACCTACGTCGTCACGCAGCTCTGTTACGATCCAGCGGCGGTTATCTCCTGGATCGACCGGATACGCGACCGCGGCATCGACCTCCCGGTCGAGGTCGGCATCCCGGGCGTGATGAAGTACCAGCGCCTGCTCGGCATCTCCCAGAAGGTCGGCGTCGGCGACTCGGTCCGCTTCCTGCAGAAGACAAGCGGCGTGCTCGGGTTCATCCGGCAACTGATCGGGTCGCGAGGAAAGTACACGCCCGACGAACTCGTCGACGGCCTGGCGCCGTACGCCGACGACCCGACGTACGACATCCGGGGGCTCCACATCTACACGTTCAATCAGGTGCCCGATACCGAGACGTGGCGACACAAGCGTCTCCAGGGATGAACGGCCACTACCCGCTACCATGAACGTCGAACGCCAACTCGGACTCGTCCCGCACTACGTCGCGAATCTGCTCATGGTGTTGCTCGTCATCGGCGTGGTCCGCGCCGTCGCGGGTGACGTCGGCATTGTGGTCGAACTCGTGGTTGTCGTCGCCGTCGTACTCGTGTACCCGTCGCTGGTCCGCTGGCTCGGTGTCGAGCCGTCAGCGTGGGACAATTCCGACAAAAACTGAGTCGCGTCGCGTGCGCTCGCGGCCTGCTTCGCGCGAGCCTATTCGGGCGTGGGTCTACTCGCGGCGGACGCGGACGCGGTATTCGCCGCGGGGGCGGAACAGTCGCGTGAGGAACCGCTCGACGGGACCGGGCTCGCTCGAAGCCCGGGGCATCCCCGGCATGTAGTTCTGGAAGGCGGGCTGGTCGTCTGACTGTCGGTCTTCGGATTCGGTTTGCGTCTGTTGCATAAACTAGAGAACGCGGTAGACGCGGGAAAGTCTTGCGGGTAATCCCCCGAAAACTTGCCGTAGACGGCCTGTGATACTGATTCACACGTCACACGGTTCGTTCGAGAATGGTGTCACGCAGCTGCTGAGCACAGTCCCGTTGCCCGCGTGGGACGTACAGCGTGTTCTCGTCGACCGGATGACTCAGGAAGCCCGCGTCCGCCGGTTCGACACCGGTCTGCAGTATCTGGACGTGGCCGGTCATCAACCCGCGCTCGTATTCGACGCCCTCGACCTCTTCGAACGGGATCCGTTTGTCTTCGAACATCGACGCGGACGACCGGTCGATGACGACGCAGTCCTCGAACACCGAGATCGTCCCGCCCTGCAGCGAACACGAGACGACTGGGTCGGTGTCCGGCACCTCGTCCGTTCCGTCGTCCATGGTGTCGTGGAGGAACCCGGTAACGAAATAGCTGCGGGTGACACTCGGCCGTCAGGAACGCGGACCGCCTCCCGGTGACCGTCGGGGGAGCCCACTCGTGCTTGCAGTTGCTGCAGCACCGGACGGAGTGTGGCGTCGAAGCTCAACACGTCTAGTATCCGAAAGAACGTGGTTTGCCGTGTCACGCACGTCTGGATCGGGATTCCGCCAGCAGAGAGAACCCGGCAAAACCCCGTATTTTCCACTATCAGGGCGTTTACGGCGTTCTTCCGCACTCGTCGAGTCGGTCCCCGCGCCGTTCTTTTATCACGGTGGGATGAGCGGTATCATGTACCGATGTCGGACAACCAACCCCCACAGCAGTCGGCGGACCACCCGAACCACCCCAGCGTCGATCAGTCGGACCGCGTACTCCCACGGAACCTGCGGCAGACCGGTGACCCCGGTATCGAGATGCTCGTTTCCACGCGCGTCCGCAAGTCGCCGTTCTTCGACAAGTCGTTCAACGAGGAGGGCGCCTGGCGCTGTACCGTCTACAACCGAATCTACCACCCGAGGGGGCTCGTCGAACCCGAGGACGGTGGTGCGATGGCCGAGTACGAAGCGCTGACGAACGCCGTCACCCTCTGGGACGTCGCGGTCGAACGCCAGATCCGCGTCAAGGGACCGGACGCCGAGGCGCTCACGGACTACCTCATCACGCGGGACGCGACCGAAATCGAATCGATGCACGGCAAGTACGTCATCCTCTGCAACGAGGACGGCGGCATCCTCAACGACCCCGTGCTCCTGCGGGTCGCCGACGACGAGTTCTGGTTCTCGATCTCGGACTCGACGCTCATGCAGTGGATTCAGGGCGTCAACGTCGGCATGGACTTCGACGTGGAGGTCGACGAAATCGACGTCGCCCCGATGCAGATTCAGGGCCCGCGCTCCGAGGACGTGATGATCGACGTCGTCGGCGAGGAGGTCAGCGACATCCCGTACTACGGGCTGATGGACGCCGAAATCAACGGGGCCGACGTCCTCGTGAGCCAGACCGGCTTCTCCGGGGAGAAGGGCTTCGAGATCTACGTGCGCGACGCGTCGAAGAACGCCGAGCGCGTCTGGGACCCGGTCCTGGACTCGGTGAAAGACCACGGCGGGATGCAGATCGCGCCCGGTCACCACCGCCGCATCGCCGCCGGCATCCTCTCGTGGGGCCAGGACATGGACCACGAGACGTCACCGTTCCAGGTGAACCTCGGGTACCACGTGCCCGACGACAAGGACGGCGACTACGTCGGCAAGGAAGCGCTCGAGGAGCAGAAAGAACAGATCGAGAACGGCGAGTACCCGTTCAATCTCAAGCTCGTCGGCCTGAAGATGGCGGGCGAGCCGATCCGCGACTACGCACCGGACTTCTGGCTCATCTCGGACCCCGAGACGGGCGAGGAGTGCGGGTACGTCACGTCGCCGTGGTACAACCCCGACCTGGAGACGAACATCGCACTGGGCTTCGTGCCGGCGGAGAAACTGGAGGCGCCACTGGACGACAGGGTCTACGACGCCGACCTCGACACCGAGTTCCGCGTCCACCTCCCCGACAAGTACAGCGAGGAACCCGGAGAACCCGTGTTCGCCACTGTCGCGAAGGTCCCGTTCAAGGAGTCGGTCAACCCGAGCGCTCGCGAGCAGGCAAAACTGAACGCGAAACGCGACAGCGAGGAGTGACGGAAACGCCTCTCGGGGCCGGCTATTCGCGGTTCCGGTAGACCGGCCGGAGATCGGTTGCGTCCTTGTCGAACCCGAGCCAGACGCTCAGGGCCGACGCCGAGAAAATCAGGTAGACCGGGAACAGCGTCAACAGGACGAATCCGACCAGGAGCAGTGGGAGTGCTCCGTGCGCGTACAGGACTGCGAGGGGGACCAGCCCTGCGAGGGCGGCCACTATGACGCCGAGCCGGAACGCGTCGTTCGCGTTGGGCCCGGGTGCGACGTTGAGACGAGCCATTGGTGAATCTGCGCGTTCCAGAAATATAATCATATCACTCTCGCTCCGTCAGATGGGCAGGGTGCAGCGCCGCTCTCGGTGAATCGACACTGTGTCGCTGTCTCACGCCGTGGGCCGTCTGCCGCGAGTGGCGGGCACCGGGTGCTTAAGGACCTACATAATTCATCGTTTACCTTCATCCGGCCGCCGAGCCTGTGAATACGTAACATGGGCGTCGGGAGTGAACTACAGGAACTCGGCAGATATTTGGACGACTGCGAGCGCCGAGGCGAGGCTGTCGAGAGTCTCGACCTGGCAGAAGTGACCGGCGTGGACGACCAGCAACTCAGGGCGAATCTCGAACTCACGGTGTCCGTCGACGACCACGCCGACGGCACGAGGCTCTGCGACCCGCGCGTCGGTCCCGACGGGACGGTCCGGTTCGCGCTCGATTCGACGGCCTGCCTCCCGCTGCGGACTGACCACGACGTCGGAGTCGAGCCAGTCGACGCCGTTCTCGACGCCGGCGGGATGGTAACGGTCACGCTCGCGGCAACCGTGCCCGACGCGTCCGACCAACAGACTGGCGGCTCCAGCGAGGAGTCCGGGGCGTTCGACGACGCTACCGGTGCCGAGTACGACGAGCCCGCTCGCGACGAATTCGACGACTCGGCCGACGTCGACGGCACCACGCGACCCGGGACAGACGGTCCTTCGAGCGACCGCGGCGTCCCCCCATTCAAGAACCCGGAACTGTTGGCCGACGTCTACGAGTCCTGTGACACGTTCGCCGCGATGGCGGAGGAACTCCCGATGGACGTCACCGGGGAGACAGTGCGGCGGTACATGATCGAACACGACATCCACGAGCCCGACACCTACCAGACCGGCTCCGCCGGCCAGCCCATCGCGCTCTCGGACGGCATCGGGCTGCCCGAGGACGTCACCGTCGAGACGCTCATCGAGACGGTCAAGAACTCCAGCACTATCTACGAGGTCAAACAGGACATCGACATCGAGCGGGAGGACGCACTGGAGATGCTCCAGGAGTTGAACCTCCTGAATCTCGTCGTCGGGCGCCTCGGCTCCGAGCGCGAGCGCGAGATCACGCGCGAGGACGTCGTCGACTGCCTCCGGGAAGCCTCGGCCGTTCAGTAGCTGTTTCGGCACGGCTCGTCTCCGAGTCGTCGCTCCGTACGGTCTGTTCACCGTCCGTAGCCGGGCGTGCGACCCGGTCGTCACTCCAGGACCGGGCTTTCTGTCCGGGCTGTCGGCGGTGAAATGACCCGAAGCGACTAAGCAGCCCTGCGAGAGACACTACCTATTGCGCACTGACAGCAAGTGACACATGTCTACACTCACCGAAGTGAGGTTCGCGCACGAGGACGGTGCCCTCGCAGACACGCTCGACGAACTCCCCGACGTAGACGTCCGGGTGCTCCCGGAGACGAGTACGGACCCCGGGCAGGTCATGTACGTGATGGCGTTCGAGAACGCGGACGAGCGGACGCTCGAAGCCACGCTTCGACGCGACCACACCGTGAGCGACGTTCGCCCCATGCCGGAGTTCGAGGGGTGCAACCTCTGGGGCGTCGCGTTCGACGACGAGACGAAACTACTGGGTCCCCGGGTCACGCGAGACGGCGGGTTCGTCGTCGACGCCCGAAGCGAGGGGCGGGAGCAGGACCCCCGCGGGTGGCACGAACGGTGGCTGCTGCCCGACCGGGAGGCAGCCCACAACATCTGGACCTACGCTCGCGAGGAGGGATTCGAGTTCGACGTGCTGGACCTGCACCGACAGAGCGACGTCGACGTGGAGAACCCGATTCGAGACTCCCTCACAGACCAGCAGCGAGCGGCGCTGCTGACCGCATACGAGCGCGGGTACTTCGCGGAGCCACGAGAGGCGTCGCTGGAAGCGGTCGCGGACGCACTCGGTCACTCGCCGTCGGCCGCCGGCGGCCGCATCAAGCGCGGGATGAAATCCCTAATCGAGACGACGCTCGCCGTCGACTACCCCCAAGAGTGATTCGGCGTGTCATCGCCACTGGCAGCCGTTCCAGCCCGGCGCGTCGAACGGATAGGCTGGTCGAATCGTGTTCAGCACGGTCGGTCGCACCACTCTCGAGGACGCGTTCTCACCTGGACTGGCTTCGACGCCCGCCCTGCAGGACGAGCACTGGCCTTGCTGAACGTCCGCCTGGTAGCGAACTGACGAACGCACCGCCGAAGCGTCACATTCGGTGATTCACCCATGATTTCGACACGAGTGTTCGTGAAGCACCCCGACCTCGCGCTCGTGCCGACCATCAAGTCACTTCCGGACGTCGACCTCGGCGTCGTCTCCGACGCAGGGACGGACCCACAGCACGACGCTCACTTCTTCTGGGTGGAATCCCGCGATTTCGAGGCGTTCGAACGGGAGGTAGCGGCCGACCACACGGTCGACTCGTTCTCGGAGATCGCGCAAACTGAGTCCGGACGGGCGTACCGGATCACGTACAGCGACGAAGCGAAACTGATCACGCCGTCAGTCGCCGACGTCGGCGGACTCGTCATTGAGTCCCGGAGCAAAGACGACGGGTGGTTGCTGGAGTTACAGCTCCAGACCCACGACGCACTCGACGACATCAACGCGTTTGCCAGGCGGGAAGACGTCCGATTCGACGTCCTCGAGTTGCACCAGGCCGAGGACACGGACGTCGATTCCGGGTTCCCGCTCACAGAACCGCAGATTGAGGCGTTGATGACCGCGTACGTTCACGGGTACTACGACGAGCCCCGTTCCATCTTGCTGTCCGGGCTGTCCGACCTGCTTGGCATCTCCGAGACCGCGGTCAGCGGCCGCCTCAGGCGGGGGTCCGCGCGCCTCATCGAGGCGACACTGGTCGACTCCGAGGACGACAGCTAACGTAGCGCCGTCTGGCAGTACGGGCCGAACTCGAGACCTCGCCATCCGGCGGTCCACAGACGTGAGTGTCCCTGACGACCCCCGACGAACGCTGCGCCCCCGAATCCGAGCGCTGAAACCCGCGGGCGGCATACGGTGGGTCGATGACGCGTCGCTTCCGCTGGCAGCGCCCGTTTGCTGACAACTCGGTTACGGTCACGCGGGTCGCGGGTGACCACGAACTCGCCGACGAGGAGCGGCAGCGGCGCTACACGCTCGACGTTCACGGGGAAGCGGCGGACTGCGACGTTTCTGTGACGGCCCCGGCCGACTGCAGGTACGCCGCCGAAGACGGCCACTGGGTCACCGTGTACGAGGGCGCCGGCCTCGCGCGGGTACGGCTCGCTGCTGATGGGAGCAGCACAGCAATCCACCCTGACGGGAGCAGCACAGCAATCCACCCCGACGGGAGCAGCACAGCAATCCACCCCGACGGGAGCAGCACAGCGATCCACCTGCTGGGCCCCGCGTTCGACGACCGACTCGGGGACGCGATCGGCGGCGACCACGAGGCGGCCCGCGAACTCCTGTCCGAGTGCGGGGGTCCAGTTGCCGCCGCGCTCGCGTGTGGGGTGTTCGTAGACGTCGAGGGGTTCGTGACGCTCGTTGACGCGCTCGCGGCGGCGACGGGTGGTGCATCCGACGCGCTCCACGCCGCACGCTACGACCTCGTTCGGATCGCCGCGACCACGGCTGTCGGCCCAACGGTCGAAACCGCCGAGGACTTCGAGGCGCTCGCGGCAGGCATGGACGGCGTCGACGCCATCGGCGACGTGGACGTACTGGACGCGCTCGGGGACGTGGCCGCCGTCGCGCACGACTCCGCCGGTGAGACCCGGGATTTCCTGGCGGCCCTCGGGTACGACATCTCCGAACTCGCCGACCGGGACGACGGCCGGTTCTTCGCGTACTACCTCGCGCAGGTCGCGCGCACGGCGGGCGTCCACGACGCGAAACAGCAGGCCGCGCGCCGCGCCGGCGCGACAGGCCACCCGGACTTCGAGACGGCGAAAGCGGCCGCCGAGCGCGCGGATTACTGGGGCCGGGGGGAGGCATGGCGGACGGCCGTCCTGCCGGCCGCCGACCAGTCCGTGCCGGCGTTCGCCTACGTGCTCGCAAACGCTCTCTACTGGACTGGCGACGTCGGACGCACGCACTCGCGCGCCGACGAACTCTGCTACGAGGGCGCGGAGGCGGTCGCGGCGACCATCGACCTGGATTGGGTGGTCGGCCACGCGACCTACGAGCGGCACCGCGCTGCCGCCCATCGGCACCGGAGCGCACGCAACCACGGGGTCGCCGTCCGCAACTTCGAGGCGGCGCGCGAGACGGCCGGGGCGTACTCGTTCCTCGACCCCTGGGAACCGACGTACAGCAGCGCCGTCGTGCGCTCGAACCGGCTGTCTGCCGCTCGCGACCACGAGGCCGCGGTCGCCGTGCTGGACGACGCGCTCGACGAACTCCGGGACATGGCCGTCCCGGACGACCGGTTCGCGGAGATGCGCGACCACCTCGTCGGCCAGCGCCACGAACGCCGCGCGAAACTCGCGGGCAGCGAGGACGACAGCCTCGCGCACCTGGAGGCCGCCCTCGACCACTACGAGTCGCTGGGGTTCGACCGGTCTATCGACCGCGTCGCCGGGAAACTGGAGCGCGATGCCGGGGAGTCGGACCACTCCCGGGATTCCGGCGGCCGGGGTGCGAGTCTGGGCCCGAAACCGGTCCTCAGCGTCGGCCGCGACGCGGGCCCGAGTCTCGCGGACATCCCCGACCTCCACGACTTCCTCACGGAACCCGACCCGACGGCCGTCGGCAGCGCAGACCCCGGGGTCCTGCCCGACGAGCACGACGACGAGTTCGGCGAACCCGGTGGCCGCGAGCGGGATTCCTTCTCGGACTACCGCTGAGGCGTTGCTCGACAGGACTCTCGGTCACCTGTCGCTGCCGACCAGCCAAGGGTCGCAGTAGGCGAGTGCCTGTCCGGGCCCACTCAGTCTGTCCGGAACAGTCGTGTGTGGCTGGTCAGGTCTCGTGCGGGACGGACAGGACGACTGCCTCGCCCGAAACGACCGTCTCGTCGGTCTCGGCAGTCGTGTCGAGGCGGACGCGGTCGCCGCCGAGGTCCTCGACGACCTCGACGGTGGCTGTGACAGTGTCGCCGGGGTAGACCGGGTTCTCGAAGGTGAGGTCCTGGGAGAGGTAGATGATGTCTCCGGGGAGGTCGGCGGCCGCGGCGCTGATGGGGGCGGCCGACAGCATCCCGTGCGCGATGCGGCCGCCGAACATCGTCTCGCTGGCGTACTCGGGGTCCTCGTGGATGGGGTTGTGGTCGCCGGTGAGGTCCGCGAACGCCTCGATTGTCTGTTCGGTAACGGTGATGGACGCCTCGGCGGTGTCGCCGACGGACGCGACTGGCATACTCGCGTATCGGAGACCTGTCCCCGAAATTCCCACGGTTAACATGTGAAACGGGGGGTTGAAGACGGAGTCCGTGCATCCAGCCAGTATGGAGACGGTTTCCCGCGGCGGCGTCCAGTTGGCCTACGAGCGAGACGGGCAACGGGACGCAGAGACGGTCGTTCTCGTGGAAGGACTGGGGTACGGCCGCTGGATGTGGAACTGGCAGCGAGACGCGCTCGTCGACGACTACGACGTCGTCGTCCCGGACAACCGCGGAACCGGCGACTCGGACGCCCCCGAGGGACCGTACACCATCCCGGAGATGGCGGCCGACCTCGACGCCGTCCTCGCGGACGCGGGGGTCGACGAGGCGCACGTCGTCGGCGCGAGTATGGGCGGGATGATCGCCCAGGAGTACGCCCTCGAGTTCGACCGCGCGCGCTCGCTGACGCTGTGTTGTTCGTCGCCGGGCGGCGACGTCGCCGAACCGATGCCGGCGGAGACCCGGGAGTGGATGTTCGACGTGCCCGAGGACCTCGACGAACGCGAGCAGATCCGGTACAAGATGACGCCGGCGATGACCGACGAACTCGCCGACAGCGACGTCATCGAAGACGTCATCGACTGGCGCCTCGAGTCGGACGCGCCGGACCACGCCCGCCAGGCGCAGGCGGCAGCAGTCACCGAGTTCGACGCCAGCGACCGCCTCGAAGACGTCGACGTGCCCGCGCTCGTCATGCACGGCACCGACGACCGCGTGCTTCCCGTCGAGAACGCGCGCCGCCTCCACGAACGCCTGCCGGACAGCCGACTGGAACTCGTGGAGGGCGGCCCGCACCTGTTCTTCATCGAGGACAGCGACTACGTGAACGACCACCTCCTGACGTTCCTCCGCGATGTCTGAGGTCGGAGACTGGGTCGGCGATTGGAGCGCATGCAGGGCGAAGCTCTCCCCCGATGAACCCGCGCTCACGGACGCGACGACCGGCGAGACGTGGACGTACGCGGAACTCGATGCGCGCGCGAATCGGACGGCGCGACTCCTCGCCGAGTACGGCGTCGCCGACGGCGAGCGCGTCGCCGTCGTCTCCCGGAATCGCCCGGAACTCGTGGACCTCGTGTTCGCCTGCGGGAAGACGGGCGGCGTGTTCGCGCCGCTGTCCCACCGCCTCGCGCCCCCGGAACTCGCGGAACTGCTCGGGACGGTCGCACCGAACCTGGTCGTCGTCGAGGAACCGTTCGCCGACGACGTCGCGGCAGCCCTCGACGGTATCGACGTCGACGTGCTCGCGCTTCCCACTGAGGGAACCCACGAGCAACCGGCGTTCGGGGACGCACTCCCGGACGACGACTCGCCCGTGGAGACGCCCGCGCGCTCGCCGGACGACCCGTTCATGTTCCTGCACACGGGGGGTTCGACCGGCACGCCCAAGGAGACGGTTCTCACGCACGGGTCGGTCGTCTGGAACGCGACCAACACAGTGACAGCGTGGGGGCTGCGACCGGACGACTCGACGCCGATGGTGTTCCCGATGTTCCACACCGGCGGCTGGAACGTGCTGACGATGCCGCTGTTCCACGTCGGCGGGCACGTGGTTATCGCGCGCGACTTCGACCCGGAACAGGTGCTGGACCTGATCGGTGAGTACGATGCGAACGTCCTAGTCGCAGTGCCGGCCGTCCTGCGGATGATGACCGAGCACGCGGATTGGTCGGACGCCGACCTCTCCTCGCTGCGGTTCGCGAAAAGCGGCGGGGGGCCGTGCCGGCAGGCCGTCATGGAGGCGTGGTGGGACCGCGGCGTCGACCTCTCGCAGGGCTACGGACTCACGGAGGTCGGGCCGAACAACTTCTCGATGCCGACTGACTGGTCCCAAGAGAAAGCCGACAGCGTCGGCGTCCCCGCGATGCACGTCGACGCTCGCATCGTCGACGACCGCGGCGAGCGCGTCGACCAGGGCGAAGTCGGCGAACTCGAACTCCGCGGGCCACACGCCGCCGCGGGGTACTGGCGGGCGCCATCGGAGTCGGCCGAGACGTTCGACACGGAACCAGTCGAGGATCCGACCGTCGACGGCGTCTCGCCGGGGTGGGTGTCGACGGGTGACCTCGCGCGAACGGACGCGGACGGCTACTACTACGTCGAGGGGCGCAAGAAGAACATGTTCGTCAGCGGCGGCGAGAACGTCTACCCGCCGGAAGTCGAGGACGCCGTCGCCGACCACCCGAAGGTCGACGAAGTCGTCGTCATCGGCGTCCCCGACGACACCTGGGGGACGGTGGGGAAAGCCGTCGTGGAGGGCGACGAGTCCCTAACACTCGACGAACTCGACTCGTTCCTCGAGGACCGCCTCGCGGGATTCAAGCACCCGCGGGGGCTGGCGTTCGTCGACGAGATGCCGACCAGCGGTCCGTCGAAAATCGACAGGGACGCCGTCCGCGAGGCGTTCGGCGACGCTGCGAACTGACCCGACCGCTCGCAGGGCAAACGTTTTGTCCGTCCTTCCACTGGGTCGGGTAGGTAGTGAACGATGATTAACGTGAGCATGGAGATGGAGCAGTACGACTGCCCGTTCGTCCATGCCAGCGATAGCCACGACGTCGCGTTCTCGTCAGTCCACTGCGACGCGGGCGCCGGGCGGACGGAAGTCCGGATGGTCGCGGAAGCCGACGACCGGGGGGCGCTCGAATCCGGGCTGTCGACGGTCCGAGGCCACGACGGCGTCGAGGACTACGAACTGTTCTCGAAGGTGGACAACGTCGCGAAGTTCAGGACCGTGGTCGGTCCCACCGCGGCGATGCACGTCGTGCAGTCCCACGACGGCTACATCACGGGCCCGTTCTACGCAGAGGCGGGCACCGAAACGTGGCACGTGGGGTTCGACGAGAGCGGGGACGTCGAGGGCGCGCTCGCCGCGCTGGAGCACGACCACGAGTTCGACGTCGTCGGCCGCGACGACACCGACGACGCGGAACTCCATCAGCTCGTGCAGAACGCGGGCGCGGCGATGACCCTCATCGAGGGCTGCAAGGACCTCTCGGACGTCGAACGGGAGACGCTGGAAGCCGCAGTCAGCGACGGCTACTACGAGAACCCGCGGGACGCGACGCTCGGAACGCTCGCGGACCGGTTCGGCGTCTCGAAGCCGGCGGTGTCCAAGAACCTGCGGCGCGGCGAACAGAAGATGATCCAGCGGGTCATCGACGCCATCGACGACATGGAGTGACGGCCGAGCCAGCTCGAGCCGGGGGTCGGCGACCCGGTTTCGCGGCGTCTCGGCGGTCGTTCACATGTTAACCCGGTTGTACTTGCAGCAAGCGTAACAGAGTAGTGTGATATGCCGGAGTTTGGCACGTCACGACGAAACGTATTGAAGACGGTCGGCGCGGCGGGCATCGCCGGGCTCGCCGGATGTGCTGGCCTTGCCGGTTCAGACAATCCAGATACCATGAAAATCGGAGTGATGCAGCCGTTGTCGGGGAACATCGCGTATTACGGAAAGCAGTCCCTATGGGGCTTCCTCTCGGGGCTGGCGTACAAGGGTGATACCGATCCGATCGCGGACCCCGAGACGGGGACCGAGGAGATCGAAGTCGGCGACACGACCTACGAACTCGTCATCCGGGACTCGAAGTTCCAGGCGGACGAGGCCCAGTCCATCGCGACGGACCTCGTCACACAGGAGGAGGTCGACATGCTGTTCGGGTGTGCGTCCTCGGGTGCGGCGCGCCGCGTCATCAACACGGTACTCGGGGAGACGGACGTCCCGTACATGGCAGGGCCGGCCGCGTCAGCCGGCATTACACAGAACAGCGAGCTGTGCAGCGACCAGGTGTTCCGCGCGAGCGAGAACACCGCGATGGACGCGCGCAGCGGCGGGAAGTACGTTGCCGAGCAGACCGACGTCAGCAAGGTCTACCTGTTCGGTGCGGACTACTCGTTCGGCCGCGCGGTCGTGAACAACTACGAGCGCGTCCTCCAGAACGCGGGCGTGGAGATTGTGGGCAAGCGGTTCGTCGAACAGCGCCACAGCGAGTGGCAGGGCCTCCTCCAGCAGGCCGAAGACGCAGGCGCGGAGGGCGTCGTCGGCGGATTCACCGTCGCGACGCTGCCCGCGATGTTCTCGCAGTTCCTGCAGGGCGATTACTCGTATCGCCTGTTCGGCGGGTTCGCGACCGAGATCTCGAACGCCGCGCTCGGCCAGACGCTCGTGAAGGAGCTCGGCGAACCGCTGACCGAGGAGAAACTCGACGGCGTGAAGGCCGGTCCGTTCACGACGCGGTACCACTGGAACCAGTACGACAACGACATCAACACCGACTTCGTCGACATGTACTCGTCGGCGTACGGGAAGGTGCCGGACCTGTTCAGCGGCGGGACGTTCACGGCCGCGTCGGCCATCGTCCAGGCGGTGCGCGCGAACAGCTCCACGGCTGCGGGCGATATCACGGACGCCCTGAAGGGCATGACCGTCTCGGACACGCCGAAGGGCGAGGACGCGTACACGTTCCAGGAGTACAACAACCAGGCGCAGTCGGAGATGACCGTCGCGAACGTCACGCCGACCACTGACGAGTGGTCGGACACCTGGGGCGCGGCCATCATGCCGAGTGACCCCCTCTCGCGCGTGCCCGGCGACGAAGCGACGATTCCGGCAGACAGCGACCAGATGGACTGCGACCTGTAGATGTTACGCACGCAGGGATTGACTCGCCGGTTCGGAGGGTTGACCGCCGTCGACCACGTGGACTTCGAACTCGGCGCGGACGAACTGTGTTCGCTCATCGGCCCGAACGGCGCCGGCAAGACCACGTTCTTCAACCTCCTCACCGGCGTCCTCGACCCCAGCGAGGGGGCCGTCGAACTCAACACCGACGGGTCCTGGGAGGACATCACGGGCGCGGACCCGGCGGCGACGGCGCGGCGCGGCGTCCACCGATCGTACCAGATCACGAATATCTTCCCGCAGAGCACGGTCCTCGAGAACGTCCGCGTCGCGGTGCAGGCCGACGGCACGACCGGCCGACACCTCCACCGCAACGTCCACTCGTACGACGCGCACTTCGAGTGCGCTCACGAGATCCTCGACCGCGTCGACCTCGCAGACGAGGCCGACACCACTGCGGCGAACCTCAGCCACGGGGCCGCCCGCCAGCTCGAGGTCGGCGTGGCGCTGGCCGGCGACCCCGACGTCCTGCTGCTGGACGAACCGAACGCGGGCGTCTCCTCGGAGAGCGTCGGCCGCATCGTCGACCTCATCGAGGACGTCGCCACCGACCACGCCGTCCTGCTCGTCGAACACAACATGGACATCGTGATGAACGTCAGCGACCGCGTCGTCGTCCTCGACCGCGGGTCCGTCATCGCGGACGGCCCCCCAGAGGACGTTCGCAACGACGAGGACGTCCGCCAGGCGTACCTCGGCGGCTACGAACGAGAAGCGGAGGAGACAGCATGAGCCTGCTCGAAGTCGAGGACGTCCACGCGTACTACGGCGAGAGCCACGTCCTCGAGGGCGTCACGCTGGACGTCGAGCGCGGCGAAGTCGTCGCGCTCGTCGGCCGCAACGGCGTCGGGAAGACGACTACGCTGCGGTCGATTCTCCAGTTGACGCCGCCCCGCGAGGGCGACGTCCGGTACGACGGCGAGAGTCTCGTCGGGCACGAAACCCACGAGGTCGCCGACCGGGGCGTCGGGTGGATTCCGGAGGACCGGCGCGTGTTCGCCCACCTCACGGTCGCGGAGAACATCCGACTCGCGGTCCCGGCGGACGACGACGTCGAGGACGCCCTGGAGCGCGCGTACGAGGCGTTCCCGGACCTCAGTGAGATCGGCGGCCGGGACGCGGGCACGCTCTCCGGCGGCCAACAGCAGATGCTGGCCATCGCGCGCGGCCTCGTCGGCAACAACGACCTCCTGCTCGTAGACGAACCCAGCGAGGGGCTCGCACCGCTCATCGTCGAGGACGTCACCGAGGCGCTCGCGAATCTCGCCGAAGACACGACCATGCTGGTGGTCGAACAGAACCTGCCGCTCGCGCTCGACATCGCGGACCGGTTCTACGTCCTCGACCACGGCACGGTCGTCGACGAGGGCTCCACGGAGGGCGTTTCGACCGACGACGAACGATTCGAGAGGTTGTCAGCATGAGCGTCGCAGGCACCGTCGTCGACGTGCTCGTCTCCGGGCTCGCGAAGGCGTCGCTGTATGCGATGATGGCGCTGGGCCTCACCCTCATCTTCGGGTTGCTCGGCGTCCTCAACTTCGCGCACGGCTCGCTGACGATGCTCGGCGCGTACGCCGCTGGCCTCCTCATGGTGACGTTCGCGGGTACTGGCGTCAGCGCGCTCGTCTGGTTCCTCGTCGCGGGCCTGACCGCCGGCGTGCTGGTCGGCGGCCTCGGCGCCGCGATGGAGGTCGGGCTCATCCGGAAACTGTACGACCGGCCGCCCATCTACCAGATTCTGCTCACGTTCGGCATCACGCTCGTCATCGACGAACTCGCACGTATCGTCGTCCTGTTCTACGGGATGCAGCCCCAGACCGACTGGCAGGCCGCGCTCGGCACGAAGCCGGCGTTCATTGCGGACACGCTCACCGTCTTCGGCGGCACCATCAACCACCTCGAGCTGTTCGAGATTCTGTGGGGCGTCCTCACAGTCCTGGCCGTCTGGGCGTTCCTGAACCGGACGCGCTACGGACTCGTGGTGCGAGCGGGCAGCGAGGACGAAGATATGGCGGCCGCGCTCGGCATCGACGTGCGGCGCGTGTTCACTGTCGTGTTCGCGCTCGGCGCCGGCCTCGCCGGATTCGCAGGGGCGCTCCTCATGTGGGACCCCGCGTGGGCCGCGAGCGTCCCGCTCGCGTCAGAGACCCTGCTGCCGGCGTTCGTCGTCGTCATCGTGGGCGGCCTCGGGTCGTTCCGGGGGACGGTCGTCGCCGCGGTCATCGTCGGGATGGTCGACGCGCTGATGACGTACTTCTTCGACCACGCCATCATCACGTTCTCGGGACTCCCGGAACTCACGGTGTTCCTGATTCTCGTGGGCGTGCTGGTCGTGCGTCCGCAGGGCATCTTCGGTCTCGCGGAGGTGGGTGGCCATTAGCACCGACGCAGTCGACGCCCAGCAGGGCGTCGACACGACCGAGAGCTGGATTCGCCAGTACGCCCACGACCACGTCGCACACCTGCTCGTGGTGGCGTTCCTCGGCGCGTACCCGCTCGTGTACTCGGTGCTGACGGCCATCGGCGCCGGCGGCGTCTTCGAGGCGTTCCTCCCGAAGATCGAGACGATGACTGCCGTCTTCTACTTCGGGCTGTTCGCGATGAGCTTCGACTTCATCTCCGGGTACACCGGCTACCTCTCGTTCGGCCACGCGGTGTTCTACGGCGCGGGTGGCTACTTCGTCATCCTCGTCGCGAACGGGAAGGTGCCGCTGTTGCCCCCGGAGACGCCGTTTATGGTGAGCGTGCTCCTCGCGGGCGTGCTCGCAGCGCTGGTCGCGCTCGCCATCGGGTCGGTGTCGTTCCGGCTCTCCGGCGTCTACTTCGCGATGATCACGCTCGGGTTCGCCCAGGTGGCGTACGTCTTCATGCGGGACTGGGAGTTCCTCGGCTCCAACCCCCGCGACGGCGTCGCCGTGAGCAACGACCTCCACCCGAACGCGTTCGAAATCGGGATACCCGGCATCGACGCGCTGAACCTCGCAGTCGGCCCGTTGCGCGGGGACGCCGTCGACTGGCTGTTCCTCGATCTCGGCGCCACCGAGGTGTCGTACTACATGATCGGGCTGGTCGTCCTGGTGTGTTACCTCGCGATGCAGCGGATGGTGCACTCGCCGTTCGGCCGCGTGCTGGTCGCCATCCGGGAGAACGAGGAGCGCGCCCGCGCGGTCGGCTACGACACCTACCGGTACAAGATGGCGGCGTTCGCCGTGAGCGGGTTCTTCGCCGGCGTCGCCGGCGGCCTGTTCGCGGCGTTCCGGCGGTCGGTCTCTCCGGACAACTCGCTGTACTTCCTCGTGACCGGGGACGCGTTACTCGCCTCGATCATCGGCGGCTTCGGCACGCTCGCCGGGCCGCTGTACGGACGGCTGTTCGACCGCGGCGTCCGCGAGTTCCTCTCGAAGACCGGTGGAGGCGGCGGCCTACTACCCCTGCTGCGCGAGTACGTGCCGCCGAGCGTCCTCGAGACGGGTATCATCAACGGGATGACCATCGGCCAGAGCATCGAGACGTTCCTGAACGGGCACGCCAGCCTCTACCTCGGCATCGTCTTCGTGGTGTTCGTCCTGTACGTTCCGGGCGGCCTGCTCGGGTCCCTTCGGGACCGACTCGGCGGCCCCGTGGCGAAACGACTTCCAGCCTCCCTCCGCAATCTCCGCAAATGACGGTCTGTCTCACCGGCCTCGGCGTCTACGCGCCCGACCGAGTCGTGACCGGCGCGGACATCGCCGCGGAGAGCGGCATTCCCGAGGACGTCCTCACGGAGAAGATGGGCGTCCGCGAGAAGCGCGTCTGTCCGCCGGATGACGACCACGCCACTGACATGTGCGTGGCGGCGGCCACCGACGCGCTCGCGGACGCTGACGTCGACCCCGGCGACCTGGATCTCGTGCTCTATCACGGCAGCGAGTACAAGGACTACGTCGTCTGGTCGGCCGCCGCGAACGTCGCCGAGCGCGTCGGCGCCGAGAACGCGTTCGCCACGGAGAGCTACACGCTGTGCGCGGGCGCGCCCATAGCGCTCCGCCAGGTGCGCGCCCAGATACAGACGGGGGACGTCGACGTGGTTCTGCTCGTCGCCGCCAGCCGCGAGGAGGACCTCGTGGACTACGGCGACGAGGACGCGTCGTTCATGTTCAACTTCGGAAGCGGCGCTTCCGCGTTCGTGCTCGAGCGCGACGCCGGCGACCGCACGCGCGCGGTCGTCCGGGAGAGCGCCGCGGTCACGGACGGCAGTTTCTCCGAGGACGTCGTGATGCCCGCTGGCGGCTCGAAGAACCCGGCGAGCGAGCAGACGGTCCGCGACGGCCTGCACGCGCTCACCGTCACCAGCGACGACATGAAAGAGCGGATGGGCGAGGTGAGCGGGACGAACTTCCTGTCGGTTGCGGACGACGCCCTCGAGCGCTCCGGGTTCGCGCGCGAGGACCTCGACTTCGCGGCCATCACGCACATGAAGCGGTCGTTCCACGAGTGGCTCACGGGGGAACTCGGCCTCGGCGAGGACGGCCACTACTACCTCGACGAGTACGGGCACGTCCAGAGCGTCGACCAGGCGCTCGCGCTCCAGGAAGCTCTGGACGCCGGCGACGTGACCGACGGCGATGTCGTTCTCTTCCTGGCTGCGGGGACGGGCTACACGTGGTCGGCGACGGCGATGGAGTGGCGGGCCTGACGGGGCGCGCTCGCGGCCGCTCCCGACCGCAGTTTTCAGACGCGACAGGACGGGCCGCCGTAGCGCTGCCTGTACTTGTAGGCGACACCGAGCAAGCCGTACACGAGCACGAGGAGGACGACCGGTTCGGCCAGGGTGTCGGGCAGCGGCGTCGCAGACAGCGACAGCCACGCGGCGAGGTCGTTGGCGAGCAGTGCCGAGACGGCGCCGATGAACACGCCGGCCCACCCTGACACGCCGTATCCCCATCTGCTGATCGTGCCGTCGATGCGTCGCAGTTTGCTCAGCAATCCGGTGCGTGCGTCGGAGGTGTTGTCTGCTGACGTCATAGCGGGTGTAAAGCTCGCTTTACAGTAAAGCGTCCTTTACACTACCACTTAGTTTTACCGGCGCTCGACGCCCGGACAGACGCTAGTCACCCCTGAGCGACGCGCTACTCGTCCAGTTCCGGGTCGAAGAGGTCCTCGACCCGGCAGTCGAAGTGCTTCGCGAGTTGGAACGCCAACTCCAGCGAGGGGTCGTAGCGTTCCCGTTCGATGGCGTTGATCGTCTGGCGGGTGACGCCCACGGCGGCCGCGAGGTCCGCCTGACTCAACTCGTCGGCCTCCCGGCAGGTCCGGACGTCGTTTTTCATCGCTGACAGCGCAGCCAGTAGCAGGTCACGCCGAACACGCCCATCGTCGCGGCGTAGCCCAGCAATGCGCCCTCGAAGACCACCGGCGCTTCGAACCCGGAAGTGGATTCCAGTGCGGTGAACACTGACATGGCCACGACCATGACGACGCCGACGACCACGAGCGACACGAGGCTCGCGCGTCGCTCGATGGCCTTGTCGCGTTCGTCGTACAGTTCCACGTTCGACCCACGCCACACGGCGAGAAATGAGAGGATGCCGGCCCAGTAGACGGCGAGGCCGACGAGGTCGTAGCCGAGTTCGACTGCACCGACGAACCCGAGGCTCCCTGCGAGGACGCTCGCGTACATCAGGCGACGGTAGCGCTGTCGCTTCCTGAGCCGACCCGACCCTGACGATGCGGTTCCTGACATGGTTGGCGGCCGCGCCCGTAAAGGACGCTTTACACCAACGTCGGTGTGGTTCGACACTTAGTTCTACCGACCGCTCGCGGCACGCGCGGTGCGTCGTCGTCACCCGTACTCCTGGACGGGCGTGTCGGCGCCAGCTGTCGAGTGGGCGAGTTGCGCCGCGTCGACGGCGGTGACGCCGAAACCTTCCGCGAGGACGGCGCTCGCGGCCTCTACGCCGGGTTCGGTCGCGTCAGTGTCGCCGTGTCGAGCTTCGGCCGACTCCGCGACGTCGACAGCGACCGTGACGGTCGCCTCGATCTGGAGGTCGTTGAGCCGGGGCTGGAGGTTCGTGACGTCGACTGCGTCGACCGCGTCGACGGCGTCGATGCCGGTCAGGAGACTCTCGGCGCCGCATTCGAGGTCGCCAGCGGCGTCGCGAGGGACGTTCATCGTGAGGTCCGCGACGAGGCGGACCTGTTGGCAGACTGTGGCCATAGGCTCCCGCCGAGAGTCGAACTCGGTGCCGGCGACGACGCCGGCGTCCACGGGGCGTCCGTCGGGAGCGGACACAGCCCGCGCTCACCCATGGAACAACGAGAAGAACACGCAGCACCGTCGGCGTGGGCCGACAGCGAACCGCGTCCCCCTCGGGGTTCCGTCACCGCTTCACGCGGCGAGGATGGACGCGGACTGCGCGTTCGGGCGATATCCGGCGACCACGAACCCCACACGGGAGGGCATAGACGCGCCGCTACCGGAGCGGGCGTCCGTCGCGTGGAGTGTGGTGGTCATCGGTGTGTCACCCGGTTGCGGGCTCGGTCGGTCCGAGCCGCGAGTCGATTGGTACATTTTGCCCCTGTACAATAAGTTTTGTTGATGTGTGCGAATCCCTCCCAGATTCGCCACGGGCGGACGCCGCGCTGGAGGGCTGGGGTACTGACGGAGACGCTATCGTAGCTCTTCTCGTCCCCCTCTCGGTCAGGACAGGGAATTAGTCCGTGGCCGTGGTCTACGAAGCGGCATTCGACCCGGTACTCGAGCCGCTGGACGCGTTTGAGTTGCCGCTGTCGCACGGTTCGACGTCCACCGTTACCGCCGCGTCGAGGCCGCCGGAGACAACGACGGTGACTTCGTCAGTGCCGAAGGCGTTGTCGTACGTGACACTGCTCCCTGGAGCGAGGGTGTCTCCGGGTTCCATTCCGGTGTCCGTCGGGTGTGCGTCGTCGCTCCACGTGATCGACTCGACGGTGAACGAGTCTGCGTGCTGGTTCGTGACTGTCACTTTCACGGGGTCACCGCCGTTTCCCGAGGCGTTTGCCTGCGGCGTCTCACAGACTGTGACGTTCACGTACGCGTCCCCCGCTTCGACGACGTTCACCTGGACGCCGCGGTCCACGCTCGCGCTGGTGTACCCGAGGGTACTCGTGGCGAGCATCGCGACCGCCACGACCGCGAGCATCACGCTGACCGCCCTCTGAATGGTCATTACGAATTGAGTTCCGGTGGCTCCTCGGTCTCCCCGATGCGTTGCCCCCGCGCGTAGTAGGTGTGTGCGACCGCAGAGACCGCGAACATCGCGACGACGCCGACCCCCCAGGCGACGTCGGGGAACAGCGAGAACGGCCACGCGCTGACCCAGACGGCCGCCATCAGCGACGCCGCGACGCCCGAGAGTCCGAGATAGTAGACACTCCACGGGATCTCGTGCCCGCGCACGACGTCCATGTACACCTCGACGTCCTCGAGCGCTGGCGTCGCTTCGACCGTACCCCGGTTTTTGTCGAACTCCACAACTCCCGCGTCGTCCATCATTGGGAGGTGGGACTGCTGGAGCGCGGTGTACACTCGCTTGCGCTCGTCGTACGAAACCTGCTCGACGTCAACGTCGTACTCCCAGGCGGCGACCTGCTCGGCGACGTCGCCGAGTTCGACGGGACCGTGTTCGCGCTCGAGCGCGTGCACGGCGTACCGTCGTCGCCGATTCGAGAGGACGTCGAACAGCTCGTCCTGCGACGGCGGGTCTACGTCGTCATCCACCGCACGCAGACCTGCATCCGTCGCATCGGACGGCTCCCCCTGCCCCCGTTGCTGTTTTACGGATGACACCACGTATAGTATACTCTCCTTACAGAGCATAAGTGTTGGCGATAGTTAAGGTGAAAGTGGCTGGTCCAACATTCCGCCTAGGTGCCGTTATCGGAAGGTAGAGGTGCTTTAGAACCAAATTACTGAATATAATGACTGGTTTAATAACTGGTGAGAAATACGTTTCTCGACGCTTCAGGGACGGCCTGACGGTGGTTTAGGAAGCGGTTGTCAGTGTGGGACTCCAGGCCAGGGTTAGTCTGACACTGGTTAGAAGGATGACAGACCCAGGCTGAACGCTCTCAGCCGTATCAATACTACGTCCACACCCTTCCAGTCGCCAAGTGAGCGTTCCTCCCGGCGCGGCCCCGGGGGAGCGCACAACGAGGTAACTAGACCAATGCAACGTCGCAAGTTCATCGCTGGTGTGGGATCGCTCGCTGCCGCGGGGGCAGCAGGAATCGGGACGGGTGCGTTCAGCAGCATGTCCGCGAGTCGGGACGCAGACGTCGACGTCGTCACCGACTCGAACGGTCTCATCGCCCTCAACGCTGGAGCCGGCGCGGATGGGCGTGTTTCAGAAGTCGATGGAGAACTCGGGATCGATTTCACCAGTAGCGAAGGCGGCCAGGGCGTGAACGTCGACTCTCGGTATCAGGTCGGCGTGTTCGACGACAAGTCCTGGGCTGTCCCGGACGGAGCGCTCGAGGTCGCTTCGTCCGGCACTGCGGCCCTCGAGATCGTGAACCAGGATTCGGCCAACCACACCGTCGACATCGGCTACGAGTGTGACGCCAACGACATCGGGAACGCGACCATCTACTTCCAGTTCTGGCACGACCACGACACGGGCATCACCCATCACACGATCGGCGGCCGCTCGGGCAACCGGAAAATCTCCGGAACCGACACCGAAGCGTACCTCAGCGACGAGGGCCAGGAAATCCCGAAGAGTGGGGACCCGTTCGCCCCGGGGGACACTATCGGCGGGGTCGTTCTGGTCGACACTCGAGACGTCTCGATGGCGCCGAGCGACCTCGACCTGTCGGGGACGCTCACCGTCCTCGCGGAGTAACCAAAATTACGGGACCAACCCATGCAACGACGAAAGTTCATCGCTGGTGTGGGATCGCTCGCTGCCGCGGGGGCAGCAGGTATCGGTACGGGTGCGTTCAGCAGTATGTCCGCGAGCCGAGCTGCGGACGTCGACGTCGTCACCGACTCGGGCGGGCTCGTTGCGCTGGAGCCCGGCGACGTTGCTGGCGACCGCGTCTACCACACCGGTACTCAGGGAGCGCTGAAAATCGACTTCACGAGTTCGGAAGGCGGCCAGGGGGTCAACGTCGGGTCGCGCTACCAGATCGGGTACTTCGGACAGTACAACTGGATGCCACCGCAGGACAAACTCCCGACACCGGAGTACCCGGGTGATCCCCACCACCTCCCGGCGTTCTCTGTGATCAATCAGGATTCCACGGCGCACGTCGTGCGGATCCAGTACGAGTTCGACGGCGATCCAGGGGACTCGGAGGTGTTCATGATGGGGGCGTCGAGGAGCGCCGAAACCGTGGATTCCGCGTCGAACATCCCCACCCAATCGACCTGGCTGCCCGGTGAGATCGCGTTCAAGGACCACGGAGGCGGCCAACCGGGTGACATTCGCCTGGAACCCGGTGGGCGAATTGGAGTGTCTCTGTTCATCGACACTCGCGACGGCTCAGTCGACGACGACCTTTCGGGGACACTCACTGTGTCGGCCGAGTAGCAAATTCGGAGAACAACCAATCATGCGACGACGAAAGTTCATCGCTGGTGTGGGATCGCTCGCTGCTGCGGGAGCAGTCGCAACAGGGACGGGTGCGTTCAGTCAGATGAGCGCGAGCCGAGCTGCGAACGTCAACGTGGTGAACGACACGAACGGCCTGGTTGCGCTCGAGCCAGGTCCGAACATCGACAGTGACGTCGTCCGTGAGTCGAACGGCGAACTCGTAATCGACTTCACTGCGGATGGCAACGCCGACGGCGTGAACGTCAATTCGCGGTACCAGGTGGGCGTCTTCGACAGTTCGAACACCTGGAGTATGCCGGGAACCAGCCTCAACGATACGCCCGCACTCGATTGGCAAGACGGCATGGGCGACGATTACGCGTTCGCTATCAGGAATCAGGACTCGGCCGAACACGGAATTCGTATCGCGTACGAGGCTGCGGACACTGACAACTTCAACGGGGCGTACATCTACTTCCAGTTCGAGCCGACGGGCGCGAACTCACAGTACCTGCGGATTCGCATCGACGAATCAAACGGGAACAACGTCGAAGCGTCCAGTGACACGATTCCGGCCGGAACAGCCTACCGGTGCTCGTTCCTGGTCGATACGCGTGCGGTGGACGCCGACGTCGATGACACGGACCTGTCCGGGCAGATACGGGTCTCCACGTTCTGACTCCCGATTAAATCTCTTCAGGCATCACAATACTACAACTGTGAAGAAATAACTCCAACCTGACCCGCCGGTGTACGTCGACGGTATCGATTGTGCCGGCCGAGGCGACCAACAGGAGGTGACCTCCGTGACAAACCGAGCACGCGTCCTCACGTTCGCCGTTGCCCTCGTGGTGACAGTGACGCTCGTGTTTCCGTCAGGAGCAGCGCCCCTGTTCGAACGGCAGACTGATCCGGTGGGCTCGTCCGTCGAACTCGCGCCGAGCAGCGATTCCGCGTACCTCGACGACGGCGAACTCGTCGTGGACATCTCGTCGTCGAACCCGGAAATGGAGGCCGAGGGCCTGAATCCCAACTCGGTCACCACCTTCGACGACGTGTTCCGCGTACAGTACACTGGCTCGGAGTATGCCGACGTCTGGCTGTCCCACGATGCTGACGCGGTGACGTTAACTGTCGACGGCGAACCCGTGGAGTCCGAAGCGAACAACGTGAGTCTCGGGCCCAACGAGTCCGTCGCGGTGGGGTTGGCCGTGGACACGCGGGGAGAGACGCCTGGCGGCCTCATCGACGACATCACGATTCACGCGACCGTCGCGGACGCCCCGAGCGACCGGACGAGGGACGCGCCGGACATCGAGTTCGACGGCCCGATTGTGCAGTCGCGGTCACCGACCGAGGATTCCCGGCGGTTCTCCGTTCTCGGCGCGAGCACCGGCAGCGTGTACACGTTCGACGCGAACGGGCTCGTCCTCGACCGGGCTGCGGGCGCGACCCTGCAACTCGAAACGGTCGTCGTGGAGAGCGACGACGGGTCGCTGTCGTTCGGTATCGACGCGGTAGCGGGGACGTCGTCGCGGACGCTCGTCAGGGACGCAGGCCCGGAGCCGCTAGGGGTGGCGCGCGTGAATGTCGGAATCGGGCGAGTCTCGAACGCGACGTTGCGGTTCAGCGCCGCGAACGAATACCTCGCGGCCCGCGACACGTCCGTCGAGACGCTCGCCGTCTACCGGAACGACGACGGCACCCGCTCGGAGCTCGACGTCTCGGTGACCGAGCGGCGTGACGGGCGGGCGTACTTCGAAGCGGACACGCCCGGATTCTCGTCGTTCGTGGTCGCGGCCGACCGCGCGCGTCTCGCTGTCACGGAGGCCGCGCTCGGGCAGACGACTGTGCAGCCAGGTGAGCCCGTCGCGGTGACGGCGTCAGTCGCGAACGACGGCACGCTCAGTGGCGAACGGCGGATTACCGTGACCGTCGACGACACAGTCGTCGCCGAGCGGACGGTCGCGGTCGACGCGGGTGAAACCGCGAGCGTGACTGTCCCAGTTGCGCGCAACGACACCGGCGAATACGACGTCGCGGTCGACGGCGTCGACGCGGGGTCATTCGTCGTCGAACCATCCGACGGGTCGGTTGGGTCTCAGAACGGTCAGTCCGGCTCGTCGGACGGATCGACGCCCCAGAGCGTCCCCGAGGAACCGGGAGGATTCGGACTCGATGAACTGATCGGGCTCGGAACGCTGCTCGTCCTGATCGCAGCCACGCTGTTTCTCGCGCGGCGGGCGCCCTGGCACTAATGTGCGGCGACTCCGGAGATACGCTTTTGACAGCGCGACTACCAGTAGTTGGTATGGACGGTTCAGCTGCGCAGCGTTCGTTCACGGGAGTGCTGCGGGACGCGGTTCGCGTCCGGGACTGCCTGGCGCTGGCAGCCGTTCCAGTACTCGTCGCTGCGGTGTTCCTGTTGCCGGTGGAGACTCGCCGAGCGCTCGCGTTCGCCTACCACGACCCCACCGCGGTTTCCGCGTACGCGGCGCACTTCGTGCACTTCAGGGCGGAACACCTGGCGGCGAACGTCCTCGCGTACGTCCTGCTCGCGGGATTCGGGTACGTGCTCGCGGCACTCGCAGGGTACCGGCGGCTCTTCGGCGCGACCGCGGTGACATTCCTGCTGGCGTTCCCGCCGGTGCTGTCCGTGCTGAACCTCGCCGTACCGCGCCGCGCCATCGGCTACGGACTCTCCGGCGTTAACATGGCCTTCGCCGGCCTGCTCGGCGTCGTCGTGGTGGCGTACGCCGGCCAGCGCGTGGACCACAGGATTCGGGTCCGTCACGCCCCCGGCGTCTTCTTCGGGGCGCTCGCGATCGTCGCAGTCGTCGCGCTTCCGTCGGAACCGGTGTCGCTGGCAGTTGCGTCGGCGGGCGTCGTCGTCGCGTCGGCGTACTTCGTTTCCGCGGCCCGGGCGTGGCGGACGCAATCACGTCGGTCCTCTCACCGCGGCTCCTCGGTCCTCGGCGGCTTCTCCAGTGGCTGGTTCGATGGGGGCCTCCTCGGGTCGGTGCTGTTCTTCGGATACCCGTTCGTGGGGTTCCCCGCTCGAGGAGCCGTCGACGGGACCCAAGTGAACCTCTACGTGCACCTGCTCGGGTTCTGCCTCGGGTTCATCGTCCCGTACGTGGCCGTCTCGATCGGGTTGTTCGACGCCGAAGCTACCGTCACTGAATCCGGGAGGAGAGCGGGCGATTCGATGCGGTGACCCAGTCACCGCAGCCCGGACGGCCCGGACAACCCGGACGGCCGGCGCGACCGACGGAGGACTTTTGGCCGCTTGCACCGTCGAACTAAACGAACCGACATGTCGCTACGGCGCGCTGTCACCGTCGGCGTCGAAGCCCTGGTCGTCGTAGCCGTGGTCGCGTTGCTCGTAGGGCAGGTCCTCGGCACGCCAGTACTGCTCGGGTACGTCGAAACCGGGAGCATGGAACCGACGATGAATCCGGGCGACGGGTTCGTCGCGGTGCCGTCCGCGCTCGCCGGCGACGTCCAGGAGGGCGACGTCGTGGTGTTCCGCGCGGAGAAAATCCAGGGCGGCGGGCTGACGACGCATCGCGTCGTGGACGTCACAGAGCGCGGGTACGTCACGCGCGGCGACGCCAACCCGTTCACTGACCAGGACGGCGGGGAACCGCCAGTGAAGGACGCGCAGGTCGTCGCGAAAGCGCTCCAGGTCGGGGGGACAGTGGTCGTCATTCCCAACGTCGGCACCGTCGTGACTGGCCTCCAGGAGGCGTTCGAGACCGTGCAACGGCAGCTCGCGGTGCTGACTGGGAACAGCGTCTTCCTCGGCGCGCAGGGGCTGGCGTACCTCCTCCTCGCGTTGTCGGCGCTCCTGTACGTGTTCGACTTGCTGTACTCGGGCCGCGGCCCGCAACGCGACAATTCGCGCGACCGGCGACGCGACCACGGCGTTTCGCCAGCCGTCATCGTCGCCGTGCTGGCGGCGATACTGGTGATTGCTGCGACCGCCGCGATGACCGTCCCTGCCGGCAGCGAGGAGTTCGGCGTCGTCAGCGCGGAGTTCTCCGCCGAGAGCCCCACCGTCATCGAGACCGGTGAGACCTCGACCCTGCCGTATCGCGTGCCGAACGCGGGACTGATCCCGCTCTACGCGTACGTCGAACCGGCGAGCGAGGGCGTCCGAGTCTCGCCGGAACGGGTGCGCGTCGGCGGCCGGGACTCGGCGACGGTGGACGTCACCCTGACTGCACCCGACGAGACGGGCTACTATCGGCGGTTCGTCACGGAACACCGCTACCTCGCGGTGCTGCCTCACTCGGTCATCGAGACGCTGTACGGCACCCACCCCTGGCTGCCGATTCTCGCCATCGACGCGGTACTGGCGGGTGGCGTCGCGCTGTTGGGGGTCGTTCTCCTCGGCGAGCGTCGGGTCCGCGTTCGCTCTCGCGAGTCCCGACACAGTCGCTCGCTGTGGCACCGCCTGGTTCGGTACCTGACACGCTGAGTGAACCGGGATTCTTTCGGACGCCGGCCCGCAACGCGCCGGCTTTGGTTTTCTGACCGACAGTTCTATGCTACGCCGCGACACACGCAGCCGCATGGGCAGGGGGACCGGCTGGGTACGTGTTCGCGCTATCGCGTCGTCGTGGTTTCCCGTTCTCGTGGTGGCGTTGCTGGCCGCAGCCGCCGTCGGAGGCTGGGCGACGATGACCGCGCACGCGACCCCCGGAACGTCCGAACAGCAGTCCGAGCAAGCGCACTGGACTGTCACTGGCGAGTTCGACCACTCCGCGACCGTGACCCGGGAGAACCCCGTCTTCGACCGGGGGACCGTGCTGTCCGACAGACAGACGTACTACCTCACCGTCGCCCCGGTACTGGACGGCGAGTTCACCGCCGAATACGCGAGCGTGGAGGCAACCGACGCCGACCTCAGCGTCGACGCTGAACTGGTCGTGCAGGAAGTCGGCGAGGACGTCGTCTACTGGACCGAACGCAGGCAGCTCGCGACGACCGACACCACCGTTGCCTCGGGCGAGCAACGCACGGTCTCGTTCGCGGTAAACGTCAGCGACGTCGCCGACCGCCGCTCGGAGATCCGAGACGGACTCGGCCAGACGCCGGGCGACCTCGAGACGTTCGTCGCGATGGCCGTCACGGCGGAGGGGACTGCGGACGGCGGCCCCGCGGAACTGTCGTTCACGCAGCGCCTGCCGCTCTCGATCGACGGCGACACCTACTCCGTCGGGTCGCCGGGCCGGACCAGCGAGACGCTGACCACGACCGAGACGGTCCAGGTGGAGCGCAGCTACGGACCACTGTGGTCGGTCGGCGGTCCGGTGCTCTTCCTGGTCGCGGGTGGTGGCCTGGTGGCGCTCGCATTCGGTCGTCGACGGGGCCTGCTCGAACTCAGTGCCGACGAGCGCAGCCGCCTGACCTTCCAGCAGGACCGCGCGACCTTCGACGAGTGGATCGTCGCAGTCCGACTGCCGGACGCGGTCCACGACCTCCCGCGTGCGGACGCCGAGTCGCTCGCCGACCTCGTGGACTTCGCCATCGACACGAACGCCGGCGTCGTCGAGGATCCCGACACCGGGACGTTCTACGCCGTCGGCGATGAGGTGCTCGTCGCATTCGAACCGCCGGAGTTCGACGACGAACCGAGCGGCCAACGGCGTCCGGCGGACGTTTCGGAGGGCGCCGGCGAGACGGAGCAGACCGCAGACAGCGATGCCGTCGAACCGCCAGCGGGCGACAAGGCGGACGTTCCGGGGGCGGACCGGGACTGACGCTCCGCTACTGCTGGATGTGACGAGGCTCCGCCGCCGCTTCAAACCCCGACGCGACTAACGCCCCGAACCCGGCCGTTTCCCGGTGGTTCCGAGGGCGAACGTTTATTCGCGGGCGGCCGTACGTCGAGGTGATGGACGGGGAAGACGAGTCGCGGTCCCAGCCTCGAGTCGGCGGCGGCGAACGCGTC
>Ga0207851_100092_pt1 | contig 75125 bp, 83 predicted proteins | sample A23E3SouthBayCA_FD_187747 | JGI IMG/M metagenome (GOLD analysis project Ga0207851, IMG submission 187747) | Aerobic enrichment media microbial communities from Eden Landing Ponds, California, USA - A23 E3 (SPAdes) | ecosystem: Environmental > Aquatic > Marine > Unclassified | place: Emeryville... | reverse complement strand
GGCGACGAGTACGGCGGCGTCGCCCGCGAGGACCTGCCGGGCGCGCTCGCCGCGCTCGCGGCCGGCGACTACGAGGTCACCGACAGGCCGACGCTGGCGGTGGACGCCGACGGGTCAGCCCGCGCGCTCGCGGACGTGATGCTCGTCGCCGACGAGCCCGCGCGCATCTCCGAGTACGCCGTCGACACGCGCGGGCGACGCGTCGACGAGGTGCGCGCGGACGGCGTCGTCGCCGCGACCCCCGCCGGCAGCCACGGGTACGCCAGCGACGCGAACGGCCCGCTGCTGTCCGCGGACGCGGACGCGCTCGCGGTCGTCCCCGTCTCGCCGTTCCGCGTCGAGCGCGTCCAGTGGGTGCTGGACGCACCCGCCGCGGTCACCGTCGTCCGCGAGGAGGCCGACGTGGCGGTGCTCGTTGACGGCCGCGAGCGCGGGTTCGCCACCCCCCACGACCCCGTCGAACTCGACTGGGGCGACCCGCTCCCGGTCGCGGTCGTCGCGGCGTCGCAGGGCGTCGGCTTCGAGTGAGCGTATTGGAAAAGACATAATACCGCGACAGACCGACGTTCGCGCATGGCAGTTCCATCGGTCACGCTCTTCGGGCCACTCGACACGGTGCTGGCGCCCTACGCCGAGTACGCCGTGTTGGTCATGGTCGTGTTGAACTTCGTCAGCCGGCGGGTCGCCCACGCCGCCCACGAACGGCAGGCCGAGGACGGCGCGGACGCGCTCTCGTGGCACCCGTTCCACGCCTTCACGACGTGGGGCGTCGTGCTGTTGAGCTTCTACTACCTGACGCTGCACCACCACGCCGGCATGGTGATGTCCGTGCTCGCGCTCGGCACGATGCTCGCGGACTTCTTCGAGTTCGAAGCGCGCAAGGTCGAAGCGCGCGAGGGCCTCGAACTGGAAGCCCCGAAGGGCGCGCTCGTCGCGGCGACCATCACGTTCCTGTACGTCGCCTACATCAGCGTCTTCTACCTCGTCAAGCCCATCTGGGTGCAGGTCGTCTGACGCGGCCCGACGACCCCCTTTTCCGCGAAATCCACAGCGACTCGCCCTCGCTTCTCGACGCACACTTCGTCTGCTCCGTCTCCTGTGAGTCCGCCCGCGTAGCGTGTCTCGGGCGCACGCGGTCTACGTCGTACATCTACGCGTAGCCCACCGTGGTGCGAGCACGCGAGGATGGTAAGCGGAACGAGAACCGCGAGGACCACGATTCCGCGAACGCGGGGCGATGCAGGACGCTCCAATCAATCGACGAACCGTGGCGTCACAGCGGGCGCACAGGCGCAATGCGAGGCGACCCGGAACGCCGTGTCATGTGAGAACGAGTACGGGCGTCCCCGCGACGAGCGCGACGCTACGCGGGAGCGAACGACCGCGAGAAACGAACTCGAAACGGTTACTCGCCGTTGACCTGCGCGTACAGTTCGCGGGCCAGCGGCACGCCCACCCAGAAGAAGACTGCGCCGAAGATGGCGAGCCAGAACGACGCCTCCAGCAGTATCAGCGCGCCTTCGCCGAGCATCGAGAGGTCGCTCGGCGGCGCGCCGGTGAGCTGTGCACCGGCGAAGCTCGGGGTCTTGTACCAGCCCGCAAGCACCATCCAGATGAGGCCCGCGCCCGTCAACAGGCCGAGCCCTTTCGCGAACTCGTCAGCCATTATCTGAAGGTTCGTCGCCGCTGTCTTTATCCTTTGCCATTCCGCTGGCGCGGAACCGCGAGGAGAACGCGTACACGACCCCCCCGGCCGCGATGAGACCGACGCCGAGCGCCGCGAACGCCACGTTCACGTCCTCGGGCGCCGCCCGTCCCGCGTTCGTCGCCGTGTCCAGCGCGACGAACCCGAGGACGACCGTGACGACGGCGAACAGCGTCGAGAAGACGGTCACGGACTTGTAGAGCCGGTCGGGCACGACCACCTCGCGGCCGCGTTCGTCGTCACCCATTACGTGGACGGACGGCCGCGCGGTACTTCACTCTCGCGGTCCGCGAGCAAACAGAGAGAAACGAGGCGGTGTGAGGCGGGACGGGAGCGCGTTACTTCGGCGGCCGGAGCTTGTAGTACCGGCGGTTGAGGTCGTACATGTACCCCTCGCGCATCGTCTTCAGCAGCCCGTACGCGATGGCGCCCGCGATCGGCGGCACGAGGAACGTCAGGTCGAACAGGAGGTGCGCGTCGATGGGCATGAGGTTCTTCATCGACAGCGCGCTGATGGCCACCGCGAACACGACGCCCATCACGCCGACGGCCGCCCAGAACGGCTGTTCGACGGGGCGGCGCGCGCTCCCCTTGTTGAGGAACGGGACGATGGCGATGAACCCGACGACGACGAGGTTCGCAACCACGCCGTACGTCCGGTCGGCCATCAGCTTCTCGCCGCCGAGGATGGCGAGTTCGGGGTTCAGCGGCCCGAGCTTGAGCAGGCCGAACGACCAGTAGAGGTACCAGTCCGGCAGGATGATGCTCGGCGTCTGGCTCGGGTTCGCGGGCGCGCCGAGGTGCGGTGGGAGCGTCGACGCGAGGAAGAAAATCATCCCGACGAAGAAGCTCGTGAGCGCGAGGTTCCGGATGAGCTCGTGCGGCCAGACGGGGAACGCGAGCACGTCGCGCTCGACGTAGTCGGACTCCTCGCGGAGGTCTTGGTCCTCCCGCCGGGAGCGCTCGAAGTACTCGTAAGTCAGCCGGGAGAGGCCGGTCGTGCGCTCCTTGCGTTCGCGCCACGTCGGCGTCTCGTCGTCCGGCGGAACGATGCCCGTACCGTCGGTGCGAGCCGCGTCGTCGGTGTGTTCGTCGTCTGCCATTGGTTTAGTGGGGTTCCGCGATGCCCTGCATCCAGACGAGCCCGAGGTGGATGGCGATGACCGTCGTCACCACGAACGGGAGCAGGAACACGTGGAAGATGTACATGCGTTGGAGTGTCGGCTGGCCCGGCGAGAAGCCACCGAACACGAGCTGTGCGACCCATTCGCCGATGAGCGGAATCGAGAGGCTCATCTCGACGCCGATCTGTCCCGCCCAGAACGCCAGCTGGTCCCACGGGAGCAGGTAGCCGGTGTACCCGAAGACCATCGTGAGGCTGAGCAGGACGATGCCGACGATCCAGTTGACCTCGCGGGGCTCCTTGTACGCGCCCGTGAAGTAGACGCGGAGCATGTGGAGGAACACCGCGGCGGTCATCACCTGCGCGGCCCACCGGTGCAGCGACCGGAGGAAGAACCCGAAGTTCAGGTCCGTCATGATGGACGCGACCATGCTGTACGCGACGGTCGCGCCCTCGATGTTGGAGGACGCGGCGGCGGCCGTCGACGGCGAGTAGTAGAACCCGAGCAACGCGCCGGATATCGCCGCGACGACGTACGCGAGCGTCGAGAAGAACCCCAGCGAGTACAGCGGGTACCAGTACCAGAACTTGTTGTCGAGGTTGTACTGCTCGGTGTGGCTCTTCGGCATCTGGAGGTTGACCCGGTAGTACAGCGTCTCCAGCAGTTCGAGGTAGTCGACCAGCCGGAGCCGCTCGTCGAGCCACACGAGCGTTGCGAGGAACGTGTGCTCGATCGGCGTGAGGTCTTTCTCTTCGAGCCACGCGCCGTGGTCGTGGTCGTCCTTGCGTTCGACGCTCATCTATCCGTCCTCCGGGCGCGGGTACGCCGTGAAGCTGCGCTTGACGATGCTGTACGGGTCGTAGACGGACTGGTGGCACGCACAGTAAATCTGGTCGCCGGCGCCCTCGTAGTCCGAGGACCGGTAGCCGGGGACACAGCAGTAGTGCGTACACTTGCTCAGGAAGGCCATGAAGCCGTTCTGCGTGGCGGCGTCCAGCCACTCACCGACGTCCCCGTCGGCGTCCTCGACGGCGTCCTCGAGGAGTGTGCTCCGGATGACTTGCACCGGAATCGTGTTGTCGGTGTCCTGGGAGCGCCACGTGACCGCCGCGGGCTTCCCGATGCCGGCCTCGCCGTAGTCGTTCGCCCACGTATCGTAGTCGGCGAAGTCGTCGACGCTGACTTTGCCGGACGAGGGCTGCCACTCGTAGGAGCTCGCGCCGCCCGCGTACCGGAAGTAGTTGTCACCGTCGTAGCTCGGCTGGAGGCCCTGATAGTCCTGGATACCGCAGTACTGGTACCAGTCGACCTCATAGGTCATGCCGCCGAGCTCTTGGCGGGCGACTTGGGCCGTCTCGCCCTGCTGTTCGACTTCCTGCACTTCGGGGTAGACGCCGCGGAGGTATCCCTCGTCGTCGATTTCGATGGGGACCATCGGCATCCCGCGCGGCGCGGGCCCGCCGACGTTCTCGACGCCGAAGTACGTCGTCTGGCCGCCGCCGGTCCCCGTCTGGTTGGTGACCGCGTCGAGGCTGGCGACGCCCGCGGTGCCGATGCCCGCGACGCCGGCGCTCCCGACGACGCCTTTCACGAACCGGCGACGCCCCGAACTCTCTGGGTACTTGTCAGACATAGTTATTTCTCGTAGTAGGGGTAGACTGCCTTCTTGAACTGTTCGCTGACGTCACCGAACGCGGACTCGCCGTCGACCTGGTCCTCGCGGACGTAGAGGTCCTCCCACTTGCGGCGGCGCTTCTTCACGATCATCACGTCCGGCAGGAACTCCTTGCGGTAGAGGAGCAGGACGAACGAGAGGTCGATGAAGATGGCCGCGAGGAGGAACCCGAGGTACATGTTCCCGACGGGGTCGACGCCCCAGCCCGTGACGAGCCCGTACGCGAACACCGCGACGAACGCGACTTCGACGAGCGTCAGCAACACGATTGCGACGGTCGCCGCCGTGCTCTCGCGGGCGGGCTCGTACCGGTGGATGTCGCCGTAGTTGGAGCCTTTCGATGACATTTATTCTTTGTTGGGTGCGCTCGCGTGCTGTGATTCGCCGTACTTGAGGACGAAGAAGGCGTAGACGAGCGACACGATCATCATCAGGATGGTCGCGATGCCCACGAAGTGTGCCTGGAACGGCACGCCCATCTCTTCGGGGTGGAGCTCGGCTTCGCCGCCTCCGCCGCCGGGTGCCTGTCCGCTCTCGTTGACGACCACGGTGCCGACCATGCCGGCGCCGGCGTGGGGCGTACAGACGTAGTTGTACTCGCCGGTCGGGCCGTCGAACGTGTGCGAGTACGTGAACCCGGAGTCTTCGAGGGATTCGTGGCCGCCCCACGACGCTCCCTCGGGGATACTGTCGGGGGCGACGTTGTGGCCGCTGGAGCCCCACTCCCATTCGACCGTCGCACCCGGTTGGATGTAGACGGTCTCGGGGTCGAAGACGAGCTGGCCGTTGGGGCCGACCGTGACGGTCTTCGTCGTCCCCGCACCCGGGAGCCCTCCGCCCTCGCCCGAGTCGCCCTCCGACGTCGTGGCGTTCCCGGACGTGGAGTTTCCGGACGTGCCGTTCCCGGAGGTGGTGTTGTTTCCTTCGCCCTCCTGAACGGCGGCGGACGTGGAGGACGACCGAGCGCCGGCTGCGCCGATGGCTGCAGCGCCGCCGGCCGAACCGGTCGCAATCTTCAGAAAGTCCCGCCTCTTCATACAGTCGTGAGTCAGGATGGCTACCGCATAAACCCACCGATGGCCGCGCGGGTCGAGACCGCCGTACGCCGGTTCTACCGGCGTTCAGGGGGCCTCGGAGTGGTCCTGCTGGCTGTCCGTTTCGGGGACGAACGACGGCCGCTCGCCGTCCCCGAGACCCGCCGACCGTAGGCGGTTCCGGAACTCCTCGGAGCGGAACCGGTCGGACAGCCGGGCGTTGGCGACGATGACCAGCATCAGCGCGCCGAACAGGACGAAGCCGACGCCCGCGATGGCGGCGATGACGGCGGAGTTCCCGAGCGGGTACAGTTCCAGCGTCGTGCCGGCGACCGAGCAGGCGCGCGCGGCCGAGTCAGGGACCGAGGGGCACGACCGCACGAGCGGGTCGTAGACGAACGGCGAGAGCACGAGGAGGACGCCGACGACGACCTGCGCGAGGCCGATGTACTGGAGCAGCGTCGTCCCGAGACCGCCGCTCCCCTCGGGGACTTCCTGCGGGTCCGGGAGGCCGGCGTTCTCGGGCGCGTCGGGCACGTCGTAGTCGTCCATCGAGCAGAGCGCGACCGTCGGCTTCACGTCCCGGAGGACGGTGCCGCTGCCCTCGACGGTGCCGTCGGCGTAGACGACCGCGTACCCCTCGTCGGAGTACGCGAGCACGACGGGGTCACCGTCGATGCTGTCGCGCTCGACGACCGCGAACACGTCGCGGGTGGCGACCCGGTGCCGGAGGTCGTCCTCCACGCGGTCGAGCAGCCGCTCGCCCGTAATCCACGTGTCCGGGTCGAAGGCCGCCTCCCACTCTTCGGCGGACAGCTCGGCCATCTCCTTCGGGCCGAACTCCTCGAAGTCGACCTGCTCTCGGAGGTCCGCCGGCGTCTCGGCGTCGGGCTCCTCGTCCGGCGCGGGCTGGTCGCCCCCGCCGGCGTTGGAGTCAGTCATCACCTCGAAGTTGCGCGTGAAGCGGGTAAACGCTTCCGACCTACACGACAGTCATCGTGACGTCGGTGTCGTTCTCGCTGACAGTCACCTTGTGGTACTCGTACTCGGCTACGGTTTCGTCGTAGACCGTCTCGTCGCCGCGCTCGACGACCACGCGCACGTCGTGCCCGCGGTCGTGTATCACCTTCGTGAGGTCGACCTCGCTGCCGGGCGCGACCTCGTAGGTGGCGGCGTCACCGTCGGGCGCCAGCGTCACGGAGACGTTCTCGACGCCCGCACTGGCGCGCACCGTGAGGTGTTCGGGCGCGTGCGACGTGCCGACGCCCGTGTGCGACGCGGTCGTGTCGCTGGTCGGCGTTGTCGCGGGGACGGTCGTCGGGGTCGCCGTCTGACCGTCCGTCGGCGCGAGCCCGGTACAGCCGGCGACGGCGACGAGGAGGGCTACTGCGGCGAGTCGCGTCGGGGCCATGGCTGGGCGTGCGGCCGAGGGCGGTAAACGTCTTGTGTCAGGGCGTGCCGTGATTTCCGCGCGGAGGGAACGAAGCGAACGCGTTTAGTCGCGTCGGGCGAACCACTCGGCATGGTCGAGGACGTGGCGGTGGCGAGCGTCGCCGCGCTGCTGGTCACCGTGAGCTTCCCGTGCTACCTCTACGGCGCGTGGATAATCATCGACGCCGACACCGTCACGTGGGGGACGCTCAGGCACCACCTCGCGTACATCTTCGTGGGGCTGGTGCTCAACACCGTCCCGGTCGTCGTGTGGATGATTCCGGCGCTGTTCGACCAGCTCGGCGGGTTCGCGGTGCTGCACGCGTTCTTCGGCGTGCAGGCGTACGCGCTGTTGGCGTTCGCGCTGACCGGCATCGTCCCCATCCTGCGCGCGAAACGCGAGTACAACCTCTACCACGACCCCGAGCAGGACGTGGACCTCGACGAGATTCACGAGAACATGAGCGACTGGCGGCTCCGCCTGCGCGCGGGCGTCGTCGGGTACGTGCTCTGCTGGCTGGTCGCGTGGGTGCTGGGCGTCGCGCGGTTCGTGACGAAGTACCAGACGGAGTTCTGACTACCGCCGGCGGTACCAGACGTACGCGATGACGACCGCGAGCGCGAGCAGTCCGCCCGCGAAGAACAACACGCCCGGCGGGATACCCTGCGCCGCGGACTGCGCGCCCTCGGCGACTGTTGTCGTCGTCGCTTTCGTGGTCTCGGCTCCTTCCTGCATGATGCCGACGTCCCCGCCCTGCGTGGTCGCCGGCGCGGGCGCCGCGCCCGCGTCACCGCCCGTGGTCCGGTAGTCCGGCGACGCCCGCCCGCCGAACAGCCGCTGGACGACGAGGCTCACCACGCCGAGGAACCCGACCGCGCCGAGCACGCGCAGCAGCCGCTCTTTCAGCGACGGCCCGGAGTCCTCCTCGGCTGCGAACACGACCAGCGACTCGGAGGCGGGCGCGTAGACGTTCATCTCGCGGCCCTGCTCGGAGTACCACGTGTCCGCGACCTCCACGAGGCCGGCGTCCACGAGCTTCTCCAAGTGGTAGGTGGCGTTCTGGAGCGACGTCCCCACCTCGTCGGCGACGCTGGAGGCGGTGTCTGGCTCCTCGTACAGCGCGGCGAGAATCTCGCGGGCGGTGCTCGACGACAGCGCCTCGAACACTTCGTCGGCGGCGTCCTCGCGGATGCCGACCACGCGCGAGCCGTCCCCGCGCTCGACGGTCGACCGCGACGGGAGTAGGCGGTTCCCAGCCATCTACGCTCGGCTACACGTCGCTCCCTCAAAGCACCTCCTAAAGCTAAAGCCCCGATTTGAGTCTCCGACCGGAGGGGAAAACGAGCGCTTACCGCCGCGCTACCACTCGCTGCCGTCCGCGAGGTCGACATCGCTGTCGCGCTTCGAGGACGGGCAGAGGTCTTCGAGCACGCACGCCGAGCAGTCGGGGTTGCGCGCGGTGCAGGTGTCGCGGCCGTGGCTGATGAGCCAGTGCGTGTAGTTCTTCCAGTGCTCGCGGGGGACGACCGGCATCAGGTCCTCCTCGATGGCCTCCGGGCGCTCCTCCTCGGTGATGCCGAGGCGTCGCGAGATGCGCTGGACGTGCGTGTCCACGACGATGCCCTCCGTGATGTCGTGGCCGTGCTGGAGCACGACGTTCGCGGTCTTCCGGCCGACGCCCGAGAGGTCGGTGAGTTCGCTCATCGTGTCCGGCACCTCGCCGTCGTGCTCGTCGAGGATGGCCCGCGCGGCGCTCTTGATGTAGCCGGCCTTGCTGTTGTAGTACGTGATGGAGTTCAGGTCCTCGGCGAGTTCCTCCTCGTCGGCGTTCGCGTAGTCCTCGGCGGACCCGTACTTCTCGAAGAGGTGGGCGGTCTCCTTGTTCACGCGCTCGTCGGTGCACTGCGCGGAGAGGACGACCGCAATCAGGAGTTCGAGGCGGTTCGAGAAGTTCAGCGAAATCTCGGGGTCGGGGTACTCGTCGCTGAGGCGGTCGATGACTGCCTCGACCTGCGCCTCGCGCGACTCCAGCGGCGTTCCCATACCCGGAAACTCGGCCGGCGAGCCTTTCGGTGTAACGGAACCGGCCGCGGGCCGCCCGGCTTCCGGGACGTTTATGCGCGCGACAGACACCCATCGGGGTATGAAAGCGACCGCGCGAGCCCACCCGATTCAGGGCATCGTGAAGTACCACGGGATGCGGGACGAGGACCTCCGGCTCCCGTACCACGACTCCATCAGCGTCTGTACCGCGCCGAGCAACACCACCACCACCGTCGAGTTCGACCCCGACCGCGAGGCGGACGCCTACGTCATCGACGGCGAGGCTGTCGAGGGGTCGGGCGCGGACCGCATCCGGAAGGTCGTCGACGAGGTCCGCGACCGCGCGGGCGTCGACGACCGCGTGCGCGTCGAGAGCGAGAACAACTTCCAGTCGAACATCGGCCTCGGGTCGTCGGCCTCGGGGTTCGCGGCGCTGGCTCGCGCGGCCACCGAGGCGGCGGGACTTGACCTCTCGCTGCCCGAGATTTCGACCATCGCGCGGCGCGGGTCGGCGTCGGCGGCGCGCGCGGTCACGGGCGGGTTCTCGGACCTCCACACGGGCCTGAACGACGAGGACTGCCGGAGCGAGCGCCTCGACGTGCCCGAGGAGTTCGTCGACGACCTCCGCATCGTCATCGCGAAAGTCCCCTCGTACAAGGAGACTGGGCACGCCCACGCCGAGGCCGCAGAGAGCCACATGTTCGAGGCGCGCCTCTCGCACATCCACGCGCAGTTGGCGGAGGCCCGCGACGGGCTCCGCGAGGGCGACTTCGAGCGCATCTTCGAGACCGCCGAGCACGACTCGCTGTCGCTGGCGGCGACGACGATGACCGGCCCCTCCGGCTGGGTCTACTGGAAGCCCGACACCATCGAAGTGTTCGACGCGGTCCGCGACCTCCGCAGCGAGGACGACGTGCCCGTCTACTTCTCGACGGACACGGGCGCGACCGTCTACGTGAACACGCGCGCCGAGCACGCCGACGAGGTCGAGGCCGCAATCGCGGAGTGCGGCGTCGAGACGGACGTCTGGGAGGTCGGCGGCCCCGCCGAAGTCCTCGACGAGAGCGACGCGCTGTTCTGAGTCGGCGGGTACGGTTTTGGCGCTGGACGGCGTACCCACGTGCATGCGCGTCGTCGTACTCGGCGGTGGTTACGCGGGCGTCGTCCTGACCGACCGACTGGAAGACCGACTGCCGGCGGACGTGGACCTCGTGGTGGTCGACGACACGGGCGAGCACCTCGTCCAGCACGAGCTCCACCGCGCGATACGCCGCCCGGCGTTCGCCGACGACGTCGTCGTGCCGCTGGACGACATCTTCGACCGAGCGCGCGTGGAAGTCGCAACTGTCGAGTCCGTCAACCGCGACGCACGCGAAGTCGCGTTCGCGGACGGCTCCGCCCTCGACTACGACGTGGCGGCGGTCTGTCTCGGCGCCGAAACCGCATTCTACGGCCTGCCGGGCGTCGAGGAGCACGCGGTCCCGCTGAAGCGGCTGCCCGACGCCGCGCGCATCCGCCGCGAGTTCGAGGCGCTCGCGGAGTCGGGCGGCGGCACCGCGGTCGTGGGCGGCGCGGGGCTCTCGGGCGTGCAGACCGCGGGCGAGCTCGCGGCGTTCGCGCGCGAGGCGGACGCCGACGTGGACGTGGTGTTGCTCGAACAGCGCGAGAGCGTCGCGCCGTCGTTTCCCGAGCGCTTCCGGGAGGCGGTCCGGGACGAACTCGACCGCGAGGGCGTGGACGTGCGCACCGGCGTCACCGTCTCGCGGGCGACGGAGGCGGCGGTCGAGACCGGCGACGGCGACGTGCCCCACGACGTGTTCGTGTGGACGGGCGGCATCCGCGGCCCGGACGCGCTCGACGGCGAGCGCGTGGACGTTCGCGCGGACCTCGCGGCCGACGACCACACGCTCGTGCTCGGGGACGCCGCGCGCGTCGTGGACGCGGAGGGCGCGGCGGTGCCGGCGTCGGCGCAGGCGGCCGTCCGCGAGGCGAAGGTCGCGGCCCGGAACGTCGAGACGCTCGTCGCGGACGCGCGGGAGCGCGACGACGGGTTCCGGCCGCGGCTGGACCGGTACACGTTCGACTCGCCGGGGTGGCTGGTGAGCGTCGGGGACGGCGCGGTCGCGCAGGTCGGCCCGAGCGTGTTCCGGGGCGCGGCGGCGAACGCCGTCAAGTCCGGGGTCGGCGCGAGCTACCTCGCGTCCGCCGGCGGCGTCCGCGAAGCCGCCGAGTTGCTCCGCGAGGAGTTCGACCGCGGTGGCGAGTAGCGCGGGTCGTGTAACCTGACGGCCAATCCAGTTTTAGGGGGGCCCCACCACTAGAAGGATATGACAGCCGACAGTTCCGCGGCTTGCGGGCCGCCCGCACAGACCGACGGCAGCGGGTCGTCGAGCGAAGACGCGCTCGCAGACGACCACACGGTGCTCGTGGTGGACGACGAAGCCGAGTTCGCGGAGTCCGTCGGCCACTGGATCGACCAGCACTGGGACGCGGTCGTCGCCACCGACGGCGAAGAGGCGCTCGAAGCGTTCGGGCCGCACGTCGACGCTGTCCTGCTCGACCGGCGGATGCCGAAGCTCTCCGGCGACGAGACGCTGGCGCGGATTCGGGAGCGCGACGGGAGCGCGCGCGTGGCGATGCTGACGGCGCTGGAGCCGGACCTCGACGTGGTGGAGTTGGAGTACGACATGTACTTGGAGAAGCCCGTGGACCGCGCGGAGGTCGTCGACGCCACCCGGGAGCTGTTGGAGCGCGCGAACTACACGCGAGAGCTGCGGGCGCTGTACGCGCTCAGCTCGAAGGTCGCGGAGCTGGAGGCGCGCTACGACGACGCACAGTTGGCCGACGACGAGCGCTTCCAGCGGCTGCAGGCGGAACTGGAGCGCGTCCGCGAGCAGGCCACCGAGCAGCTCGACGCCGCCGAGGACGGGCAGATGGCCGAGCTCCTGCAGGTCGTCGAGGACGCCGAGGGGTAGTCACGCCGACGCCACGGGGAGCGTGACGCGGACGACGGTGCCCGTGGGTTCGTTGTCCTCGATTTCGACGCCGCCGCCGTAGGACTCGACGGTCTTGCGCACGAGGAACAGCCCGAAGCCGCTGCCGGAACTGTGCTCGCCGAGCTCCCCGCGGTCGAAGACGGCGTCCTTGCGGTCGTCGGAGATGCCGGGACCGTTGTCCGCGACGCGGACGGTCACCCAGTCGCCGTGTCGCTCGGCATCGACGTGGACTCGGGGCGTCTCCTTGTCGTTGTGTTCGACCGCGTTCGTGAGGAGGTTCTCGAAGACGGGTTCGAGGAGTTCGTCCGCGCTCACGGCGACCACCGGAACGTCGCCCAGCGAGACGGTGGCGTCACCGTAGGCGGCGCGCGTGCCGTCCGCGACGGCCTCCAGCGCGGGCCGGAGGTCGACCGGTTCGAGGACGTGTTCGCCGTCCTCGACGAGCGACTTCGTGTAGGTGCGCATCGTCTGGACGAAGTCGGCCATGCGGTCGACGTGGTCGAGGAGGACTTCGCGGTGGTCGGCGAGGCTCTCGTCGTCGGCGGTCTCTAAGGTCTGGAGGCGGGCCTTCACGACTTGGAGGTCGTTGAGGAGGTTGTGGCGGAGCGTGCGGTTGATGAAGTCAAGTTCCTCGCGCTCGGCGGCGAGTTCGCGCTCGTAGTCGAGGCGGCCGAGCACGTCGTCGAGGTGGGTGGCGAGCACGCTGACGGCGTTGCGCTCGCGCGTGGCGAGGTCGGCGGCGAGTTCGATGCGGCCGCGGTCGCCCACGGCGACGGTCGTGTCCAGCGCGGCGTCGGCGTCCGCGGGGCCGGCGAGGACCCCGCCGTCGAGTACGACGCGGACGGCGGCGGGCGCGTACAGGGCGTCGACGGCTTCGCGCGCGAGTTCGGCGGCGCGGTCGCGGCTGTCGGCGTTCACGAGCTTCGAGGCGTACTCGTGGAGGAGGTCGAGGCGCTCGTTGGCCTCGCGTTCGCGCGCGAGCTGCTTCTGCTCGGTCACGTCGGTGGCAACGACGTAGACGTACGTCCGGCCGCGGTCGGTGTCGTAGGGGACGAACTGGAAGATGAACTCCCGGGCGTCCCCGGCGTCGGCGACATCGCTGACGCCGGCGTCGTCGCTGTACGCCAGTTCTCGGGTGGTCGGTTCGCCGCTGTGGGCGGCGTCGAACAGCGACGACAGCGACGTGTCGGCGAGCCGGGCGGCGTCCGCGACGACGGCGTCCGGGTGGGCGAACGTCTCCCGGAAGCGCTCGTTTGCCGACGAGACCATGGGCGAGCCGTCGGCGAGTTCGACGGTGGCGACCGCGTCGCTGGTGTTCTCGAAGAGGCCGGCAAGGCGGTTGCGTTCGACCCGCAGGTCGCGGCGGCGGCGCGCCGAGCGCGCGCGGTAGACGCCGATGCCGAACGAGCCGAGCGTGCCGACGACGACGGCGTCGAGCGCGATGACGTACGGCTTGAGGGCGCCCATCGCCCACAGTTGGACGCCGGTAATCCACGCGAACAGCGCGCCGGTCGCGGCGAAGCCGGCGAACGTCGTGGCCGCGACCGTGTTGGCGTGGTCGCGGCTGGCCGGCGAGCGCGCGAGCCAGACGCCGCCCGCGACGAGGAGCGCGGCGAGCGCGAACAGCGTGGCGTTCTCGGCGAGCGACGGCAGGAGCGACCAGCCGAGCGCGGTGGTGTCGTCCCAGACATCGTACAGCGGCACGGCGAACAGCGCCGCGCCGAGCGCGGCGACGGCGTACCCGGGGAGGCGTCGCCGGCGGGCGTCCGGCGGTGCGGAGTCGGACATGTGTGCGGAGTGCCGCCAGCACGCAGTTAAGCGTACTCGCCGAACCGGGGGTCGCGCGACGGAGCGCGGCCGCGACAGAAGCAGGTCGTCAGGCGTCGGGGTGGTGGAGCGTGAACGGGCTGTCCTCGCCGGGGGTGGCGCGCAGGATGCGCTGGACGCGGTTGTGCCACTGGTCGTAGAACCGCCGGCGCTCGGCGTCGGTGGCCTCGCCCGCGACGAGCTTCGGAATCAGGTCTGTGACGCCGCCGCCGTCCTCGCCGGGCGGGGTGATGCGGGCGGCGTGGGGCGCGAAGGAGACGCGCACACTGTCGTCGGTGTCGAGGCGGTGGAACGCGAACGTCCGCCCCGGGCCGTCGAGGTCCGTGAACGACAGGAGGTTCTCGCGGCCGCCGTAGCCGCCGAAGCCCGTGAACCCGGTCTCGCGGTCCGCGCCGGTGACGTGGCTGACGACGTTCGCCATCGGGCCGAGGCCGTGGTCGTCGGGCTCGCCGCCGACCTCGACGGCGATGTCGCTTCGCACGGGCAGGCCGTCGGGGTAGAGGTCGGCGAGCGCGAGCTGGGTGGTGCGGTACGCGCCCGCGACGGCGGGGCAGGCGTGGCCCGCGGCGAGCACGACCTCGGGGAAGCCGACGACCAGCGGGTCGCCCTCGGGGACGACGCCCAGCACTTCCGCCAGCGGGTCGCGGACCGCGATGGGGTCGGCGTCCGCGAGGTGCTGCCAGTTCGTCCGGTCGGTGCCGCGTCTCGGCGTCGGGTCGGTCTCGGGGTCGACGAGGTCACTCATGGATTTCGAGGTAGGTGGTGTACTGCTTGCGGAGGACGCGCCGCCGGCTCTCGACGACGGCGAGCAGCTCGTGGGGGGTCTCGGCGGCGAGCTTCGGGTACTCGGTCGTCGCGCGGCGGTCGGTGCTGTGAATCTCCAGCACCGACCCCGGCGAGAGGTCCTCAAGCGCGCGCTGGACGCGCACGATGCCGTTCGCGCAGCCCCGCCCGCGGTTGTCGACGGTGCGGTCGGGGTCGGCGTCGGGGGCGGTGTCGGGAACGTCGAGGTCCGCCATCAGTCGGCCACCTCCCCGTCCATCTCCGCGAGGTCGCAGACGCCGTCGATGGGTGAGCACGCGCGCCACATCGGGCACGCGAGGAAGATGACGAACAGGACCGCGACGAACGCGAGCTTGGCGAGCACGGCGAGCCCGGCGGTCGTGCCGACGTACGTGCCGGGGCTGGTGCCGAGCGCGTCCACGGACTGGAAGACGCCCGTGAGCACGAGCGTCGGGATGACGAACCGCACCGTCCACCGGAAGCGTTCGAGCTGCTCCCCGGCCGCCCGCACGACCGGCGGCGTCGGCCGGAGCTGGCCGGTGGGGACGGCGACGAAGATGTTCCAGACGGCGCCGCCGACCCACGCGCCGAACGCGAGCAGGTGAATCGCGCGGGAGGCCATCGGGACGATGCCGCCGCCAGCGAGCGCGACGTCGGCGGCGGCGGACAGCGAGAGGGCGAGCACGGCACCGCCGAGCGCGAGCTCACCAGCGACCGTGCGGAAGCGCTCGGGGACGGGGGCATCGTCGAGGGTGTCGATTGCGCCCGCGGTGACGGTGAGCGCGAGCGCGCCGGCGAGGCCGCCGCGGAGCGCGAGCGGGGCGTCGGCGTAGACGACGGCGAGCAGCGCGACCCCGGAGACGGCGAGCACGGCGAGCGCCGCGGCGGCGATGCGGTCGAAGCGCCGGTACATCTCCGCGCAGTAGTCGGCGGCGGCGTCCACGTCGCCGGGGCGGACGAAGCCGTGTTTCCAGAGCAGGCCGCCGAGGAGCACGCCGAGCGCGACGAAGTACCCCCACTTGGCGAGCGCCAGCGCGGGCGACCACCGGCCCGTGAGGTCGAGGGTGAGCGCGGTCCCGACCAGCGACGCCGCGAGGATGACGGTGAGCGCGGCTTTCGGGAGGAGGTACTTGTCGAAGAGTTCGTCGGCGACTGTGCCGGCCTGCTCGTGGGTCACGTCTGCCATCGCGGCTGGAACACCTCACCGACTGGTTAGGTGCACCTAAACTAAGGGCTGTGTGCGGACATGTTCGGCGGGCGCTCAGCGCGACGCGAGCGCCGCGACGACCGCGAGGAGGACGGCTGCGAGGACGACCGCGCCCCCGGCGGCGAGCACGCGACCGCCAGTCGCCAGCACGGGCGCGCCGACAGCCAGCGCGCCCGCTTCGACGACAGCACCCGCGAGGAGCGCGGCGAGCGCGGCCCCGGTCGTCGTCTCGCTGGTCCCTGCGGCGTCGGTGACGCTCGGCGGGTAGAACTGGACGAGGAAGCCCGCGACGGTGACCGCGAGGAAGCCACCGAGCACGAGCGCGACGTGCGCGCCGATACGGGCGGGAGAGAGCCAGCCCGCCGCGACGCCCCCCGCAACGGCGACCGCCAGCGCGCCCGCGCCGAGACCGGCGAGGATGGCATCGAGCCCGACCCGATGGCGGTCGGACCGCGCGAACAGCACGACCGCGTGCGCGAAGAATCCGACGACGGCCGCGCCCTCTACTGCCGCAGCGACGCGGAACAGCCACCCGCCCCACAGCGAGCGCGCGAGCAGGCCGGGGCCGACGCTGCCCGCGGCGAGGACGAAAATGGAGGGTGCCGCGAGCGGGTCCGCGCCGAGGAACCGCGGGAGGAGGCGCACGCCGAGCGCGAACACGAGCAGCGCGGCGACGCCCGCCGCGAAGAGGTGCGAGACGCCCGCGGGCGACGCCGCGAGCAGGTGCGGAGCGCCTGTCGTCGCGGCGAGGAGGTCGTACGAGCCGGCGACGAGGTACGCGAACGGGACGAGGAGAGCGAGCACGGCGGCGCGCTCGGCGAGGTTCGAGGCGTCCGCGAAAGGGTCACGGGCGACGCCGCGCAGTGACCGCGCCAGCGACGCGACGAACGCCACGACGCCGCCCGCCCACGCCAGCGCGCCCGCGAGCCGAGTTCCGGCGGGCGCAGCGGGGAGAAAGCTCGCGGCGAGTAAGAGCATCCCCGACGCGGCCAGCAGGAGGTGGACGCCGGGGAGTCGGCCGGGTCGGTGGACGCGTCCGAAGTACGCGGGCACGAGCAGGTAGGCGTGCCCGAAGACGACGTGGAGGACGAACCCGGGGACGGCGAGCGCGACGGCGCTCCGGGCGGGGACGCCGGCGAGCAGGCCGACCCGCCACACCACGAGGAAGGCGACGCCAGCGACTGTGAACAGCCGCGTCCACCGCCCGACGCCGGAGCCAGTCGCTGCCACGGGCGGAGAGACGGTCCGCCCGAGGGAGACACCTCCGTCGAACATCTTCGGCGTCACGGGTGTGCTATCGTGCCACACCGAACATCTCCGCACGCAGGCCTTTGCGCGCTCGCGGCCTACGCCGCGGTGATGGACGCCACGCGCGACTCCGAGGCGGGCGCCGAGTGGACGCGCTCCAGCACCGACGACCGCCGGCCGCCGGTCCGGCAGACAGTCCGCTACCTCGAAGCTGTCCTCGAATATCCCGAGCTAGAGGCGACGCGATTCGGCGGCGGGTTCTTTCCCGACGCCGTCCCCTACACCTGCGACGGCGAGCGCCGCGTCTTCTACTGGCGGCCCGTGCTGGACGCTGCCGTGCCCCCCGCTGGCGAGTGGAGCCACGTCTGCGCGACGCCCTATCGCGTCCAATCGGCCGGGGACGGGGAGAGGGTTTCGCCCGCGCTGACCGACGACGAGGGCCGCACGGTCGTCGTCGAGGGGACGGTCGGCGGCGACTCGACGGAAGCCGAACTCGCGGCGAGCGAGCGGCCCGCGGTGAGCGTCGAGCGCGTCGGCGACGACGCGGCGGTCGTCGCGGTCGCGGGCGAGCACTATCGCGTCGAGCGCGGGGAGCGCCGGGAACTCCCGCTCGGCGAGCGGCGCGCGGACCTCGCAGACGGCGAAGAAGTGGCGGTAACACCCGTGCTGTCCGTCCGATACCCCGGCGAGCGGACGTTCTACCACCCCGCGGTCGACGCGACCTACCGGCTGTTCCCGTCGTTCGGCCTCGACCTCGACGACGCGCCGCGCGCGCTCGACGTGACGCCCGGACCGACCGTCAGCGAGGACGCGGTCGCCGCGGCACTCGGCGTCGACCGCGACGCGCGGCCGTACGCCGAGCGCGTGCTCTGGCAGGCGTTCGTCCACACCGCGTTCGGCGACGACGCCGCGCCGACGCTCGCGCAGTTCCCCGATGGGCAGTTGGCCGTCTGGCCCGGCGAGTGAGTTCGGTTACTCGTCGGCCGGCCCGAGGTAGTCCCACGCCTGCAGGCGGTCGCCGTCGCCCTCCACCCAGCGGTCGCCGATGTCGTCGCGGTAGTAGAGATTCGGGATGAGCACGTCCTCGACGCGCTCGTAGGCCTGCTGTTGGGCTTCGCGCATCGTCTCGCCCTTCCCGGTGACGACCAGCGGCATCCCGGACTCGCCGGCGACGCGCCACTGGCCGTCGACGCGCTTGGCGTCCTCGATGTGGACGCCCGGCGGCGGCGTCGTCGTGCCGTCGCCGTCGTCCGAGCCGAACACGATGGCGGCGTTTCGGGAGTTCTCGTCGTAGGTCGCCTCGTCGTCGAACGGGAACGGCGGCAGCACCACGCGCACGCCGATTTGGTAGCCGTCGTGGACGTCGAAGTCGGGGTCGCGGCCGTTCGCCAGCGCCGCGAAGAACTCCCCCGTGGACGACTCGATGGCCTCCTCTTGGAGCGTAATCGTGGGATACCCGAACCGGGGCGTGAACTCCAGCGGGTAGATGCCTGTCTCGTTGACGATGCAGTTGAGGTCGATGCTGCCGACGTAGCCCTCGTCGGCGAGCCACCCCTCCAGTCGGCCGAGCGTGCGCTCGAAGAGGTCGTTGCGCCGCGACCAGAACATGCTCGTTCCCATCTCGCCCGTGGAGGGGCCGATGTTGCCGGGGAACAGCCGCTTGTGCTCGAAGTTGAAGTTCACTGGCTCGACGAACTCGTTGCCGTTGAAGAACCCGCAGACCGCGACCTCCACGCCCTCGACCTTGCGCTGGAGCTGGAACCCCTTCATGCGGTGGCCCCACGCCTTCTCGTAGGCGCGCAGCACGTCGATGACGTCGCCGCCGTCGTCGTCGTTGCCGACGTACAGCAGGCGCTTGACGTTCTGAACCTCGCCGAGGGGCTTCACGACGTACGGCCCGGGGTTCTCGCGGACGTGCTGGATGCCCGCTTGGAAGTCCGAGAACTCCTCGTGGTCGATGGTGTTGACGCCGTTCTCCTCCAAGATTTCCATCGCGTAGCCGCGGTCCTCCTCCAGTCGGTCGGTGTTCGGAGTGCCCCCGACGACGGCGTGGCCGTCCGCGCGCAGTTCCTCGGCGAGCGCGCCGGTACCGACGTCGCTGCCGACCCAGATGTCGTCGAAGACGACGACGTCGGCCCAGTCGAGTTCGGCCTCCCAGTCGTCGGTCTTCGGGACGAACCCGTCGGCTATCTCCTCGTCGGAGTCGGCCCCGACGTAGTATTTCACGTCGTGACCTTCCTCGTGGACCTGCCACGCCACGTCGCCGATGAGCGCCGCGTCCGCGGAGACGAACAGAAACTTCGTGGGCTCCATGCCGGGTCGTCTCCGCGCGCGACCAAAAGGATGCTGACCAATCGCGTAGGGAACACGGAAGTCCCGGGGGTGGCCGTCCGTCCCGTTGCGCGCCCCAGACGGACAGAATCCCGCAGCACGCGCGGTGAAAGGTGACGTGTCCGGAATCGATTTATACCAGTTACGTGTTAATGCGTGGTATGCCATCAAGAGTCAATCGGCGCGACGTCATCCGCGGCATCGGTGCCGCCGGTATCGCCGGCTTGGCCGGCTGCACCGGAGGCGGCGGCGGAGACAGCGGCGGCCGGACAATCAAGCACGGCGTCCTCCTGCCGACGACGGGCGACCTCGCGGACCTCGGCGGTCCCATCCGCGACGGCGCGGTTCTCCCGCAGACCCTGCTGGAGGGCGAGACGGACTTCACCTTGGACTTCTCCGTGCAGGACACCCAGACCGACCCCAACGCGGCGCAGTCCGCCGCGCAGACGCTTCGCAACGGCAGCTACCCCGCGGTCACGGGCGCAGCGTCCTCGGAGGTCACCATCTCCGTGGCGAAGAACGTCTTCATCCCCTCGGGCATCGTGGGCTGCTCCCCAGCGAGCACGTCGCCGGCGATTACCGACCTCGACGACAACGGCCTTATCTGGCGGACGCCGCCGACCGACGCCCTGCAGGGCGAAGTGCTCGCGCAGGTCGCCGTCGAGCAACACCAAGCCTCGACGGCGGCGACGATGTACGTGAACAACTCCTACGGCCAGCTGCTCGCGGAGAGCTTCAACTCCGCGTTCCAAGACCAAGACGGGCAGGTCGCCCAAGAGGTCTCGTTCCAGAAGGGCCAGTCGTCGTACACCTCCCGCATCTCGCAGGCGCTCAACGACAACCCCGACGTGGTAGTCGTCATCGGCTACCCGGAGAGCGGCATCCAGCTGTTCCGGGACTTCTACTCGGACTTCGACACCGACGTGCCGATTCTCGTCACGGACGGGATGCGCTCGTCGAGCCTCCCCGCGGACGTCGGTAACCCACTGAACAACGTCACCGGCACCGCGCCGCTGGCGGCCGGCCCCGGCCGGGACTACTTCGACGAGCAGTACCAGTCGGAGTACGGCGAGGAGCCCGGCGTGTTCACGTCGCAGGCGTTCGACGCCACCGCGGTCTGCCTGCTGGCGAACGCGGCCGCCGGCGAGAACACCGGCACCGCCATCGCCGAGGAGATGCAGAACGTCGCCAACCCCGGCGGCGAGGAGGTCACGCCGAGCACGCTCGCGGACGGCCTCCAGATGGCCGCCGACGGCACCGAGGTGCAGTACGCGGGCGCGTCCAGCGCCGTCGACTTCGACGACAACGGCGACCTGACCGCCGCGACCTACGAATACTTCGGCTTCCAAGAGGGCGGCGGCATCGAGACGCTCGACGAGATTCAGTTCTCGGCGTAACGCCACCGCCCGCTTTTCGCCGGGCGAACGCGGATTCTCTGTGCCTGCGAACGCCACCGTCGTGTTTTGACGGTCCGTCCGGAACGTCCCCGCGGAGAGTTATGCACGCTACACGAATGCGAGCGGCGGCAGTGGCCGCCCTCGTCGTCGTCTCCCTGACTGCGGGCTGTATCGGCGGGCTGTCCGCGGACGGCTCCGTCGACGCGGCCGCGGTCGGAGACACAGTCGAACAGCGATACGCCGCCCTGAACGGCTACGACGCGACGGTCACCCGCACGGTCGAGGTCGGCGACTCGACCGCGACCGCCAGCGCGAACGTCACCGTCCGCGGCGAACAGCGAGAAATCACGTACCGCGCCGGCCCGCGGGCCGGCGAGACGGTCACCACGACGACCGACAGCGGCCCGGTCTTCGACGCCGCCACGGGCGCCAGCGGCCCTGCGACGCCCGCCGCCTACGGCGAGCTCGCGGCGTCGATGGTGCGCACCAGCGAGGTCACCGTCGAGCGCGTCCGCAGCTACGACGGCCACCGCACCGCGGTCGTCGAACTGGAGCCGCGTGAGAACGCCACCGACGACGCGACGAACGTCTCGCGGACCGTCTGGGTTGACCTCGACCGCGAGATTCCGCTGAAGTTCACCACGTCGTGGACGACCGCCGACGGCGAGTCGGCGTCGGTCACCGTCACGTACGACGACGTGACGCTGTACGAGAACGGCAGCGAGTCCGCCAGCGCGGAGGTGTCGGCGTGACTAGCGTCGACGCCGACCGCGGGAGCGTGCGCGGCGCGACCCTCGTGTTGGTCGTCGTCGGCGTCGTCGTCGGCGTCGCGTTCGCCCCGCAGGCGTGGGGGTACGCGACCGAGCCCGACGGCACCGTCGCGGTCGTGGAGCTCCACGGCACCATCACGGGCGACTCCGCGAGCGCGGTCGTCGACGACCTCCGGGAGGCCCGCCACAACGACTCCGTCGAGGCCGTCGTCCTCGACGTGAACAGCCCCGGCGGCGCCGCGTCCGCGAGCGAACAGCTCTACCTCGCGGTGAAGCGCACCGCCGGCGAGATGCCCGTCGTGGCAAGCGTGACCGGCACCGCGGCCTCGGGGTCGTACTACGCCTCGGTGCCCGCCGACAACATCTACGTCACGCCCGCCTCGGTCGTCGGGAGCATCGGCGTGCGCGCCACCCTCCCCTCCGGGGGCGTGCCCGCTGGCGAGGTCGTGACCGGCCCCGACAAGGGCAGCGGGTCGACGCCCGACGAGGTGCGCCAGCGCGTGGAGACGCTGCGGCGCGCGTTCGTCGGTTCCGTGTTCGCCGAGCGCGGCGACCGCATCGAGCTGACCCGCGAGGAGGTCTCGCACGCGAAAGTGTACGCCGGCGCGAACGGCATTCAGAACGGCCTCGCGGACGAAATCGGCGGCGTCGACACGGCCATCGCGGCCGCCGCCGACGACGCGGGCCTCAGCGACTACGACGTGGTGCGGATGGAGGCGCCGCAGGCGTCGGTGCTCTCCCAGCTCGGGCTGGCCACCGACGGCGAGCCCGCGGACGCGAGCACCGAGGACGTGTTCGAGTACCGCGGCGTTGACACCGTGCAGTACCTGATGTTGCACGGGACCATCGAGACCGACACCGCCGCCGACGCCACGGGGGTGACCGCCAATGCGAGCGCGTGAGGTCGCGCGCGCGGTCGGGGTCGTCGCCGTCGTCGCGGCGGTCGTGGTCGCGGCGGCGTTCGCGGGCGGGCTCCTCTTGGACTCGCCCACGCAGTCGGCGTCGCCGTCCGCGCCAGCCTACCAGCCGAACGAGCTCGTCGCCCAGCCGATTGCCGACGACGGGAGCGTCACCGCGCCCGCGGGCGACGAGTCGAAGACCGTGGTCATCGACGTGAGCCACGGCAACGCCGTCAGCGAGGACGCCCTCCAGCCGTTCGTCGACGCGCTCGTCGCCGCCGGCCACGAGGTCCGGCTGTTCGGCGGCGGGACGAGCACCATCGGCGCCGAGCCCGGCGCGGCGTTCAACGAGACGCTCCGGAGCGCGGACGCGCTGGTCGTCGCCAGCCCCGCGACGACGTACTCGTCGAACGAGCGGGCGGGCGTCGAGGCGTTCGCGGACGCCGGCGGCCGCGTGCTGCTCGCGGCGGAACCGCCGACGACCACGAGCACGTCGTCGACCGTCTCGATTCCCGGCCTGACCTCGGGCAGTACCGCGTCGGCGTCCGGCCAGCCGACGAACCTCGCGACCGCGTTCGGCGTGTCGTTCGGTGACGGCTACCTCTACGACATGGCCGAGAACGCGAACAACTTCCAGTCCGTGTACGCCGCCGGCGACAGCGGCGTCGCCGAGGGCGTCGAAGAAGCCATCCTCACGGACGCCACGCCCGTGACCACCGGCGGGGACGCCTCGCCCGTGCTGACGGCCAGCGGCGTGTCGCTGTCCTCCACGCGCGACGAGGCGTCGTACGCCGTCGCCGCGCGCAACGGGAACGTCCTCGCGGTCGGGGACACCGACTTCCTCACGTCGGGCACCGCGACCGAGGGCGACAACGACGTGCTGGCGAGCAACGTCGCTGCGTTCCTCGTTAGCGGCGACAAAGAAGCCGGCGCGCCGGCCGCGCCGTCGAGTTCGTCCGGGCGGACCGGCGGCTCGACGTTCAGTTCGGTGTAGCGGTCAGCCGCCGAGGAACTCCCGGCGGACCTCCTCGTCGTCGAGGAGGGCGTCGCCGTCGTCCATGTAACTGTTCTCGCCGTTGACGAGCACGTAGCCGCGGTCGCAGCGGCGCAGCGCCTCCTTGGCGTTCTGCTCGACCATCAACACGGAGGTGCCGTCGTCGTTGATGCGGTCGATGCGGTCGAACATCTCGTCGACGAGGTCGGGCGCCAGCCCCGCCGACGGCTCGTCGAGCATCAGCAGGTCGGGGTCGAGCATGAGCGCGCGGCCCATCGCCAGCATCTGCTGTTGGCCGCCCGACAGCGACCCCGCCTTCTGGGTGGCGCGCTCTTCGAGAATCGGGAAGCGCTCGTACACGGATTCGATGCGCTCCTCGGGCACGTCGTCGAGGATGTACGCGCCCATTTCGAGGTTCTCTCGCACCGAGAGCCCGCCGAACACGTTGTCGTTCTGGGGGACGTAGCCGAGGCCCTCGTGGATGATTTCCTCGGGCGGGAGCTCGTGGATGGGCGTCGACTGGAAGGTGATGGAGCCGCCCATGTACGTCGTCAGCCCGAAGACGGACTTCATCACGGTGGACTTGCCGGCGCCGTTCGGGCCGACGATGGTGACGTACTCGCCGTCGCGGACGTCCAGCGCCACGTCCGACAGCACTTGGAGGTCGCCGTAGCCCGCGTCGAGGTCCCGGACCGCGAGGATGCCGTCCTCGCCGTCGGGCAGCGACGACTCCCGGGAGGCGCGCTCGCTCATACGTCACCCCCGAGGTAGGCCTCGATGACTTCCTCGTTGTCCTGTATCTGTGCGGGCGGCCCCTCGTCGAGGACCCGGCCCTGATGCATGACGATGACGTGCTCGCAGTTCTCCATGATGAGGTCCATGTCGTGTTCGACGAGCAGGAAGGTGAGTCCCTGCTCGCGGAGGTCGTGGATGCGGTCGAGGAGCTTCTCCTCGAGGGTGGGGTTGACGCCCGCGAACGGCTCGTCCAGCAGCATCACGTCGGGGTCGGTCATCAGCGCGCGCGCCAGTTCGAGGAGCTTGCGCTGGCCGCCCGAGAGGTTGCCGGCGTACTCGGTGGCGAGGTGGTCGAGTTCGAAGAACTCCAGCGTCTCCCACGCCTCCTCGCGGAGGTCGCGCTCCTGCTCGACGACCCGCCCGCGCAGGCCGGGGACGACCGAGCGCGCGATGGACTCGCCGCGCTGGCCGTCGGGCGCGAGCATCACGTTCTCCAAGACGGTCATCTCGTCGAGCTCGCGCGCGATCTGGAACGTGCGCACGAGCCCGAGCTGGGCGATGTCGTGGGGCTGGCGGCCCGTGATTTCCTCGCCGCGGAAGTAGACCTCGCCGGCGGTCGGCTCGTGGACGCCCGTGATGCAGTTGAACGTCGTGGACTTCCCGGCGCCGTTCGGCCCGATGAGCCCGGTCAGCGACCCCTGCTCGACTTCGAACGAGGCGCCGTCGACGGCGGTGATGCCGCCGAACTCCTTGCGGAGGCCGTCGACGCGCAGCGGGAGGCCGCGGGGCACTTCCTTCGCGCCCTCCTCGACGTCGGAGTCGACGGTCTCGGGTTCGAGGTCCTCGGGGAGGTCGACGTCTTCGGGCACGTCGGCGTCGGCGATGTCGTCGCCCGCGTCACTCATCGCTGCCACCTCCGTTGTCGGCGGCGCTGCCGTGGTCCGGCCGGGTGTCCTCCGTGAGCGGGACGGCGGCGGCGGTCTCCTTGCGCGCGCCGAGCAGGCCGTCGGGCCGGCGCTGCACGAGCACGATGAGCAACACGCCCATGCCCATGAACCGGAGCGTGTCCACGTTGTTCAGCAGGAACCCCGCCAGCGGCACGAGGTCGCCGCTGGCGATGGGGACCAGCGCCTCGACGAGGTTCGCGGGGTCCGCGGAGACGGCGAAGGCGTCCGTAATGATGTTGCGGACGACCGGCGGCGCCTCGAACAGCAGGCTGGCGAACAGCGCGCCGCCGAGCACGCTCCCGGTGTTCGAGCCCGCGCCGCCGATGATGAGCGCGATGAAGATGTAGAACGTGATGTTCGGGCGGAACGTCACGGGCGTAATCGACGCCCGCGGCCCCATCGCGAACCAGAGGATGCCCGCCAGCCCCATCAGCCCGCAGCCGAGCGCGAACGCCCGCACCTTGAAGTTCTGGGTATCCTTGCCCAGTGACTGGGCGGCGGTCTCGTCCTCCCGGATGGCCTTCAGCACGCGGCCGTAGGGGGACTTCCCGGTGCGCTCCAAGACGAGGTAGACGATAAGTAGCGCCACCAGCACGCCGACCGTGTAGACGGTGTTGATGGCGGTGAACCGCTGGATGCCGAACTGCGAGAAGAACGAGAACACCACGTCGCCGAGCGCGGTCGGCTCGGAGATGGTGCTTGACGGGTTACTCAACAGCAGGGAGTTGACCGGGCTCGTCGGGAGGTTGTCGAACCCGCTCGCGCCGCCCGTGATGTCGGCGAACGCGGGCGTGTTGTAGACGATGCGGATGATTTCCGAGAGCGCGACCGTGACGATGGCGAGGTAGTCGGCCCGCAGGCGGAGCGCGGGCAGCGCCGCGACGAGGCCGACAATTGTGGCCGCCAGCATCCCGCCGAGGATGCCGATTGGCAGCGGGAGGCCCAGTCCCGGCGGCATCCCGCCGGGCGCGCTGGACAGCATCGCGGCGGTGTACGCGCCGACCGCCATGAAGCCCGCGACGCCGATGTTGAACAGGCCCGCGTACCCCCACTGGATGTTCAGCGCGAGCACGACGATGCCGTACACCGCCGACAGGAACGTGACGCGGCGGACGAGCGCGAGCAGGCCGTTGTTCCCGTAGCCGAGCACGACGCCGAACGCGGCGAACAGCGCCCAGATGCCGAGGAACATCACGGTGACTTTCGCGGCGTCGCGCGCCAAGAGGTCCCGGACGGGGTCGAGGGCGTCCCGCGTGCCGGCCTCGCTCATGCGGTCTCCACCCCCCCGAAGATGCCCGACGGGCGGAAGAGCAGAATCAGAATCATGAGCGCGAACGCGGTCGGCCGCGCGAACGACGAGAGGTCGCCCTGCAGCCAGATGAGCGACAGCCGGCTCGCCAGCCCGATGACGAGCCCGCCCGCGATGGCGCCGTAGATGGAGCCGATGCCACCCATGATGACCGCCGCGAAGATGAGCAACAGTAGCAGCCAGCCGGTCTGGAAGCCGAGCCCGCCCTGCGAGAGCACGAGCAGGTAGCCGGCCGCACCCGTGAGGCCGGCGCCGATGACCCACGTGGACTTGATGACGCGCTCGGTCGGGATGCCCGTGACCTGCGCGAGCGCGCGGTTGTCGGCCATCGCGCGCATCGCCTTCCCGAGCTTCGTGAACTGGAGGAGGACGTGGAGGCCGACCATCAGCACGCCCGCGACCACGACGAGCGTGAGCTCGTGGAGGTCGACGATGACGGCGCTGCGCGCCGGCGCGAGGAACGGGAGCAGGTCAGTGATGGCGGCGGCGACGTCCAGCGAGGGGAGTTTCTCCGTGGACGTGACGATGCGGCGGCCGTTCCCGAACACGAACGCGACGAGATAGCGCAGCAGGAACGCCACGCCGATGGACGCGATGAGCAGGGAGATGCCTTCGGCGTCCCGCATCGGCCGGTAGACGAAGCGGTCGAGCGCGAGCGCGACCGCGACGGTGATGCCGACGGCGACGACGAGGCCGACGACGATAGCCAGCGGCGACAGCCAGATGTTCGCGCCGGCGTCCAGCGGCGGCGTCCGCAGCAACACCAGCGCGACGAGGTCGGCGTCGCCGAGGCGGGACTGTCCGAGGCCGGTGAGGGCGTTGAGCGCCGTCTCGCCGAGCGCGAGCAGGCCGCCGACGCCCGCGATGACGTACGTGACCGCCCACCCGGAGAACGCGCCCACGGTGAGGTAGTCGCCGTGCGCGAAGTTGGCGAAGTTGAGGATGCTGTACGTCAGCGACAGGCCGATGCTGGCGAGGCCGATGACGGCGCCGATGACGATGCCGCTCCACGCCAGCCCGGCGGCCTCGCTGATGGGCACGTCGCCGCCGAACCACAGCGAGAACCACGGCGTCCGGAGGGGGCCCAGCGAGACGCCGACGAGTTTCGCTAGCAGGTCCAAGAGGAGGACGGCCGCGACCGCCCAGACGACGGCCGCGCCGGGACTGCGCCGCGCGGCCCGGAGTCCGCGTTCTACGGTTGCGTTCGCTTCCATGTGTATCTCTCTCGTGGTAGGCTCAGACACGGAGGGATAAATAACGCTCGTTCGACGTGGTAGAATTTGCCAAACCGGACGGCTTCGGCGACTCGGACGCGAAGAATCGAGGGTGGCCGCGGCGTCAGACCGCGTCGATGCCCGTCTCGCCGGTGCGAATCTGGTACGCCTCCGAGACCGGGACGACGAATATCTTGCCGTCGCCGGGCTCGCCGGTGTGGGCGGCGTCGCTGAGCGCCTCCGCGACCTCCTCGGCGTCGATGTCAGCGACGACGATTTCGATTTTCACCTTCTGGTGGAGGTCGACGGTGTACTCCTCGCCGCGCCACTGCTCGGTCATCGCCGGCTGGCTGCCGCGCCCGCTCACGTCCGAGACGGTGAGACTGGGCGCGCCGACCTCAGCCAGCGCCTGTTTGGCTTCCGAGAGCTTGTCCGGCCGAATCACCGCGATTACGAGTTCGATGTCGCTTTCAGTCATCGTCGTTCACCCCACTGCCGTCGGTAGCCATAGCACTGTCCCCGCTGGTGACCGTGACGCCGCCGTCGCCGGCGGTGTCCACGAACTCGGGGTACGCCGTGTACCCGTGTTCGCTGCGGTCGAGCCCGATGTCCTCGTCGTCCTCGTCGGGACGGAGCCCGACGGTGACGTCGGCGAGCTTGAACACCAGCATCGTCGTGACGATCGTCCAGACGGCGATGACGGCGATGCTGACCGCCTGCATCAGCAGCTGCGTCGCGGAGAACCCGTCGACCGCGAACACCGGAATCAGCAGCGTCCCGATTGCGCCCGCGCTCCCGTGGACGGGGAAGACGGCCGCGACGTCGTCGACCTTGAGCGTGTCCGTGACCCAGCGGAAGACGATGGGCGCCTGCGCGCCGCCGATGATGCCGAGGATGAGGCCGCCGTACCACGTGACGTGCGGGACGGCGCCCGTGACCGCGACGAGGCCGGCGAGCAGGCCGCTGGCGGTGAACAGCGGGTCGGGCTTGCCGTCCGACCAGCCGGTCACGAGCGCGGCGGCGACCGCGCCGCCGCCCATGCCGAGCGTGGTGTTCAGCGCGACGCGGCCGAGCGCGGCGCCGTTGAACGCGAGCGTGCCCTCGGAGACGCTGAGGACGGCGGCCTGCGTGCCGACGTTGAAGCCGTACCAGCCGAACGCGAGGATGAACGTCCCGAGCACGGCCAGCGTGATGGAGTGACCGGGAATCGGCTGGCTGTTGCCCTCGGCGTCGTAGCGGCCCTTGCGCGGGCCGACCATGTACGCGCCGACGAGCCCGGCGATGCCGCCGAGCATGTGGACGACGGTCGCGCCCGCGAAGTCCTGGAAGCCGACGCCGATGGCTTGGCCGAGGAAGCCGGCGCTGGACAGCAGGCCGTTACCGCCCCACGCGAACCCGGCGATGACCGGGTAGATGAACGCCGTGAGGCCGATGGAGTAGAAGATGTACGCCTTGAACTTGATGCGCTCGGCGACCGCGCCGCTGACGATGGTCGCCGCGGTCATGGCGAACACGGCGCTGAACAGGTACGAGCCGATCCACGCGCTCGGGTCGTTGATGTACGAGAACGCCGCGCCGACGTCCAGCGCGAGGCCGGAGGTCGTGAGTTGGCCGGCGAGCCCGTAGATGCCGAGCCCGAGTACGAAGAACACGAGTACGCCCATCCCCCAGTCCATGAGGTTCTTCATCAGGACGTTGGCGACGTTCTTCGCCCGCACCTGCCCCGCTTCCAGCAGCGCGAAGCCCGGCTGCATGAAGAAGATGAGGAAGCAGACCACGAGCGTCCACACCGTGTTGACGCCGCTGACGATGGTGCCGGGGTCGGCCTGCGCGAGCAGTGCCCCCTCAAGCATCGTCGCGTCCCCCCGCGGCGGCCGTCGCCGACACGTAGTTCACGGAGCTGTGCAATTCTTGCAGAATACGACCACTAATCGATGAGATTACTCCACGTTCGGGCATTGAATCCGTCACATCGCTGGACACCACGCTCCTACACAAAAGGTTGACGTATAAACGCCTAATCGAATGGGGTCGTGGTAGTAGTATAGGGAGTGTATAAGGATGAACCCACACGAATCCAAAGAAAAAAGACCAGTATTCGTTCAATCGTCAAATTACTGCGTTGGTTCGGAGTGTGCGCTCCCTGCGGCCGCGAAACGAACAAAATTTCGACTGGTTTGCTCCGGAATCGGCGGTCGCAGTGCGCGGTCGCGGAGCGCCCGACCCGTCAGAAGAGCGTGACGCCGAGGCTGTACGCCCAGCCGGTCGTGGCGGACGCCGCGACGCCGAGCGCGCCGCCTGCGAGAGCGACGTTCTTCAGGAAGCCGGTCATCTCGTCCTGCTGTTGGTCCTCGGGGACCGCCCAGAAGTCGTGCATCGTCAGCGCGGACACCACGAGGAAGGCCGCGAGCGCGACGGCGCCCACGACCGGAAGGATACCGGCCGCGACCGAGAGGCCGCCGAGGACGAGCACCGCGCCGGACGCGAGCACGGAGAGCTTCGGCGCCGGGAGGCCCTTGTGCTCGGCGTAGCCGGTCATCGCCTCGGTCTGCATGAAGTGGTTGAGGCCCATGAACGCGAGCACGCCGCCGAACAGCACGCGCGCGACCAGCAGAAGGAGGTCGGCGGCCGCCATCAGGCCAGCACCTCCGCGTCGGAGCCGGAGTGGTCGGAGTGCGGGACGGCCGAGTTCGCTGTCGTCTGGATAGTAGCTTTCACAACGTTACTTGGTTCGTCGCGGAACCTACTTGTACGTTCGGCGACGGGCGGGCCACCGGGTGACACGCGTGTCGCCGCCCGACGAGAACGCCCACGAACGCCGGTCAGGCGTCGCCGAGGACGCCGTCGAGCCACGAGCGGACGACGACGAACTCGTCGTCCGTGACCTCGTGGCCGACGCGCTCGTAGACGCGCTCGGTGACCGCGCCGTCGAGGTCGCGGAAGACGCCCGCGGTGTCGCGGACGCGCTCGACGGGGACGTTCGGGTCGTCGTCGCCGACGCCGAGGAGGACGGGCGCGCCGCCCAGTGAGCCCTCGTCGTCGCCGACTTCCTCGCCGAGTAGGCCGCCGCTCAGCGCCGCGACGCCGCCGTACTCGCGGGGGTTGCGGGCGGCGTACTCGCTGACGACGCACGCGCCCTGCGAGAACCCGAACAGCACGACGTTCTCGGTCGGGACGCCCCACTCGCGCACGTCGTCGAGGACGCGGTCGACGGCGGCCAGCGCCGACGAGACGTGGGGTTCGTTGCGTTCGACGGGCGCGAACGACGAGTACGGGTACCACCGGCTGCGCGCGGCGTCGGGCGCGACGAACGTGACGCCGTGTCGGTACAGCGGCTCCGCGAGGTTCACGACGCCCTGCGCGGTCGCGCCGCGGCCGTGCAGGAGGACGACCACGGCGTCGGCGACGGACGCGGGCGCGCCCGCCGTGACGACCGGCTGGCCGCCGTGCGGGTCGTCAGTCATCCGCGAACGGCACCGACAGCGGCGGAAGCTGGCCCTCCACGAGCCCGCGGTCGTCGGCGAACTGGTCGGGCAGCACGAGCGTCTCGCCGAGTTCGTCGGAGTCCTCGTCGACGGTCAGCCCGGGCGCCTCGGTCGCCAACTCGAAGAGGATGCCGCCGGGCTCGCGGACGTACAGCGAGTGGAAGAAGTACCGGTCGTGGACGCGGGACACGTCGTAGTCGCGCTCGCGCAGGAAGTCGTGCCACTCGTAGAGCTCGTCGACGCTGGCGGCGCGGACGGCGACGTGCTGAATCGAGCCCGTGCCCTCGCGGCCGAACTCCGTGGTCGGGCGGTCAAGGAGGTCCACGACGGTCGCGTGCTCGCCGTCGGCCTCGTAGCGAATCCGCGTCTCGTCGCGGCTGCGGCGCTCGCCGGCGAGGTCGAACCCCAGCGTCTCCAGCAACGCGCCCGTCGTGTACGGGTTCGTCGGGAGCGCGGTGACGCTGTGGACGCCCCGAATCGCGTACGCTTCGGGGACCGCGCCGCCGGTCCACGGCTCGACAGGTGCCTCGGTCTCGACGAGTTCGACGTTCGTGCCGTCCGGGTCCGCGAAGCGGAGCACGCGGTCGCCGAACCGGCGGTCGGTGCCGACGACGTCGACGCCGTGGGCGGCGAGCCGGCCGCGCCAGTACGGTAGCGAGCCCGGCGGGACGGCGAACGCCACCGCCGAAATCTGGGGTTTGCCGACGCGGCCCGGCGCCTCGTTCGGGTACGGGAAGCACGTCAACACGGTCCCGGGGTCGCCGGTCTCGTTCCCGTAGAAGAGGTGGTAGCGAAGCATGTCGTTCTGGTTGACCGTGCGCTTGACGAGGCGCAGGCCGAGCACGCCGACGTAGAAGTCGACGTTGCGCTGGGCCGACTGCACGAGGCCGGTGACGTGGTGGATGCCGGGCGTGTCGGTGAGCACGGCGCGTTCAGTAGCCGACGCCGGTGGAGGCGTCGGGGAGGTCCGCGGGCTCGGGGTCGAGGCCGAGCTCTTCGAGGGCCTGCTTCATGTGGCGGTCCTCCGCGAAGTCCGCGCCGTCCTCCTCGCGGAGCCGCTGGGCGGTCGCCAGCACCTCGCCGCGGCGGTCGTCGGGAATGTCGTACTTGTCCGCGGAGAGTTCGATGATGAGGCCGTTGTTGTCCTGCGTGTAGAGGCTGAAGAAGATGCCGCGGTCGAAGACGTTGTAGCCGTGGCCGGCGTCGTCGAGGGCCTCCATCACGTCCTCGAAGTCCGCCGCCGCGATGGAGAAGGAAAGGTGGTGGACGCCGCCGGTCTGGGTGCGGAGGCGGCCGCGGTTGGAGGCGCGGTCGTCGCTGACGAAGACGGTGAGGATGCGACCGTCGCCGGTGTCGAAGAACAGGTGCGTCTGCGAGGGGTCGTCGAGGTTCGGCTGCCGGAGCACGAGCGGCATGCCGAGCAGGTCGCGGTAGAACGCGATGGTGTCGTCGGCGTTGCTCCCCCAGATGGTGATGTGGTCGGTGCCCGTCGTCTGGAACGGGCTGTCGGGCGCTTCCGCGGAGACGGGAATGGATTCGTCTGCCATGCCCACACGTAGGCGGCCCGCGGGGATAAGCGCTCGCGGATGGCAGCGTCACCGGGTGGCACGCACGTCATCGGGCGGCGAACGCCACCGCTTTATCGGACAACGGCGTACCCGCGAGCGTGCAGATTGTGGGGTACGAGACGACTCCGGGCGAGGGGCCGGCCGCGCTGCGCGTCGCCAGCGGGGGCGCAGTAGAGCGCGTCCCGCTCGTCGCGGGCGAGTCACTGGCGTACACGCTCGGGAAGCGCCACTGCGCGGGCGCCACCGAGGACGGCGGCCACGAAGCGTGCGGGCGCGAGGACGCGCCGTACTGCGACGAGCACACCTCGATGTGGCCGTGCGCGCGCTGCATCGGGAACTGCGCGATGCCGCTGGAGTCGTGCCACGAGGAGCACGCGGTCTATCTGGCGGCGTTCGCGCCGGACACGTTCAAGGTGGGCGTGACGCGCTCGTGGCGGCTGGACACCCGGCTGCGCGAGCAGGGCGCCGACCGCGCGGCCCACATCCGGACCGTCGAGGACGGCAAGCGCGCCCGCCAAATCGAGTACGGCATCGCGGAGACGATTCCCGACCGCGTGCGCGTCCCGACGAAGATTCGGGGGTTCGCCGAGACAGTCGACGAGTCGGCGTGGGACGCGCTCGTCGCGGAGTACGACCCCATCGAGCGCTTCGACTTCGACTACGGCATGGACTTCGACGCCCGCCCGGTCGCGGAGACGATGGCGACGGGGACGGTGCTCGGGACGAAGGGGCGCGTGCTCGCCTTAGCGCGCGGCGGGACGACGTACGCCGTGGACATGCGCGACCTCGTGGGCTACGATGTGACCGAGGGCGCCAGCGACCGCGACCGGCAGTCGAGTCTCGGCGCGTTCTAGCTCCGGCGAGCCCCGCGGTGGAAAGCGGCTTTTTTCCGTGCGGGCGGTGAACACGTTGGTATGGCAGACGACGAACCCGACGCCGACGAGGAGAACGGCAGCGAGGAGGAGAAGTCGTTCCGCGAGCGCGTCGAGGAGATTCGCCAAGAGCGCGCGCAGGAGCGAGACGACGAAGAGGGCGGCGAGGGCGGCCCCCGCGAGCGCATGGAAGAAGCGATGGGCGGCGGTGGCGGTCCGCCGGGCATGGGCGGCGGCGGTGGCGGCGGCGGCAACCCGTTCGCGCAGATGATGGGCGGCATGATGGGCGGCGGTGGCGGCCCGCCGGGCATGGGCGGCGGCCGCGGCGAGGACTCGGAGGGCGGCACCAGCGAGAAGGCCGAGCGCGAGCTCGAACAGCTCCGCAAGGAACTGGAGCGCACGAACAACAAGCTCGACCGCATCGCCAACGCGCTCGAAGACTAGAGGCCGCGGTAGAGTTCTTCTAACTCGTCGATTGCGCGCTCGACGCTGATGTCGTCGCGGCGCGCCAGACAGTTCTCTTTCAGGCGCTCGCGCTCGGCGAGCGTGCGCTCGATGGCCGCGCGGAAGCCGTCGACGTCGCCGCGCTCGTAGTGGTAGCCGGTCTCGCCGTCGTCGATGGTCTCGGCGAGCGCGCCCGCGTTCACGCCCGCGACGGGCGTCCCGCAAGCGTTGGCCTCCAGCGCGACCAGCCCCTCGGTCTCGACGGGGCTGGGGAACGCGAACGCGTCCAGCGCGGCGTAGAACGCCGGCAGCTCCTCGCGGTCGAGGAACCCCAAGAAGCGCGCGTCCACGCCGCGCTCGCGGGCCTCGGCTTCGAGGTCGTCGCGGGCGGGGCCGTCCCCACCGAAGACGACGGTGGCGTCCAACCCCTCGGCGGCCGCGAGCAGGTCCGAGAGGCACTTCTCGTAGCCGTGGCGGCCCGTGTACCCCACGAGGGTGGCGTCCGCGGGGAGGTCGTGGCGCGCGCGGAAGTCAGCGGCGTCCACGGGTCGGAACGTCTGAACGTCGACCCCGTTGGGCAGCGGTTCCACGGGCGCGTCGACGCCGAGGTCCCAGACGTGGTCGCGAGTGCGCTCGCTCGGCGTCAACACGAGGTCGGCGTGGTCGAGGAACCACCGCTCCCAGCGCTCGCTAGCGCGCCGCACCGCGCCCGTTGCGGCGTCCGGGACGACGTAGTCGGCGTACTCCGCGGTCGGCGTGTGATAGGACGCGACGAACGGGAGGTCGTGGGCGCGCGCGAACCGCAGGCCCGCGAGCCCGAGGCCGAACGGCGTGTGCGCGTGCACTACGTCCACGTCGAGGCTGGCGACGGCGCCGGGCGTGCGCGGGAGCGCCATCCGGTAGCCCTCGTAGAACGGGAAGCGGAGGCTGGGGACGCCGTACTCGCCGGGGCCGGCGTCGTAGTCCGCGCGCGGGTAGACGACCGGCATCGCGCCGCCGCGCGCCCGCCAGCGCTCGTGCCACGTCGAGACGGTGTACGTGACGCCGTTGACCGTCGGCAGGTAGGAGTCGGTGAACGCCGCGACGGTCGGGAGGTCGCCGGGCACGCTACCCCTCCGCGTCGCCGGCGACCGCCTCCGACGGCACGCCCGCCGCGAGGTCGCGGTACGCGGCTTCGAGTTCGTCGCCGACGCGGTCGAGGCTGTGGGACTCGGCGGTCGCCCGGGCGTTCTCGCCGAGGCGGTCGCGCAGGTCGGGGTCGTCGGCAAGGCGTTCGAGCGCCTCGCGGAACTCCGCGAACGTCGAGCACATCAGGCAGTCCTCGCCGTCCGTGAAGAACTCCCGGAACACGTCGATGTCCCGGAGGACGACGGGCTTCCCGCAGGCCATCGCCTCCAGCACCGCGATGCCCTGATTCTCGACCTTCGCGGGGAAGAGGTAGACGTCGCCCGCGCCGAACGCCGCGCGCTTGTCCTCCATGTAGCCCGTGAACGTCACGTTCTCGGGCGGGTCGTTCACCCACTTGCGCGTGGCCGTCCCGGCCTGCGGCCCCTCGTCGTAGGGGCCGAACCACGCGAAGTCGTACTCCGTCGCTTGGGCGAGTTCGCAGAACGTCGTGAGGCCCTTGCGCTCGAACACCTCGCCGACCGCGTACACGACCATTCCGTCGAGGTCGAAGCGCTCCCGCGTCTCCTCCCGGAACTGGTCGTACCCCTCTAAGCTCTCCACGTCGACGCCGTTCGAGAGTTGCTTGATTGGCGCGTCCACGGGGTAGGATTCGAGGACGCCTCGGGTGTACTCGCTGGGGCAGACCACGAGGTCGGCCTGCGAGTAGAACCACCGCAGGTACGGCTCTAGCGCGGGAGCGACCGTCGAGGAGCCGCGGAACGATTCGGCGAAGTCCTCCTTCGTGACGTGGGCGTGCAACACGAGGGGGATGTCCTCACGCGCGGCGTGCCGGGCGACGGCGACGCTGCCCGGCCCGACGAGGTTGCAGTGCGCGACGTCGTAGTCCTGGAAGTAGCCGTCGCCCCGCAGCAGCGTCCCCACCGACCGCACGGGGTCGCCGCCCCGCCACGGCGACTCCACCACCTCGACGGCCGTCGTCCCGAGGGCCTTGCGCTGTTGGCGCGTCGCCGTCACGATGCCCCCGCGGAGGCGGTCCTCGAACTCGAGGTAGTTCAGCGCCCGCATTACCCGACGCAAACCGGGGGCCGCCGATAACCCTACCGGAACTGTCTTCGGTCGCCCGCGCCTCCCCGTAGGCATGTCCATCGCGGCGGAGCGAATCGAGCGACTGCACGACCTCGCGCGGCGGGCCGCCCGCGAGGGCCACGACGACCGCGCCCGCGAGTACGTCCGGCTCGCGCACCGGCTCGCGGAACGCAACCGCCTCCAGTTCCCCCGCGAGTTCCGGCGGTTCACCTGCGGCGCCTGCGACGCCTACCTCGTGCCCGGCCGGAACGCCCGCGTCCGCACGCGGGACGGCCACGTCGTCGTCACCTGCGACTGCGGCCACCAGTCCCGGTACCCCTACGAGTAGCGGCCGCGATGCAACAAGCTTCAAAGTATCGCGGCCTGAACTGTCTGTAGAACATGAGCGAGGACTTAGCGAAGCAAGCCCACGAGGCCGACGTGACGGTCTGGGTGGGGAAGGCCGGCGTGGACGCGGTCGCTGACGAACTGTCGGACCAGCTCGACGACCGAGACGTGGTGAAGGTGAAGTTCCTGCGTTCGGCGCGCGGCGACGGCTCCACCGAGGAGCTCGCCGACCGGCTCGCCGACCTCTCCGGCGGCGAGGTCGTCGAGACGCGCGGGAACACGGCGGTGTACAAGTAATGCCAGTGGAGCCGCTGCCGTTCGTCGAGGACCTCGTGCCGCAGTACGCGGGCGCCATCACGCAGTTCCTCTACTTCGTCGCGGCGTTCGTCGCCATCTACCTCGTCGGGAAGACGGTCGTGCGGCCGCTGTTCGACCGCGTGCTCCGCCGCCGCGACCTCGACGCGCACGCCCGCAAGCCCCTGCAGAAGCTCGTGAACTTCGTCGTGCTGTTCGTCGGCGTCTCCGTGGCGTTCGGGTTCGCTGGCTACGGGAACTTCCTGACGAGCCTCGCCACCATCGCCGCGGCGGCGACGCTCGCCATCGGGTTCGCCATGCAGGACGTGGTGAAGAACTTCGTCGCGGGCGTGTTCATCTACACGGACGAGCCGTTCCGCGTCGACGACTGGGTCGAGTGGGACGGCAACTCCGGCATCGTCGAGGACATCAGCCTCCGCGTCACGCGCGTGCGGACGTTCGACAACGAACTGCTGACGGTGCCGAACTCGAATCTCACCGACGGCGTCATCAAGAACCCGGTGGCGAAGGACAAGCTCCGCCAGCAGTTCCTGTTCGGCGTCGGCTACGACGACGACATCGACGAAGCGACCGAGATCATCGTCGAGGAGGCCGAGGCCCACGAGAACATCCTCGACGACCCCGGCGTGACCGTGCGGTTGACCGAGCTCGGGGACTCTTACGTCGGCCTGAAGTCGCGGTTCTGGATTGCCAACCCCTCGCGGTCGGACTTCGTGAAGACCCGCAGCGAGTACGTCCAGTCGGTCAAGGAGCGCTTCGACGAGGCGGGCATCGACATCCCGTACCCGGTTCGCACGCTCGACGGCGAGGTCGAAATATCGGGGTCGCCCGCGACCGACCACCTCGAATAACGCGGGCCGCCAACCGCTTTCCGGCGCGGGACACGCCGCTTCGACCACGGTCACTATTTTTGACGTGACGCTTCGGCAACTGCTTCGAGTGGGCGCGCCGGCACGGCCGACCACGGAATTTTAGGGGCCCGCACAGTGTACGGAGCGTATGATTCTCTGCGTCGGCCCCGAGACGCCGGCCCGCGAGCGCACGGCGGCCGCGCTCGCGGACGCCGGCTTCGACGTCGCCGAGGCCGGGTCGCTGGCGGCAGCGCGCGACGCGCTGGACGCGCACGCCGTCGAGTGCGTGGTCACGGAGTACGACCTCGACGACGGCACCGGCCTCGACCTCGTGGAAGCCGCGCGCGAGCGCCACCCAGACGCGGCGTGCGTGCTGTTCACGGCGACGCCACTGGCGGAGGTCGACACCGGCGCGTTCGGCTCCCTCGTCGCCGAGTACGTCCGCAAGGACGGCGAGCACGGCGAACTCGTGGACGTCGTCGAGCACGCGCTGGCGTTCCGCAGTCAGACCGCGTACCCGCTGCCCGACGACGAGGGCGCGCGAGTGGCGGCGCTCGAACAGTACGCCGCCGACCCCGCGGAACTGGGCGCGTCGCTGGACCGGCTGACAGAACTCGCGACCGCGCTGTTCGGCGTCGACGCCGCCGCGGTCGGCATCATCGACGCCCACACGGAGGAGTTCCTCTCCTGTCACGGCATCAGCTTCGACACGATGGACCGCGAGGACACCGTCTGCACGTACGCGATTCTGGACGACGGCGTGACAGTCATCGAGGACGTGCAAGCGGATCCGCGCTTCGAGGACGACGAGGGGCTGGCCGCCGCGAACATCCGGTTCTACGCGAGCGCGCCGCTGGTCACCCCCGACGGGCAGGCCATCGGGACGTTCTGCATCTACGACGACGAGCCGCGGGGCTTCGACGGCCGCGACCGCGAGCTACTGAGTCTGCTCGGCGACGAGGCGATGGAGCAGCTATCGCTGCGTCGGCGCGTCCGCGACGCCGGAGGTGACGGCGATGACTGACAACTACGGCTTCGAGGAGGTGCCGTTGGCGTCGCTGCGCCCCGGAACGACCGTCCTCGTCGCCGGGCCCTCGCACGCCGGCACCCGCCACCTCGCGTTCCGGATGCTCTCCGGGCCGCCCGACGAGGGCGCGATTCTCGTCAGCACGAACCAGCGCGCGGGCCGCATCGCCGACGACTGGGCGCGCAGCGGCTTCGACCTCGACGCGGACCGCGCCGCCATCCTCGACTGCGTCGGCGACGACGACCAGAACGTCCCCGCGCAGGTGCTGTCGGTGTCGGGGCCGTCAGACCTGACGGGCATCGGGATGCGGTACTCGGACGTCTACCGGACGTTCCGCGAGTCCGGCGTCGAGCGCGTGCGCACCGGCCTGTTCTCGGTGTCGACGCTGCTGTCGTTCGGCGACCTCCAGACGGTCTCGCGGTTCGTCCACACGCTCGTCGGCCGCATCGACGCCGTCGACGGCATCGGCGTGTTCTGCATCGACCCCGGGATGCACGACGAGCAGACCGTGAGCACGATTACGCAGTTCTGCTCGGCGCGCATCGACGTCCGCGAGACCGACACCGGCCAGCAGTTGCGCGCCCGCGGCGTCCCCGACCAGCCCCGCGAGTGGGTGGACTTCGACGTGTCCGAGTGACCGCGGGGAGCGTAACTCGCTGAGGGAAGATCGCTGTCGCGGCTCGCGGTGCGGTCGCTGTGCGGTTTTTAGCGTAGATTTTGCAGCCGCGAGCCGTCGGCTGGCGGCTGCAAAAGGTACGTATGAATAGTTGGACGGGTCGAGGTGGCCCGGCGTTCCTGCCCGGGTAGTCCCGGTCGCCTTCTCCACCCCGCGACCCTCCGAGCGACGAGCGTTCGGTGCTCCGCTGCTCACTTCCGTGCCTGACGGAGTGGCACCGTCGAACCGCGACGACGACACCCCTGCAGGTGCGCGCCGCGGACCGCCGTCCCCGAAGGACGAGGCTTCCACGTTGGCTTCCGGGGCCCGGACGGGTCGACCGGACTCCCCCGGATTTCGGCCCCCGCTAATGGCTGTCTCGCGGGAGGAGGGCGGGGCCAAACCGCCCGGCCTAGTCCACTTTCACGTAGAGGGGTGCCTCTTAAGGGCCTTTCGGGATAGGCCGTTCGTGGGTCGGTACCGCGTGTCGAGTTACCACTTTGAGGCGGGCGGCCGAATCGCCGGACGTGACTGCCCTGCGTGAGCACTACGAGGCCGTCCGCGAAGAGTTCGATTACGCCCGCCCAGCTATCGACGTGGGGTCGATGTCGGCGTCCCTACTCGACCGCGCGTTCGCGGCGACCACGGACGCCGACGCGCTCCGCGAGGCCGACGACGACACGCTGTTCGTCGCCAGTGCGGGCCTGAGCGGGACGCCCCACGTCGGCACCGTGGCGCAGATGGTCGCCGTCAAGCGCTTCCACGAGGCGGGCTTCGACACCCAGTTCCTGCTCGCGGACTACGAGAAGTACGCCGCCGACGGTCGCGACCTCGACGCCGTTCGCGGCCTCGCCGACGACTACCGTACGTTTCTCGACGCGCTCGGCTACGAGGGGGAGGTCCGCACGCAGTACGACGACCGGGACGTGATGCACACCGCGTTCCGGCTGGCGCCCTACTTCGAGGCAGAGGACGGCCCCGAGTTCGACGCGGAGCCAACGGAGTGGGTCGAATCCCTGCGAGACGCCTACGAGCGTGACAGCGTGGCCAACACTGACGCGACCGGCAGCACCGACTTCGGGAGCCGAACGGCCGAGTTGCTCTGTCTCGCGGACTTCCTCCACCCCACGATTGCGGGTAGCTACGACCGGACGGTGTTCGTGCTCGGCGTGGACGAGCACGCGCTCGTGCTCGCCAACGAACAGTACGCGGCGAAGACGCCGTTCGAGCCCGCGTTCGAGGGGCTGTTCACGCGGCTGGTGCCCGGACTCGACGGCTACCCGAAGATGGCGAAGACGATTCCGGGTTCGGGCATCACGATGGACATGGCCCCCGAGCGGGTGCGGCGGCTCGTCCGCGAGGCCGACGACAGCAGGGCGCCCGCCGAGTCGACGGTCTACCAGATGCTGTGTCTGGCCTCCGAGCACGACGGCCGCCGGCTCGACGACCTCGCGGACGCGTGTTGGCGCGGCGGCGAGGCGTGGGATGCCGCGGTCGAGGCGTACGCGGACTTCCTCGCTGGCCTCGCGGACGCTTGGTCCGCGTGACGAGCGAGGGAAACGGTCATCCCGGGCGCCCGTGTATTCGCGCCCATGGGATTCGGCTCCACCGCGAAGAAGCTCCAGAAAGTCACGGAGATGGCGGACAAGCTCTACGAGCGCTTCGAGCGCCTCCGCGAGCAGGTCAACGACCTCACCGAGACCGTCGAGGACACCCACGGCCGCGTCGAAGCGCTCGAAACCGAGGTCGCCGAGCAGCGCGCGCTCCTCGAAGCGCTCGCCGAGCAGGAGGGCGTCGACGTCGAGAGCGTCGCGGACGGCGCGGAGGCGGCGGGCGTGACAGACGGCGGCAGTGACGGTGCGGATAGCAACGACTAAAGAACGCCGGCAAGAATTTCCGGCGAGATGACCACCCACCGGCGGCCGCTGGACTCGGTGCTGGAGACGATAGGCGAGACGCCGCTCGTGCGCGTCGCCGCGTCGCCCGACGACGTCCCGGTGTACGCGAAACTGGAGTCGTTCAACCCCGGCGCGAGCGTGAAAGACCGCATCGGGAAGTACATGCTCGAAGCGATGCTCGACTCCGGCGAGCTCCCGGAGGGCGGCACCATCGTGGAGCCGACCGCCGGCAACACCGGCATCGGGTTCGCGGTCGCCGCCGGCCAGCTCGGCGTCGACGCCGTCTTCGTCGTGCCCGAGCGCTTCAGCGTCGAGAAACAGCAGCTGATGCGCGCGCTCGGCGCCGACGTCATCAACACGCCCACCGAAGACGGGATGGGCGGCGCAATCGAGCGCGCCCACGAACTCGCCGAGGAACTGGACGACGCGGTCGTCCCCCAGCAGTTCTCCAACCCCCTGAATCCGGAAGCCCACTACGAGACCACCGGCCCCGAAATCGGGGACGCGCTCGACGACGAGGTCGGCGCGCTCGTCGCGGGCTGTGGCACCGCGGGCACGCTCATGGGCACCGGCCGATACCTCCGCGACCAAGTGCCCGAGCTACACGTCACCGCCGTCGAACCGAAGGGGTCGCTGTACGCGACCACGCAGGGCGAGGACGTCGAACAGGGCGAGTACAAGACCGAGGGCATCGGCACCCACGACCCGACGACGAACGAGCTGTTCGACCCCGAGTTCGTCGACGACGTCGTCCAGATTCCCGACGAGGACACCCACGCCGAGATGCAGCGGCTCGCCCGCGAGGAGGGCCAGTTGGTCGCGTCCAGCGCCGCCGCGAACTCGCTCGCGGCGCTCGACGTCGCCGAGCGCGCCGCCGCCGGCGACCTCGACCTCCCCCACGACTGCGTCGTCACGGTGTTCCCGGACTCCAGCGAGCGCTACCTCTCGAAGGGCGTCTACGGCAGCTACGAGGAGTGGGAGGGCTGAGCCGCGCGTTCGCACCAGCCGTGAGTCGCCAACGCGTATAACTCGCCCGCTGGTCAATCCGCCGACGCCCTCATGGACATCTCGACGCTCCCGCAGGCCGCCGACTCGGCCCCCAAATGCGACGGCTTCCGGAAGGAGAACAACCGCCTGCTCGGCGTCCCCGTGGACGGCACCGCGATGGTGCGCGCCGGCTCGATGATTGCGTACACGGGCGACCTCACGTTCACCGGGAAGTCCAGCGCGGAAGGCGGACAGATGAACTAGTCAGGCCGTCAGTCGGCCGTGCTCGACCTTGATGCACTTGTCCTGCACGACCCGTAGCCCCGCGTCCTCGGCGCGCTCGGCGGCGTCGTCGTCGCGGACGCCGAGTTGCGTCCAGACGACCTGCACGTCGTCGCGCGCGATGGCCTCGTCGACGATGCCCGCGACCTCCTCGCTGGGCCGGAACACGTCCACGATGTCCACCGCCTCCTCGACGTCCGACAGCGAGTCGTAGACCTCGCGGCCGAAAATCTCGTCGCCGTACGGGTTCACGGGAATCACGTCGTAGCCGTGGTCGAGTAGGTACTTCGGGACGTCGTGGGCGGCCTTCCCGGGCGTCGAGGAACACCCGACGACCGCGACGTGTTCGTACTCCAGAATCTCGGCGAGGTCGGCGTCGGCTTCGACGGGCATACGCTGCCTTGGCGGGCCGCGGCGAAAAAGCTACAGGTCGCGCCAGTCGGTCCCGTCGTCGATGCCGACGAGGCGCGCCTCGAAGCCGCCGTCCTCGCTCTCTCGAATCGTGACGATGCCGTCGAACAGCTGCTTGAGCGTGCTCACGGTCTGCTCGTCGTGGGCGCTGGAGTCGACGACGAACACCCCGAGGGCGTCGGCGCTCTGCACGCGCCCGGTGAACACGTGCAGGAACCGGAACACCGTCTGGAGGTCCGAGTACATCAGCAGCGTCGACAGCGAGTGCAGGAGGATGCGGTTCTGCGTCACCCCGCGCTGCTGGTAGAGCGCGCGCAGCAGCTCGGAGAGTTCGATACCGATGCCGGTGAGGTCCACCGGCGAGGACGCGTACCGCACGAGTTCGGACTCCGTCGCCGTCCCCATCCCCTGCTGTTTAGTGACACAGTCTACGACCCCCAGCAGCGGCTCGACGTCCCCGACGTGCTCGCCGAAGTCCTCGATGACGCGCTCGGCGCTGTCCTTCGTGGAGACGACGATGGACCCCTCGCCGCCGCGAGCGCCGGTCGCGAGCACGTCGAACCCGAGGTCGCGCTTGCCGCTCATCGGCGGTCCCTCGACGAGGAGGTTCGTCCCCGCATCGACGTCCACGTCCGAGAAGACCGAGCCAAGCTCGTACATTACGCTACCCCTCGCGTCCCGACTGCGACCGGGGGGTGGCGGTTCGACGAGTCGTACTCCCCCGTTCTCATCTGCCCGAAAGATATGCTGATTCGCTTAAATTCCTTTTGATTGGGGCGCTCACGGGGCGGCCAACCGACCGACGACGAACGCCACGGCGGCGACGAACGTCCCGGCCTTCAGGAGCTGCTGGCCCGCCTCCGGGTCGTCGAAGCTCCGCGCCGCCGCCGCCACCATCACCGCGTCCGCCGGCACCACGACGACGAGATACCAGACGCCGAACGTCCCCGCGAGGTACGGCACCGGACTCGCCAGCACCGCGACGACCAACAGCGCGGTCCCCAACACGAGCGCGCGACGCTCACCCACGACGATTGGGAGCGTCCGCAATCCCTCTTCGCGGTCCCCCGCCACGTCCTCGACGTCCTTGATGACCTCCCGCGTGAACGTCGACAGCGCCGCCAGCGCCGCCAGCACGCCCCCCGCCAGCGGGTCGCCCACGGCCGCCGCGCCGAACAGGAACGTGCTCCCCACGAGGTACGCCACCAGCGCGTTCCCCGCGCCCGGCAGCCCCTTGAAGAACTCCGTGTACGTCACCAGCCCGAGGAGGTTCACCGCCGCGATGCCCAGCGCCAGCGGCGGCAGCGACACCGCCAACACCACCGCGCCCGCGAACAGCACCGCGCTGAACGCCAGCGCGCCGCGCGCCGACACCGCCCCCCGCGGAATCGCGCGCTCCGGATTGTTGATGCGGTCGACCTCCCGGTCGAAGTAGTCGTTTATCGCCATTCCCGCCGCCGTCGCGAACCACGTCGCCCCCACCGCGGCCGCCGTCGCCGCCGGCTCCGCGAACGCCCCGCCCGCGACGAACGCCCCGATGAACGTCAACGCGCCCGCCGCGACCGTGTTCACCGGCCGCGTCAGCTCCACCAGCCCTCGCACTGTCGCCGCCACGCTCATGCCCACGCCTACGCGCACCGCCCCGAATAAAGGAGGCGATACGACCGGGGCCGCCCGCCCTGAATCACGGAGTTTAAACCCGACCTCCGAGTACGTTGGCGTACCGGGCGCTTAGCTCAGCTTGGACAGAGCACTTGGCTTCGGACCAAGACGCCGCGGGTTCAAATCCTGTAGCGCCCATACTGCCACCGCATTCTGCGAATCCACGCGACGTGAGCGGGTTCCTTAAGAAGAACACGTCGCAACCCACGGAGAGCCCAAGTCGTCGCAACTCTCGACCCGACGGTGTGACGCGGTCTCGGAGAGCCAACATGGATGCACTCACACCCGACGACGCCGTATCGATGTACCTGCAGGACCGCCAAGCAAACGTTAGCGACGCCACCATCCGCAGCCACCGCTCACGCCTCAGCCACTTCCTCGAATGGTGCGAGCACCAGGGGGACATCGAGCACGTGAGCGACGTGACCGCCCGTCACTGTCACGAGTACCGGCTGTGGCGGCGAGACCAGGGCGACCCGAACGCTGTGACGATGAAGACGCAGATGGACACGTTCAGAGTCTTTCTCAAATGGGCTGAGAGCAGAGGAGCAGCGACCGAGAACCTGCACGACGCAGTCCTCAGCCCGTCACTCGGGAACGGTGAGAACGCGAAGGAATCGATGCTCGATCCCGACGTCGGCGACGCGTTACTCGACCACCTGCACCAATTCGAGTACGCGTCCCGCGAGCACGTCGTCATGCTCCTCATCTGGCGCGGACTGTTACGCCGCGGCGGGGTGCGAGCAATAGACATCGGCGACATCGAGCTGCACGGTGACGACCCGAGGATCCGTGTGCGTCACCGGCCCGACCAGGACACTCCGCTGAAGAACAAGAACGACGGTGAGCGCACGATCGGCATCAAACCCGAGACCGCGCAAGTCATCGAGGACTACATCGACACGCACCGACACGACGTGACAGACGATTATGACCGCGACCCGCTGTTGACGACATCACAGGGACGCCCGCACGTGCAAACCATCCAGGCGGACTGCTACGCCACCACACGTCCATGCGTCGGCCCGAGCGGGGGATGCCCGCACGACCGCGACCCCGAGTCGTGCGACGCCGCACGTGACCGACAGAAAGCGTACGAGTGCCCATCGAGCAAGGGCCCGCACGACGTTCGCCGCGGAGCGATAACGCGGTGGCTGCAAGCAGACATCCCAGCCGAGATTACCGGGGCGAGAGCATCGACGTCACCGGACGTGCTCAATGAGCACTACGATCAGCGCACTGAGCGGCAGAAGCAACGGCAGCGCAGGAAGTACTTGGACCGAGTCTAACCGTCCGCGCGTAGCTGGGGGTCAAGGAGTTCGTGACACACCCCCTTGCTCAAATTTTGTAGTTGTAGTCACACCCGGGGTTGAGGCGCGGACCGCGCCGACCGGCGGTCAAGCCCACCCGGACGACTGATAATACGTCCGCGGCTAGATGCCTTCATTTCCTACACCCTCTTTGGGCATATCTCCGGGTAGTTACTCAGGGAATTACTACCCGTTACGGGCGTAGAGCGCTCGAAATACTTTTTCGACGTCGCAGCAACCCTAGGACGGAACCGAGTATCTCCGCACCCAGTAACTCCACGCGCAGAAACCCCAGTGAGGAGATACGGTCCCCGGTTTTTCCGAGCGGTCAGGCGAGCATCGACTGTCACCATGCCCCCAACACCAGTAGTAATCGCCCGTGGCACCACCCCCGAAGAACGCCAGCGGAGCATCGACACAATCAAACACTGGATCGAGCTGCACGACCCACACGGCATCACCGCCGACGCACTTCAGGCCATGTACGACATGACCGAGGACACCGCAACAACCTGGATACAGCACCAGCAACTCGGCGCGTACCTGTGCGTCGATGTCGGGCGCGACACTGCCTGCGACCGGCAAGGACCGGACGATCCCGTGGCCAAAGGGTGCACCAGAGCCGCTAATGCGGACAACGCGAACCTTGTCGTTGAGAGTCTCGCAGTCGTTCCAGTTGATTTTGTGACTGATCTCCTCACCGAGCATGGAGTGCACGTCTACGACGCCAGGCACCAGATCACACTCAACCCCAACCCGTCCCGCGATAACGTCCCCGTCGCCACGCGCCGTGCAATTGAGGTGCTGGGCGGGACAGCGGAGCACGCAGACGCGTTGCTCGCAGGTATCGAGTGGGGCGGCGGCCGACCGCCCTTGGGGACAACAAGTGATGACGGGCGGCTCACACCCGCCGACGACTACGACCGGGTATGCCGAGCGCTGCAGAAAGTGCAGGACGGCCAGTGGTCGAAAACCAAAGCGGCGAGCAAGTTGGACTGTGCGCGGAAGACTATCGACAACGCGTTAGACCGGCCCGGACTTTACCGGCTCGAATAGATGTGGTCCGATACACCCCCGCTGCAGTCAGAGACCGACCGAGAGACGCCGTTTCCTGTATGGTTTCGAGACCCCCCCGTCGTTTGACTGCAGCGAGTGCTACACTCACCGCCCCTACGTGATTCCGTGATTCAAACAGACAGACTCAATATTTCGATTTTCCCGTTCCCTGCAGTGGGAGTGTGGAATTAACCTGTTTTAGGTGCTGTAATTGTCGTTTGGAGACTGCAGAGGGGGGGTTCGACCCATTCGTTCGCTGCAGTGGCTCGGTGAAAAGAACGGGTGGTGGGGTGGTGCGGTGCCTGTGTCGGTCCCTCCCCGGTGGGGTTGCGGCGGTCGCGTCGCCGCCGTGGCGGTATGGTCGTGCGGTCAGTCGGGCGCTTCGATTCTCAGTTGGTGCGTGTCTGGGTGGGGTCGATACCCCTCGCCCTCCGCTCGTTCCCCGGGACGCGCGCCGCGTGTTATGGAATATGGATTTGTGCTTGACTGGGATACGATCCGTCCTAACCATCTATTTAAAGGTATGGTTTTGTGTAGATGTTTTGCCTAATCGTTCGCGCATAGGATAAACTCCGATTCGTGCGTTAGAGGCCATGAGTCGGAGTTTTGCTGTAGTCTCGTTCCAATAGACAATACCGATTAGATCAACATCTCCCCCGCACCCCTGCAAGGTTTTTTACCTAACCAGGCGCTACTATTGAGTAAGCTCGCACGGGACACGCACCCCGCGCTCACTGGGGTCGATAATCGGCCGCAGAAGCGTGTGGGTGCGGGCGCGCCACCAGCGCGCCAGCACCGTGTGGGTGTACCAGTGACCCACTATGTCACGCAACAACGCAAACTCAGATAAAACCGAGGGGTTCCCGCTGGAGCCCGTCACGGTATCGACCGAATTGGACGGCGAACAGATCACGATCGACGCCGCACACCACGTAATCAACGACGAGGCGGAACTGCTCAGATTGTACATCGAGGGTCGTGACGGCGGGTGGGACGTCAGCATCCCATTCGGCCGCGACGACACAGCGTGGGCGCACAGCGACGTTGGCCGCCGCGCGCTCGGACTCGACACTCACAGCGACGACGCGGACGTCGAGGCGGACGATGCGGAGCTCGTCGCGGATGGCGGGCGTGACGTCCCATTCTGCATTTGCGGTGCGCCCCTCATCGATACCGCGGACCTCTCGGTGCTGCACCCACCGCTTCAAGCGACCACATACCCTGACGTGATGCTTGACGCCGAGTGCAGTGACTGTGGCCGTTCGGTCCGGTCCACGATCGGTCCAGATGCGGTTGACGCTGTGTGGGACGTCCACAACGGCCCGCGACGCCGTGACAACAACGACGACGACGACCGACTCGTCGCGGACGGCGGGTATCGGCCTGTAGTCCCGGACAACCCCGCAGGTGTGGTCGAGTTCGGGTCGGTCGAGTGCGGTGACACGGTCACGACTGCAGACGGGACTGTCGTCGGGCACGTCACCGGCACGCGCGTGGCTGAGATGCACCAGTACCCCGACGAGTACGTCATCGAGTACGTGACCGGGACCGGTGAGACGCGGTCAGAGGTATTCGGGGGGCGGCAAATCACGGTGTGCGAAACGTGTGGTGATATCGTGCTGCCGAGCGGCGAAGTCGCGGCCGGTCACGACGCCGGTCAATGCAACGGAGGTGACTGAGATTGGCAACTAACAACGACCACGACGGCGACGGTGCAGGCGGTGAGGACCAGATCGCGGACGACGACGCGGGCGTGGACTTGTCAAGCGTGTTCGACCCGAGTAACTCAACGACAGGGTCGGGGGACACGGACGGTAGTAGTGAAGCGACGGACCCGGCCGAGGGCCTGCCTGACGATCTCGACGTCGGCGGCGACGACGTCGGGATTGTCGTTGAGGACCCGGACGCGGACCGTGTGGACGTCGAGGATATCAAGACGCCGCGGCCGGTGACGCGGACGATTGGTGCGCGGACCCTCGCGTACGACACTTATCCGAAGAAAGTCACGCTAAAGAACCTGCCCGGCCGGACGCAGTGTACGCAGTGCCCGGACGATGCGGACGCCGGGGACTGCGAGCACGGCACGACAGTCACGGACCTGCAATTCACCTCGACTGCAGCACGACGCCGGCGCGTGGCTGACGCGGTCGATTACGACGACGATGACCTCGTTAGCCTGTACGGGCCTGATTACGTTCCCATGCGTGACGACGGTGCGACGCACTGCGGATAACGGTGAAACGACGGTGAAGCTCCGGGACGGTTCGACGCACACGACAACGCTCCCTGGCGGTGACAGCTGGGCATCGAGTATCCGTGACGCGGATGTAGAGGACTTGCAGACCGGTGCAACGCTCGGTGACATCACTGAACGCATCAGCCCGGGGCTGGCTACTGGGGCAGACAAAGTGTTCGTGATGGACCGCGAGGACGTCCCGGACGCTGTTGGCGACGAGTGGGTGCGACCGACCGTCAGCGGGAAGCAGCTCCGCGAATTCGACGGGCCGTACACCGATTCAGTGTTCGTATGCCCGTACACTGACGACGGCGAGCTCGCAGGCGAGGACGAGCTCGGTAGCACGTTCGAATGGCTGGGAGAACACCGCGACCGGTTAGAGGACCGGTCGTGCGTAGAGAAGGGTAAGCGGTGGTACGCGTGGCACGAGAACCCGCCGATGCAGGACTTACTGCAGCCGAAAATCGTGTTTCGAGATATTGCGAAGGAACCCCGGTTCTGGCCCGAGGACCGCGGTGACGTCGTTCCGAAACATAGCGTGTATTACGCCGTTCCGCGCGACGGTGTCCCGATGGACGAGCTCATCGAGTACCTCAACTCCCCGGAAGCCCGAATGTGGATGGAAGCACACTGCCAGAAGGCGCACAACGGGTACTACCGCCTACAGTCCCGAGTTCTCCGGGATCTGCCGGTGCCGAAGAAATGTGCGGAGTCGTATCAGGCAACGCTGTAGCCGGTGAGTAGTGAGTTACCTGGCTTCGTCGTACGGGCTCTTCCCACGGATCTTATCGAATAGCACGATCGGGACGCCGATGATTGCGGCGATAACACCGGTCGCGGCGAGGGACTGGATTGTGGCGACGAGGACTGTTGCGACGGTGATTATGACCGGTACTGGGTCCGACAGTGTCAGGTTTTGGATCGTAGTGACGGCGAACTGGTCGAACACGTTTTCGCGCAGGTACACCGTGACGAGGAGTGTGGCAAGTGAGGTGAGGAAGATAGTTGAGATACGCCAGACTGGGGTTCGGGGGACGCGAAGCGCGACGCCGTAGGTGAGGCGGGTTACGATGCCAGCACCGACGACGAATGTCCCGGTGAGTACGATGAGGAACACGACGGGCTCGTGCTGTGTGAGGATTGATGAGACGGAGAGAACGAGTAGCGCGGAGAACAGGGTGAATAGGGCGAGTGATGCGTTTTTGAGCCGGAAGTGTGCGCGGTATAAATCGTTCAGGGTGTCGAATTTGTCGATGAGCTGCGAGTAGATTAACGCGTACATGAGGATTGAGAGGATGAACGCGGACACGAATCCGGTTTTAATCATTAGTGCAGCGTCCGTGCCGGGGTCTGCGGACGCGGATTGCGAGATGTAAATGGCGAGTGCACCGAATACGCCCATAACGACGAAGAGCTCTGATTGGTTCTCGATGAAGTCCGCTAAGTCGAACCGATCAATATCCTCGTTCCCCTGATCGTCTTCTTCAGACATACGTCACCGGACTTACTGTATTGGCGTATCACTTTCGGTGACTGTGATTGGTGTCCGATATCCCCCCATTCTAGGACAGAAACCGCGCTAATGTGGGCTCGAAGGGTGGAGTGAACGCCCATCCTTCACGTTCCTTCGGCCGTCTTGTGAGGTTCACGGACACCCACCCCCGCGGGGGTTTATCCCACCATTAGAGGGAGAGTCGGGTGTAGCATGCCAACCGACACAGACACAATCGAGGACGGAGAGCTCACGCAGCTCTTCAGCGACGGCGAACAGCGCGACGAGGATGACGACGCTGTAGACGCAATCAACCTCGCAGTGCAGCGCCACCCAATCCCCGCGCACCCTGACGACCCCGAAGAGCTCATCGACCAAGCAACGCGAGACCTGGGGGTTGAGCTCCCCAACACACGGGAAGCCGCAGTTGGCGCGGTCGAGACCATAATCCAGCGCCGACGCGACGACGCACAGAAATCCGAACAACAACCCTCACACAACCACTGACACTAACCATGCGAATGCAACCATTCGACGAGGACGACGGGTATCGAGTTTGGCTGAACGACAACGAAACCGAGCGGCTCATCGACAAGATGGAGGACCGCGGCGGCACGCGTCACGCAGTCGGTGGGAGGCTCGGCGCGCACTGCGGGCTTCGACGCGACGAAGCCGCACAGGCACGATCGGCGGATATCGCCGACGACCTCGGCGAACGCAACCTCCGCGTGTGGGAGGACACCGCGAAGATGGATAAGTACCGAGAGACGCCGATCCCCGGCGACCTTGCACGTGACATCGATCGGATCGTGGAGTTCAGCGACGACGTCGGTCGCGGCGACCCGGTACTCGATGTGACGGGGAAGACGCTCAACCGGTGGGTGCAGCGAGCATGCGAGGAGCTGTACGCCGAGGACGGTGATGAGGGCTGGCTCGAAGTCAGTTACCACGACCTCCGCCGCACGTGGGGCACGCGAGCGCTCGAAGATGGAACACTCCCGAGCGTGGTGATGTACTGGGGCGGGTGGGACGACTGGGAGACGTTCCGCGAGCACTACCTCGGCGAATTCAGCCCGCACGCGTTGAAGCGTGAGCGCTCGAAGCTGTCGTGGATGCGTGGTGAGAGTGACCAGGACGTCGAGGAGCACCTGACTCCGGTCGCGCAACCACCCGCGTCCGGGAGCGGGTCGAGTGCGCAGCACTGGTCGGACTAGCGGTCAGATTGCGCCGAGGAGCCCGAGGACACCGACCGCGATCATCCCGACCCCCACACCGAGGATAGCGATCTGCCGCGGACCGATGACCGAGCGAGCCTGAGTCATAGACAGTGTTACGCACCCGACCCCTAAATTTGTAGTTGTGGTTGTAGTCACAGTACGGTTTTAGGGCCTGTGCCGAGTGTTTCCGCGGGCGATGTCCTGAGAGCCCAGCCTGCAGGCTCACAATCGTGACGACGGGGACCCGCGGCGGCACACTTACAGTGACAGCGTGAGTCGTGGCGAGCAGGACCGCCAAGCACGATCGGGCGAGACGGAATCACAGGATGTGTGGGCGCGGTCGAGCTCAGAAGACGCGAGCGGACAACGCAGGACCATAGCGCGGTGTGTGGAAGCGCAGGCGACGACGCGGTTTGTCGTCGCCGAGAACCGCGAAACCGGGTCTGGAGCGACTCAGACCAAATCCTGCAGCGCCCATCATTTTCCGCCGAGCAGACGCGAGATGGTGAGAAGCTGAACCGCTCCCTTACGCGGTGATTTCGACGGTTCGCTGCGTGACGACCGTCTCCGTGCCGCCGCTGCCGACAGCGGTCACGGTCACTTGTACCTCGGAGCCGCTGTTCACGCCGGCGAGACTGGAGTCGAACGTGACGGTGCCGCCGACGGCCGACATGGAGGGGTCGCTGCCGACGTGGGTGCCGTTGGCGCTCACGTCGAGGCTGGCGGCGTTGCCCCCGCTAATCCACGTCACGGTGGCGGTGCCGTCGTCGTCCTCGCTGATGTCGGCGCCGGCCTGCACGGTCTGGGTGACGGTGTCGCCGAAGCCGAGGACGAAGCTCGCGATGACGGCCGCGAGGATGACTGTAATCGCTACCATCAGGATGACGCCGATGACCGGGGAGACGCCGCGGTCGTCGCCGTCGGGGAGTTCGAAGCGAACCTTCATGAGTGGAGTGGGACGCGTGACACAGTTGGTCAGCGGTAAGCTTCACTCGCTCGTTATCTGTAATAAAAGTACGGTGGCGGCGGTGGCGTCGCGCGGGCTGCGAGCCGCGCGACTTTTCCGGGCGTGCGCCGGGTGTGCGTGTATGGCGACACTCGGCACGAAGCTCGTGCAGATGGATGCAGTGCCCGCTGTCCTCCACTACGAGGACGGCGGACAGGACGGCCCGCTGGAGATACAACACGTGCAGGTCGAGGACGACACCGTGAACGCGGTGATTCACGTGCAGGCGGGCGGCACGCAGTCGCTGGCGCGAATCACGGGCGGCCTCGACGACGACACGCTCGCCCTCCAGATTCCCACGGAGCCCGCGGACTTCGACAGCGTGGAGGCGTTCCTCGCGGCCGACGACATCTTCGAGACTGCCAAAACCATCGTGGACATCCAGACCGACCTCTGAGGAGCCGCGAACAATTCTCGCGTAGCGCGCCAGCGAGGAGCGGTGCCGTCACCGGGTCGCCAGCGCGAGAACCGCTCCGGTAAGTCCACCCCACGCGACGGCGCCGCCGGCGGCGAACGTCAACAGCGCGCCGTCACCGAGGAAGCCGGCGACCGCCCACACGAGCACGCCGACGCCCGCGAGCGCGTGAATCGTGCGGCCGGCGACCGGCGGGTCACGCCCACTGATGGAGAGCCACGTCCCGTACGCGCCGAGCGCCAGCGCCAGCACGTAGCACAGCGCGCCGAGGCCGCCCCAGATGGAGAGCAGGCTCCCGAGCAGCGAGCCGCCGTCGCCACCATCGGACCCGGGCGCGGTCGTCGTCGCGGCCGTGGTCGTGGGCCGTGTCGTCGGCTGGGTCGTCTGTCCGGCGGGCTCGACGGTGACGTTCACGGTCGCGTCGTTGAGACTCCGGACGCCGAGTTCGTCCTCGACCGCCAGCGACACCTCGTACGTCCCGGGTTCCGCGAACGACGCCACGTGGGACACCGCTTCGCCGGTGGTCACGTCGCCGTCGACGGTGAACGCGTACGTCTCGATGGTGCCGTCGTCCGTGGACCGCCGACCCGAGAACGCCACCGGCTCGCCGGGCGTCACCGTCGTCTCGTTGGCGGTGAGGACCGCGGTCGGGCGCTCGTATCGGGGACCGAACGGCTCGCTGGCGTACGGCACGGGGTCGGCCTTCCCGCCGTTCGTGACGACGGCGTCGCCCGCGCCGCCGGGGTTGAGCGTCTCGTGGTACGGCCCGGACGCGGCCCCCCAGTAGTTGTGCTCGGCGACGACGACCGCGCCGGCGTCGAGCGCGCTCCGCAGGCCGACGATGTGCCCGTACACGTCGTTGTGGACGAGTTCGACGTTCGGCGCGCGCTCGACGACCACGCCCGTCGCGGCCGCGGCGTCGCGGCCGCCGTCGGCGCGCTCCCGGTCGGCCGTGTTCAACACCACGGAGTTGTTGGCGAGTCGCGTCGGCGTCGGGCCGGCGACCCGCACGCCGTTCGCGTTCGCGGCGATAGTGTTGTTGTGAATTGCGGTGGTCGCGCCGGCGCGCCCGCCGGCGACCGCGACGCCGAACTCGCCGTTGTCGAGCGCGTCGTTGAAGCCGACGGTGACGCCGCCGAGCAGGTCGCTCGCGCGCACCGTGACGCCGTCGCCGGCGTTGTCCACGAGTCGGTTCCGCCGGACGGTCACGCCGCGCACGCGCACCGCGTCGACGGCGACGCCGGGGCCGCCGTTCTCGCGCACGACGTTGTCCGCGAACACCGTGTTGTCCACCTGCTGGGTACCGAACCGCGCGCCGCCGGCGCCGTTCCCGGCGAGCGTGTTGTTCCGCACGCCGAAGCGGTCCACGAAGACGTACTCGGCGTCGGCGTCGACGCCGTACCCGTCGTTGCGGAGGAACTCGTTGTTCTCGACGGCCAGCGAGACGCGCTGGATGCCGGCGGTCGTCCGGCGGAGCGCGACCCGGAGGCCGTGCTGGGACTCCACGACGGTGTTGCCCGCGAAGCGCACGCCGTCGGCGTCGGTCGCGCCCGCCACGTGGAGGCCGCTCCCGGCCGCGCTGCGCACTTCGCTGTCGAAGACGGCCACGTCGTCGAGCGCGCCGCCGCGGAACGCGACGCCGTCACCGCCGACGTTCTCGACGGCGACCCGGCGGAGCGTCACCTTCTCGATTTCGTGGTCGTTGCTGGGCTGCGGGCGCGCGAGCGTCGACTCCGCCTCGAACGCCACGCCGGCGCCCGAGACGCCGGCGACGGTGACGCCGGTCAGCCGAACGTCGGAAATCTGTCGAGCGCGCACGTGAACGCCGTTCGCGCCCGTGTTCGAGAACGTCGTCCCCTCGATGCGGACGTTCCGCGCGCTGTCGGCGTACGGGTCGGCGTCGGGGACCGCGACGCGGACGCCCGCGCGCCCGACATCCGAAAATCGGGCGTCCGCAATCCGAATCGCGGGCGTCCCCGCGCGGGTCGTGACCGCCAGCCCGTCGCGGACGTGCTCGCGGACCGTCGCGTTGGCGACCCGAATCGTCCCGGCGCTGGACGTGGCCGTAATCCCGGTGGTCGCGTGCTCGACGACGGCGTGCTCCAGTCGGAGCGTCGAGTCCGCGTCGCCGGCGTACTCGATGGTCTCCCACGTACCCGGGCCCGACGCGGGGTCGGCGGTCGTGAACTGGATGGGGTCGAGCGCGGTGCCCGCCGCGAGGAGGCTTCCCTCCACGGTAATCGTGACCTCCTCGCCGACGTTGACGCGCGTGCCGGGCTCGACGGTGAGCGTCGCGTTCCCCGCGACCGTCAGGTCCCGTGCGACGTAGTACGGTCCGTTCTCGGCGGTCCACGTCGTGTTCTCGGTGACGTTGCCTTCGACGTACGTCGGCGCCGCCGCGTCGGTCGCCGCGAGCGCTGGCCCACCGTCGGCAGCGGCGCCCGCCGCGGCGCTTCCGGCGACGGGGGCGACCGCGCCGAACACCACGAGGGCCGCGAGGAGGAGCGTGCGCCGCGTCATGTGAGCACGTGCTGGAGTCGCGCGAGCGGGTAGTGGGCTGTCCAGTCGAACGCGCCCGTTCCGTCGACGGCTGCGGCGCTCCCCGCGTCGTCGTTCGGGACCGTCGGGTCCGTACCCCGCAGCACTTCCTCGCCGTCGGGAATCCCGTCGCCGTCGGAGTCGGCCGCGGTCGGGTTCGAGCCGTAGCGCCGCAGTTCGAGGGCGTCGTCGAGGCCGTCCCCGTCCGTGTCCGCGTCGAGGGGGTCGGTGCCCGTGTCGCGGTACTCGGTCAAGTCGGTGAGGCCGTCCCCGTCGGTGTCGCGGTCGCGGGGGTCGGTGCCGAGTTCGACTTCCAGCCGGTCCGGCAGCCCGTCGAGGTCCGCGTCCGCGTCGATAGCGGACGTGTTCCCCGCGAGCTCCGAGCGGTCGTCGAGCGTGTCGGCGTCCGTGTCCGCGCGCCCGTAGTCGGTCCCCTCGCGGATTTCCACGTCGTCGGGGACGCCGTCGTCGTCCGTGTCCGCGTCGAGCGGGTCGGAGCCGAACTGGTGGACCTCGTAGCCGTCCTCGATGCCGTCGCCGTCCGTGTCGTCGTCTCGGAAGTCGGTGCCCAAGGTGAGTTCGTTCGCATTCGAGAGGCCGTCCGCGTCGAGGTCGCCGCCCTTGTTGATGACGTGGACCTCGACCGCGCTGTCGTCGCGCCGGGTGTTCCCGCTGGCCTGCGCGCTGTACATCGTCGCGTACAGCGTGTGTCGGCCGGGGTCGAGGTCCACCTCGCGGGGTTCGAGCGTGAGGTCGGCGTCGGTCGTCGCCAGCTCCCCGAGCGTCACCGTCGTCACCGCCAGCGACGATTCGACTTTCGGGCTGAAGCTGGCGTCGCGGGTGTCGGTCAGCCGGACGTGGTAGTCGGCGTAGTAGGTGTCGGAGTCGTCGAGGTAGTCGCCGACGGTCACCGCCACGGTCGCGGGCTCGTCGGCCCACACGTAGTAGACGCCGCCGCGCTCGGTCGCGGCGCCCGGCCCGGTCACGTCCACGGAGAGCACGCCCGAGTCGACCGTGGCGGCGTCGGTGGTGCCAGCCGCGAACGCGGCCGCCGGGCTCGCCGCCGCGAGCGCGACGGCCGCGACGACCGCGAGGATACGCGGGACTGAGCACCGAGTCACGTACCTCACTCTTGGTGTAACGCACTTGAATATAGTGGTGGCCGCCGCGAGCCGGCGGCACGCCGTCCCGCGTTACTCGCCGCGCCCCATCGCGTAGAACTCGTCGTTGGGGCGCATGTCCGCGACCGCCGCCATCCGGTTCGAGAGGTTGAAGAACGCCGCGACCGCCGCGATGTCCCAGATTTCCTCGCCCGAGAAGCCGGCGTCCCGGAGCCGCTGCACGTCGTCGTCGCCGACGGCCTCCGGGGACTCCGTGAGCTTCACGGCGAAGTCGAGCATCTCGCGGTGCTCGTCGGAGACGTCCGCGCTGCGGTGGTTGGTGGCGAGTTGGTCGGCGAGCTTCGGGGCTTCCGCGTAGACGCGGCAGAGCGCGCCGTGCGCGACCACGCAGTAGAGGCAGTCGTTGGCGCCGCTGACCGCGACCGTAATCATCTCGACCTCCTCGCGGGCCAGCGGCGTGTCCTCGACGAGCGCGTCGTGGAACGCGAAGAACGCCCGGAAGTGGCTGGGCTTGTACGCGTACGCCTCGAAGACGTTCGGCGTGAAGCCCGCGCGCTCGGTCTCCTCGGCGATTCGCTCGCGGAGGTCGTCGGGCAGGTCGTCGCGCTCGGGCACGGGGAACCGTCGCATCGCGTCACTCATGCCTACAGGCGCGGCGGGACGCCACAAAGCCGTTGTCCCCGGGCCGCGGTCAGTCGCCGGCGAGGCGCTCTCCGGCGGCCAGCCCGCTCTCGACGGCGGCGCGGACGCGCGCCTCGCCAGCGACCCAGTCGCCGGCGACGTGGAGGCCGGCGTCCCGGAGCGCCGCGACCGGGGCCGAATCGACACCGTCCTCGGGGAGCGCGTACCGCCAGCCCTGCGTGTCCGTCCACGCGGGGTCGAGCAGGCGGTCGTCGCCGAGCAGCGCGGCGGCGTGCTCGGCGGCGCGCTCGGTCTGCCAGTCGGGGTCGCGGTCGTAGTGCTCGCGCGACCAGTCGGGCGCCATCTGGACGACCAGCAGTTCGCCGTCGGGGACGTGGCCGGGCTTGCAGGACTCGCGGGCGAGCCAGCCCACGTCGTGGGCGTCGTCGGTGTTGACGAGCGCGTACCACTCGCGGGCCACGTCGAAGTCGTAGCGCAGCACCGCGGTCACGATGCTCCGGTACGGAACGGCTTCGACGGCCTCGTGAGCGGCCCCGAGCCGGTCGTCGTCCCAGTCGGTCGCCGCGAGCAGGTCGGCGGTCTGGGGTGCCGGGGGCGTCAACAGCACGTCCGCGAACGGGCCGTACTCGGTGCCGCCGGCGTCCGTGAGCGTCCAGTCGTCGCCCTCGCGCGCGAGCGACTCGATGCGCGTCTCCCGCCGGACGGCGGCGTCGGTGCGCGCGAACAGGCGCTTGGCGAGCTGGGTGATTCCGTCCGCCCACGTCCACTTCGGGCCGTCGCTCTCTCTGCCCGGTGCCACGTCACCGTCGCCGTCGAACGTCCACACCGGTTCAGTGATGTCGTGCAGGCCGTCCTCGCCGAGGTCGCGCACGAGGTCGGCGACGGCGCCGCCGCCGGGCTTGACGTAGTTCGCGCCGTAGTCGTAGTGGCAGCCGTCGCGGCGGCGCGTCGCCGCGCGCCCGCAGACGCCCTGCGACTTCTCGAAGACCGCAACGTCCCGTGCGTCGTCCCGGAGGCGGTACGCGGCCGCCGCGCCGGCCGCGCCGGCGCCGACGATTGCCAGCGAATCAGTCACGTGCGGGGCTCGGGCCGCCAGCCCCTTAGCACTCCACCAAGCGGCAACCGCTCGACACGACGGGGCGCCGCGAAGAGAAAACGGTTTGCCGCCGTGCGACTCACGAAAGACCATGAAGGTACGAATCGGCGCGGGCGCGACCGAGGAGGAAGCACGCGCGGTCGCCGCCGCGCTCGCCGAGCACGTCGCCGACGAGGTCGAGGTCTACCTCGGCGACGACGACGAGCCCGCCGCCACTCACGCCGCCCCTGAGCCCGCCAGCGAGGACCGCGAGGCCGACCGCGAGTACGGGCCGACCGAGCGCGAGGCGGAACTCCGCGAGGAAATCGCGGACATCCTCGACGGCGGCCCCGAGAAGTACAAGGAGCGCTTGAGCGAGCAGGACAAGCTGTTCGTGCGCGACCGCCTCGACCTCTGGTTCGGGGACGACGACGGCGACGGCGCGGGCGACCTCCTCTTCGAGGACGGGAAGTTCGCCAACTTCGACTCGTGGCACCCGAACAGCCCGGACGTCGACGACGCCGACCCGGACACGCGCCTGCCCGCGGACGGACTCATCACGGGCGCCGCCGACTTCGAGGGCCGCGACGTCCACTTCATGGCCAACGACTTCACCGTGAAGGCGGGGTCGATGGCCGAGCGCGGCGTCGAGAAGTTCCTCCGGATGCAGCAGCGCGCGCTCAAGACCGGGCAGCCGGTGCTGTACCTGATGGACTCCTCGGGGGGCCGCATCGACCAGCAGTCCGGCTTCTTCGCCAACCGCGAGGGCATCGGGAAGTATTACTTCAACCACTCGCGGCTCTCCGGGCGCGTCCCCCAAATCTGCGTGCTGTACGGCCCCTGCATCGCGGGGGCGGCGTACACGCCCGTGTTCGCGGACTTCACCGTGATGGTCGAGGGGATGTCCGCGATGGCCATCGCCAGCCCGCGCATGGTGAAGATGGTGACCGGCGAGGAAATCGGGATGCAGGAGCTCGGCGGCCCCGAGGTGCACGCCCGCCAGTCGGGGAGCGCGGACCTCGTCGCCCGCGACGAGGAGCACGCCCGCGAACTCGTCTCGAATCTGGTCCAGTACCTCCCCGACAACAGCGACGAGAAACCGCCGAGCCAGCCGGCCAAGCCTCCGGCGAAACCCACGGACGGCATCGACGGCCTGATTCCGGAGTCGCCGAACCGCGCCTACGACATGCGCGAACTCATCGAGCGCGTCGTGGACGGCGACTCCTTCTTCGAGCTCAAGCCCGAGTACGGCAAGGAGATTCTCACGGGGTACGCGCGCATCGACGGCCGCACCGTCGGCGTCGTCGCCAACCAGCCCACCGAGCGCGCGGGCGCCATCTTCCCGGACGCCGCCGAGAAGGCCGCGGAGTTCGTCTGGAAGTCCGACGCGTACAACATTCCGTTACTCTACCTCTGCGACACGCCGGGCTTCATGGCGGGCTCGCAGGTCGAGCAGGACGCGATTCTGGAGAAGGGCAAGAAGATGATTTACGCCACCAGCGAGGCCACCGTCCCCAAGCAGTCCGTGGTCGTGCGGAAGGCCTACGGCGCGGGCATCTACGCGATGAGCGGCCCCGCCTACGACCCCGAATCCACCCTCGCGCTCCCCTCCGGCGAAATCGGCATCATGGGCCCGGAGGCCGCCATCAACGCCGTCTACGCGAACAAGCTCGACGCCATCGACGACCCCGACGAGCGCGCGCGGCGCGAGCAGGAACTCCGCGAGGAGTACCGCGAGGACATCGACGTCCACCGGATGGCCTCGGAGACGGTCATCGACGAAATCGTGCCGCCGTCGGAGCTCCGCACGGAGCTGTCGAACCGGTTCGACTTCTACGAGGGCGTCGAGAAGGACCGGCCGTCGAAGAAACACGGCACGATTCTCTGACGGGCTACGAGAGGTGGGCGGTGACGTCCGTCGAGGAAATCATCCCCACGTAGTCGTCGTCGACGACCGGGAGGTGCTTGATGCCGTACGTGGTCATCATCGCGGCGACCTCCTCCATGTAGAGGTCCGGGGCGGCGGTCTCGACATCGGTCGTCATCACGTCCGTGACCGTCAGTTTCGACACGTTCTCGCCCTCCGCCACGGCGTCGAGCACGTCCGTGCTGGAGACGATGGCGCGCGGCGTCGTCGTCACGACGAGCGCGCTGATGTCGCGTGCGCGCATCCGCTGGGCGGCCTCCTTCACGGTCGCGTCCGGGCTAATCGTCTCCAGCGGCGTCGACATCACGTCGGCTACGGTGGGCCTCTCGGGAGAAGACATACGCTACCACACGCGCCCGCTCGGGAAGGCAGTTTCGCCGGCATTCGCGGACTCACTCCGCGCGGAGCGCGTCCACGAGCACGGCGAGCGCCAGCCCCGCGAGACCGATATCTCGCGCGATGATGTCCCCGAATTGCCCCGTTGTCGCCCAGACCACCGCGAGGTACGCGATGGTCGCCGTCAGCGAGCCGGCCGCGACGAGCGCCGCGAACGCGGTACCGCGGTCAGCGAACAGGAGCGCGGCGAACCCGACTTCGAGCGCGCCGTTGGCGAGCATGAACGCCACCGGGGAGACCACGAGCCACGGCGCCAGCCAGTCGGTCACGTAGACGGCCCACGCGGCGGGGCCGAGGAGCTTGTGGACGCCCGCCGCGAGCAGCATCGCGCCCAGCCCCCAGCGCGCCAGCACCGCGGGGTCGGGCGCTCGGTCGGCGAGCCGTCGCGCGCGGTCGCGGCCCGGCACGGTCACTCCCCGGCGTGCTCGCGCTTCAGCGAGAGCGCGGTGCGGTCAAATTCGCAGACGAGTTCGTCGTCTCGGTTCACCGCGAACGCCTCAACGTGGAACGTGACGACGCCGCGCTCGCCGTCGCTGGTTTCGCGCTTGTCCGTCACCGTCGACTGCGCGCGGATGGTGTCGCCGTGGAACACCGGCGCGGGGTGCTCGACCCCGTCGTAGGAGAGGTTCGCCACGATGGTGCCGTCCGTAGTGTCCGGGATGGTGAGCCCGACCGCCAGACTCAGCGTGTAGAGGCCGTTGACGACGCGCTCGCCGAACTGGGTGTCGGCGGCGAACTCGGCGTCGAGGTGCAGCGGCTGCTGGTTCATTGTGAGGTCGCAGAACTGCTGGTTGTCCGCCTCCGAGACGGTGCGGCGCTTCTCGTGTTCGATGGTCTGACCGACTTCGAACTCCTCGTAGTATCGTCCGGCCATGCTCGAACGCGCTCGGCCCCAACCCTTAAAACCGCCGAAAACGCGGCCGTCAGGCTTTTACTAGCCGTTTCGGCCACCACCCTTTTTCAGTCGGCGGCAGTCCGTAGAGGTATGCCACGTGACTATCTGCGTGCGGGGGTGTTGGTGGCGGTCGTCGTGTCCGCCGCCGTGTTCGCCGGAACCACGGCCGCCGCGAGCGAACCGTCGATTGAAGCAACCGACGACAGCCCGGGAGCGGTGACCGAGCACACCGCGACGATGGTCGTCGACGGGAGCGTCGCGGGGAGTTCGTGGAACGGCTTCCAAATTGATTACGAGGCGACTGACGTGAGCAACGTCGGCCAAGGAGACATTCAGACAATCGGCATCGACCGGGGCAACGATGAGTCCGGGACGACCGTCGACGAGAGCGTGATGAACGACCTCAGTAGCGCCGGCGGGGACAACAACGGCCAGTCACTGGACATCGGTCTCGACGGGAGCAGCGACATCAACAGCGGCGACCAGCTCGTGGTCGTCTTCGCCGACGCGCAGAACCCCGGCAGCTCCGGACAGTACGACGTGACGCTGCACGTGAACTCCCAGAGCACGGGCGAATCGGCCCAGACGACGCTCTCAATCGGGTCTACGGCGACGACGACCGCGACACCGACCACGACATCGACCCCGACTTCGACGCCGACCACGCAGGACAACGATGACGGCATAACGTTCGGCTCGGATCCGGACGTGAGCCTCGTGCAGGGGAGCCAGCCGTACGTGAACGCGAGCCCCAACACGGCCAACGAGACGGCGACGCACGCCGCGATGGCCGTCGTCGACGTGGAGATGGGTAACTCCTCGTGGACCGGGCTGGAGGTCAACTACAGCGGGACCGGGACCGACGTGAGCAACGTCGACCAGGGCGATGTCGTGAAGATCGGCATCGACCGCGGGGACGACGACCCGAACACGACCATCGACCGGTCGTTGACGCCCTCGCTGGGCGAGGTCAGCGGGAGCAACGACGGCGAGACGCTGACGTTCGGGCTCGACGGGAACTACGAGCTGGGCGAAGGCGACCAAGTCGTGGCCGTCTACGAGGACGTCCAGAACCCCGCCGCGGGCGACTACTCGGTCGGTATCGAGATCAACCCCCAAAGTAGCGACGAGGAAGTGAGCGCCACGCTCAGCATTGAGGCCGCGAGCACGACGACCGCCACGGCCACCGCGGAGCCGACGGAGACGGCGACCGCGGAACCGACGCCGACGCAGACCGACGCGCCGACGACCACCGCGGAGTCGACGCCGTCCACGTCGCCCGGGTTCGGCGCTGTCGCAGCGGCGGTCGCGCTCGTCGCCGCGGCCGCCCTGCTCGTGCGCCGATAGACATACAAGCGGCCGGGGCGACCCCCCGGCATGGCTCGACGCAGCGTCCTGTTTTCGCCGGGCGACCAGCCGGAGTTACTGCGGAAGGCACCCGACACCGGGGCCGACACCGTCGTCTTCGACCTCGAAGACGCGGTCGCACCCGCGGGCAAGACGGAGGCGCGGACCGCCGTGCAGTCGGTGCTCGCGGACCCCGACTTCGACCCGGACTGCGAGGTCTGCGTGCGCGTGAACCCGATCGGGGCGGGCGCACGCGACGACGTGGAGACCGTGCTCGCGGGCGAGAGTCCGCGCCTCGACGCGGTGGTCCTCCCGAAGGCAACCTCGGCGGACGAGGTGACGACGCTCGGCCGGCTGCTCGACGAGCGCGCGTTCGACGTGCCCGTGCTGGCGCTCGTGGAGTCCGCACGCGGCGTGCTGCGCGCCGAGGAACTCGCTGACGCCGGGCCGACCGACGCGCTCGTGTTCGGCGCGGAAGACCTCGCGGCGGACGTGGGCGCGACGCGGACCGACGACGGCGTGGAGGTCCTGCACGCGCGCGAGCAGGTCGTGCTCGCCGCGGCCGCGGCGGGCGTGGACGCCATCGACACCGTCTACACGGACATCGAGGACACCGCGGGGCTCGCCGAGGAGACCGAGTTCGCCGCGCAACTGGGCTACGACGGAAAGCTGGCGATTCACCCCGGACAGGTCGCGCCCATCAACGACGCGTTCACGCCGGCAGAGGAGGACGTTGAGTGGGCCGAGCGCGTCCTCGACGCGAAAGCGGACGCCGACAGGGAGGGGCGGGGCGTGTTCCGCGTGGACGGCGAGATGGTGGACGCGCCGCTGGTCGCGCAGGCCGAGCGCGTCCTCGAACGGGCGCGCGCCGCCGGCGTCCGGGACAGTCGTTAGTGACATTCAACATCATCGTATGCTGGGAATTCCGCCACGCTTTTGCTGAGCGGCGGAGTCGGTCCAGACATGGCGGACGCTAATCCCTTCGAGAGTCTCCAAGAGCAACTCGACGACGCGGGCAAGTACCTCAACGTCGGCGAGGACGTCCTCGAACGCCTCAAGCAGCCCGAGCGCGTGCTCGAACTCACGCTCTCGGTGGAGATGGACGACGGCACCATCGAGACGTTCGACGCGTACCGCTCGCAGTTCAACGGCGACCGAGGGCCGTACAAGGGCGGCATCCGCTACCACCCGGGCGTCACGCGCGACGAAGTGAAGGCGCTCTCTGGATGGATGGCGTACAAGACCGCGGTCGTGGACATCCCCTACGGCGGCGGGAAGGGGGGCATCGCGCTCGACCCCAGCGACTACTCCGAGAGCGAACTCGAACGCATCACGCGGTCGTTCGCAAAGGAGATTCGGCCGTTCATCGGCGAGGACAAGGACGTGCCCGCGCCCGACGTCAACACTGGCCAGCGGGAGATGAACTGGATCAAAGACACCTACGAGACGCTGGAGAACACGACCGAGCCCGGCGTCATCACGGGGAAGGCGCTGGAGAACGGCGGCAGCAAGGGGCGCGTCGAGGCGACCGGCCGCTCGACGATGCTCGCCGCCCGCGAGGTCTTCGACTACCTCGGCGAGGAGCTGGCGGACGCCACGGTCGCCGTACAGGGGTACGGCAACGCCGGCTCCGTCGCGGCGAAGCTCCTCGAAGACCGCGGCGCGAACGTCGTCGCCGTCTCGGACTCCTCGGGCGCCATCTACAACCCCGAGGGGTTCGACACGCGCCACGTCAAGGAGTTCAAGCGCGACACCGGCAGCCTCGCGGGCTACGACGGCGCGACCGAGGAGTTCGGCAACGACGACCTCCTCACGCTCGACGTGGACCTGCTCGTGCCCGCCGCCCTCGAGAACGCCATCGACGGCGATCTCGCGCACGACGTGGAGGCAGACGTGGTCGTGGAGGCCGCGAACGGCCCGCTGACGCCCGACGCCGACGACGTGCTCACCGAGCGCGGCGTCCACGTCGTCCCGGACATTCTGGCGAACGCGGGCGGCGTCACCGTCTCGTACTTCGAGTGGGTGCAGAACCGCCAGCGCTTCCAGTGGACCGAAGCACGCGTCAACGAAGAGCTGGAGGCGGTCGTCACCGACTCCTTCGACGCGATGATTGACGCCTACGAGGCCAACGACCTCCCGAACCTCCGCACGGCCGCCTACGTCGTCGCCGTCCAGCGCGTCGTCGACGCCTACGAGGGCAGCGGCACGTGGCCCTGAGCCGCGAAAAGAGTTGCCGACCGCGCTACAGGTAGCCTGCTTCGGCGAGCCGTTCGACTGCTTCTTCGAGCCGCTCCGTGCTGGCCGCGTACGAGATGCGCGCGTAGCCGGGCGTGCCGAACGCGCTCCCGGGGACGGTCGCCACGTGGGCGTCCTTGAGGGCGTCCTGACACCACTGCTGGTCGTCCTCGTCCACGGGCACCATCACGTAGAACGCGCCGTCGGGCTCGGGCACGTCAGTGCCGTGCTGGGCGAACAGTTCCAGCAGGCGGTCCTTCCGGGACTCGAACGCCTCGACCATCTCCTCGACGGCTTCGTCGGTGTTCTCGATGGCCTCGACGCCGCCGTGCTGGACGAAGTTCGTCGCCGACGAGACGGAGTGCGAGTGCACCTTCCCGGCTTGGTCGACGAGGGCTTCCGGTCCGGCGAGGTAGCCGAGCCGCCAGCCCGTCATCGCGTACGCCTTCGAGAAGCCGTTGATGGTGACGGTGCGCTCGAACATCCCGTCGAGCGCGGCGAGGCTGACGTGCTCGCGGCCGTAGTTGATGTGCTGGTAGATTTCGTCCGAGATGACCGTCACGTCGTGCTCGATGGCGAGGTCGCGGACGCCCTCCATCGCCTCCCGGGAGTAGACCGAGCCGGTGGGGTTGCTCGGGGAGTTCACGACCAGCAGCTCGGTGTCGTCGGAGATTGTGGCCGCGAGCTCGTCCAGCGCCGGTTCGAGCTGGAAGTCGTGCGGCGAGAGGTCGACGCGCGAGAGGTCCGCGCCGGCGATTTTCGCCATCGCCTCGTAGGACACCCACGCGGGGTCCAGCAGCACGACCTCGTCGCCGTCGTCGACGAGCGCTTGGAACGTCTCGAACAGCGCCTGCTTGGCGCCCGGCGTCACGATGACGTTGCCCGCCTCGTAGTCGATGCCGTCGCCGCGGAGCTTCGCCGCGATGGCCTCCCGCAGCTCGGGGATGCCGTTCGAGGACGTGTACCCCGTCTCGCCGGCTTCGAGGGCGTCCTCGGCGGCGTCCTTGACGTTCTGCGGCGTGTCGAAGTCTGGTTCGCCGACCGAGAGGTCGATGACGTCCTTGCCCTCGGCTTCCAGTTCGTTCGCGAGGTTGCTGACCGCGAGCGTCGCGCTCGGTTCCACTCGTCGTACCCTGTCGGTGAAGTCCATCTTAGAGTTCCTCCGCGAGGTGAATCGCGCTGTCTACTGCTTCCGCGCCCTTCTGTACTCGTTCGCGCGCCTCCGCCCCCGACATCCCCGGTCCGGCGACGCCGAACGCCACCGGCGTGTCCCGGTCGAGGCTCACGTCGGTGAGCTTCTGGGCGGTCGCGTGCGCGATGACGTCGTCGTGGTCGGTGTCGCCCGTGACGATTGCGCCGACGACCGCGACGGCGTCGACGTCGTCGCGGCGCGCGAGCCGGTCGGCGGCCAGCGGCGCGTCGTACGCCCCCGGCACGCGCACCAGCTCCACGACGTCCGCGCCCGCGTCGTCGGCGGTCTCGACGGCCGCCGTCTCCATCTGTTCGGTGACGCTGCGGTTGAACTCCGCAACGACGAGCCCGAGCTCTACCATACTCCGTGCGTCTCCCGGCGCGGATAAAGGCCTACCGTTACGGACAGTTCCCGCGAACCCACAAGTTTGTATGCACCCCGTGTCGTTTGGCGAATGAGATGCCCTCCTTCGGACGCCGCCGCGCCGGGGCGATGGCGGTCGCCACCGCGGTGCTGGCCGCGCTCGCGCTCCGCGTGGTCGCGCTCGGCGACCGCACCTTCCACTGGGACGAAGCCCGCGTCGGCTACTGGGTACTCCAGTACGCCGCGACCGGCGAGTGGGCGTACCGCGCCATCGTCCACGGCCCGTTCCTCTTCCACGTCGACGAGTTCCTGTTCGGCCTGTTCGGGGCCAGCGACGCCGTCGCGCGGCTGCCGGTCGCGGTCGTCGGCGCGCTCCTCCCGGCGACGGCGTGGCTGTTCCGCGCGCGCCTCGACGACGTGGAGGTGGCGGCGCTGGCCGGCCTGCTCGCGCTTAACCCCGTGCTCGTCTACTACTCGCGGTTCGTGCGCAGCGACGTGCTCGTCGCGGCGTTCAGCGTCGCCGCCGTCGGGTTCGCGGTGCGCGCGCTCGACACCCGCCGCGGCGGCTACCTCGTCGCCGCGGGCGCGGCGCTCGGGCTGGCGTTCACCACCAAGGAGAACGCGCTCGTCTACGCCGCGATGTTCGTCGGCGCGAGCGCGCTCCTGCTGGACGAACAGCTGTTCACGGCGCGCGAGCGCGGCGAGTCCTTCGAGCGCGTCCTCCACGAGACCGTCCAGCGCGTCGGCAGCGGGCTGTTCGCGTGGCGGCGCGCCGTCGCGGGGGGCGTCCTCGCGTTCCTCGTCGTGGTCGTCGTCTTCTACGCGCCGCGACCGGAGTTCTACGCGGCGCTGGCGGACCCGACTCGGCTCCCGAACGCCGTCGCCGCGGGGACGGCGGGCGCGTGGACGGAGTTCTGGAGCATGTGGGGCGTCAGCGGCAGCGCCTCCCGCCAGCACAGCTACATCGCGTTCCTCGCGGACGCAGTGCGGACGCTCGGCGCGGCGTCCCTGATGCTGGTCGCGGCCGCGGTCGTCGGCTTCCTCGCGGAGCGGTACGTCGCCGACGAACCCCGCGACCTCGTGCTGTTCGCGGGCTACTGGGCGGTCGCGTCGGTCGTCGTCTACCCCGCGATTACGGACATCTCCGGGCACTGGTCGGTCGTCCACGTGGTCGTCCCGGCGGCGATTCCGGCGGCGGTCGGCGTGCGCGTGGTCGTCGACCGCGGGCGCTCGGCGTACAGAAGCGACGACCGCGTGGGCGTGGCACTCGCCGCGCTCGTGCTGCTCGCGGCGGTCGGACAGATGGGCGCGGTGACCGCCGAAACCTCGTACCTGATGCCCCAAGACGACGACAACGCGCTCGTCCAGTACGGCCAGCCGGGCAGTCAACTGGACGGGGCGGTAGACCGCATCGAGCGCGCCGCGCCCGCGAACGACGGCACGGACGTGCTCTACTACGGGAGCCACTTCCACGTGGCCGGCGAGTACGACCCCACGGACCCGGACAGCGTCGCGGGCACGAACTGGTTCAATCGGCTCCCGTTGCCGTGGTACACCGAGCGCGCGGACGCGGTGACCGACTCCACGACGCGGCTCACGGCGCCGGCCGCGGGGAACGCGACGGTCAGCGTCGAAACCACGAGCGCGCCCGTCGTCGTCACCGAGGCCAAAGATTACCGGGAAGTCCGCGACCGCCTCGGGCCCGCGTACGAGGGACTGACGTACGAACTCACGGCGACGAACACAATCATCGTCGTGTTCGTGGACACGGAGGCCGAGGGCGTGACCGACCCGAGATAGTCACGAGCGTGCACACTGAGTCGGCTCGTTCGACAATTCTTATGCAGGAGTAGGCGGAAGCCGCGGGTGATGACGGTACCCGTTCCCGGAGCGACAGTCGGGGTCGTCGGCGGCGGCCAGCTCGGGCGGATGCTCGCCGAAGCCGCGAGCCCGCTGGGCGTCGAGGTCGTCGTCCTCGACCCGACGCCGGACTGCCCGGCGTGCCCGCCCGCCGCCGACCAAATCGTGGGCGAGTTCGACGACCGCAACGCCATCGGCGAGCTCGCGGCGCGCGCGGACGTGCTCACGTACGAAATCGAACTCGCGGACCCCGCGGTGCTCGCGGACGCCGGCGACGAGCACGACGTCCCCGTCCACCCCTCGCCGGGGACGCTGGAGACGATTCAGGACAAACTCGTCCAGAACCGCGCGCTCGCGGACGCCGGCGTCCCGGTGCCGGCGTTCCGCGCGGTCGACGACGCCGGCGACCTCGACGCCGCCTTCGAGGAGTTCGGGCGCCCGCTGATGGTGAAGGCCCTCACCGGCGGCTACGACGGCCGCGGGAACGCGCCCGTCGAGTCCGTCGCGGAGGCCCGCGAGACGTTCGACGGCCTCGACGGACTGGTCGCCGAGGAGCTCGTGGACTTCGACCGCGAACTGTCGGTCATCGCCGTCAGCGGCGACGGCGAGACGGCGACGTTCCCGGTCGCGGAGAACGTCCACGAGGCCGAGATTCTCCGGGAGTCAATCGTGCCGGCCCGGACCGGCGAGCGCGTCCGCGAGGACGCCACCGGAGTCGCCCGAGACGTGTTGGACGCGCTCGACGGCCGCGGCGTCTTCGGCGTCGAACTGTTCGAGGCGGACGGCCGGATTCTCGTCAACGAGGTCGCGCCCCGTCCGCACAACTCCGGGCACTACACCATCGAGGGGTGTCACACCTCCCAGTTCGAGCAGTTCGCCCGCGCGCTCTGCGGGCTCCCGCTCGGGGACACCACGCTCCGCCAGCCGACCGTGATGGCGAATCTGCTCGGCGACCCCGACGGCGAGGAGCGCCCCGCGGAGCTGGCGGGCGTGCCGAGCGCGCTCCGCGACGACCGCGTCGCCCTCCACTGGTACGGCAAGCACGACGTGCGCCCGCTCAGGAAGATGGGGCACGTCACGGTCGTCGGCGACGACCGCGGCGAACTCCTGATGCGCGCCCGCGCCGCCCGCGACGCCCTCTCCTTCGAAGACCAATGACCACAGTCACCGACCTCGTCGAGTTGTTCGAATCGGAAGCACAGCGCGACCGGCCCAGCGAACAGACCCCGGACGTGGGCATCGTCATGGGCAGCGACAGCGACCTCGACGTGATGGCGGGCGCCCACGACGCGCTCGTCGACCTCGGGTTCGCGGAAGTCACCGACTACGACGACCCACCCGAGGGGTACAGCTTCGAGTCGTGGGTCGTCTCCGCGCACCGGACGCCCGACCTCATGTACGCGTACGCGGAGACCGCCGCCGACCGCGGCCTCGACGTCATCATCGCGGGGGCCGGCGGAAAGTCCGCGGACCTCCCGAACATGACCGCGTCGCTGGCGTACCCGCTCCCGGTCGTCGGCGTCCCCGTCCAAGAGAAGTCCGTGGATTCGGTCATCGGGATGCCGACGGGCGCGCCCATCACCGCGGTCGACGCCGGGAAGTCCTACAACGCCGGGCTGTCGGCCGCGCAGTTCCTCGCTACCGGCGACGACGACCTCGCCGAGCGGCTGCGCGAGCTCCACGCCGAGCAGAGCGACGGCGTCGCCGACGTCTCTCGCGAACTCCACGAGCGCGGGACGCCGGGCTTCCGGGCGGAACGGGACTGACCAGTCACCTCCGCGACGCCGGAACGCCGGAGTCGCCCTGAAACACCGAAATTTTGGCGCGTGCGGCCGTGCGGGCATAAATCAACGTTTATGGGCGTGGGGTCCAAACTCTCGCTCGTCACGGAGACACTCCTATGAATCCATGGATCGCCATCGGTATGTTGGCGCTCGTGGGCATCCTCATCCCGGCGACGATGATGGTGGTGTCCGCGTTGTTGCGCCCGACCGTACCTGAACAAGGGAAGCGAGCCACCTACGAGAGTGGCGAGGTTCCGACGGGGGACGCGCGCGTCCAGTTCAACATCCAGTACTACATGGTCGCGCTGCTGTTCCTCGTGTTCGACATCGAGACCGTTCTCATCTTCCCGTGGACCGTCATCTACCAGGACGCCGTCCAGTCCGCCGGCCTGACGCAGGCGCTGCTGCCGATGCTCGTCTTCATCGGCGTGCTCGTCGTCGGGCTCGCGTGGGCGTGGCGCAAGGGCGTCGTCCGGTGGGTGCGGACACCGCGGCACGGAGGAAAACCACATGAGCAGTGACCAACCACGCGACAGTATTACGGGAGCCAGCGAACCGCTGACCGACACCCGCGAAGCCCGAATGGGGGAGGGCGTCGACAACCGGTTCAACTCGAAGCTCCGGGAGGCCTTCGGCTCGACGCCGTTCATCCTCACGAAGTTCGACAAGTTCATGAACTGGGTCCGCGGGTCGAGCATGTTCATGCTGCAGTTCGGTATCGCTTGCTGCAGCATCGAAATGATGCACACGTACTCGGTCAAACACGACCTCGACCGCTTCCACGCCGGCGTCCCGCGGGCGTCCCCGCGGCAGGCCGACGTGATGATTGTGCCGGGGACCATCGTCTCGAAGTTCGCCCCGCGCATGAAGCGCGTCTACGACCAGATGCCCGAGCCGAAGTTCGTCGTCGGCATGGGCAACTGCACGGCCTCCGGCGGCCCCTTCCAAGAGGGGTACAACGTCGTGAAGGGCGCCGAGGAGGTCATCCCCGTGGACATCCACATCCCGGGCTGCCCGCCCCGCCCCGAGGCGCTCGTCTACGGCGTCGCCAAGCTCCAAGAGCGCATCGCCAACGGCGAGTCCTCGCCGGTCACGGTCAAGCCCTACGAGCTCGAACAGTTCGGGGACCTCGACCGCGACGAGATGGTCCAGAAGCTCGCAGACGACATCGACGAGGAGACGCTCGTCATGCGCTACAACTGGGCTGATTCGCCATGAGCACCTACGACGAACGCAACGTCGAACCGCCGACGACCGACGCCGGCGACGTCGACGGCGACGCCATCGAGGAGCTGCTCGGCGACCACGTGCTCGACCGCGAGCAGCACCTCAACGCCGACGCGTACGTCGTCCGCGCGGACGCGGTCCAAGATGTCCTCCGGACGCTGCGAGAGGAGGCCGGCTTCGACCACCTTTCCTGTGTCACCGCGGAGGAACACGAGGACCGCTTCGAGAGTATCTACCACCTCAAGCAGTACGACGACCCGACCAACGAGGTCAGCGTCGTCGTGCCGACCTCCCGCGAGGAGCCGGTCAGCGAGAGCGGGGCGTCCGTGTTCCGCACCGCCGACTGGCACGAGCGGGAGGCCTACGACCTCGTCGGCATCGAGTACGACGACCACCCGAACCTCGAACGCATCCTCCTCCCCGACACGTGGCAGGGCCACCCGCTCGGCCTCGACTACAATCAGGACAAGCCCCAGATCGTCACGTTCGAGGAGAACGCCAACCCGCTCGAAGGCGACCACCGCGGTGGCGAGGACTCGGACACGATGTACCTCAACATCGGTCCCCACCACCCCGCCACGCACGGCGTCCTCCACGTGGAGACGGTGCTCGACGGCGAGCAGGTCGCGGACGTCAACCCCGACATCGGCTACCTCCACCGCTGCGAGGAGCAGATGGCCCAGAAGGGCACGTACCGCTACCAGATTATGCCGTACCCCGACCGCTGGGACTACGGCCCCGGCGGCATCATCAACGAGTGGGCGTACGCCCGCGCCGCCGAGGACCTCGCGGACATCGAGGTCCCCGAGTACGCGCAGGTCATCCGGACGATGGGCGCGGAGATGTGTCGCATCGCCTGCCACCTGCTGGCGACCGCGACGTTCGCGCTGGACCTCTACGGCGACTTCACCGCCATCTTCATGTACGGCATGCGGGACCGGGAGGTCGTCCAGAACCTCCTGGAGGACCTCACCGGCCAGCGCATGATGTTCAACTTCCTCCGGCTGGGCGGGGTCGTCTGGGACATCCCCGAGCCCCGCGAGGAGTACTTCGAGAACGTCCGGGACTTCCTCGACGAGCTCCCGGCGAAGCTCGACGAGTACCACGACCTCATCACGGAGAACGAGATCTTCCAGTCGCGGTGCGTCGACACCGGCTACCTCGACCCCGAGGTCGCCAAGGACTACGGCGTCACGGGCCCGGTCGCCCGCGGCTCCGGCATCGACTACGACGTCCGCCGGGACGACCCCTACGGCTACTACGACGAGCTCGACTGGGACGTCGTCACCGAGGACGGCGGCGACAACTTCTCCCGGCTCCTCGTGCGGATGCGCGAGATCGAGCAGTCCGCCCGCATCATCGAGCAGTGCGTCGACCTGCTGGAGGACTGGCCCGAGGACGAGCGCGAGATTCAGGCGAACGTCCCGCGCACCCTCAAGCCGGAAGCCGGCAAGGAGACCTACCGCACCGTCGAGGGCGCGAAGGGCGAACTCGGCATCTACATCCGCGCCGACGGCACCGAGAAGCCCGGCCGCTTCAAGATTCGCAGCCCGGCGTTCTCGAACCTCTCCGCGCTCCAAGAGATGTCCACCGGCGAGTACATCCCGGACCTCATCGCCACGCTGGGCAGCCTCGACGTGATTCTCGGGGAGGTGGACAGATAGATGGCGACGGCGACGCCACTCCCCGACACCATCAGCGACCTCCTCGGCATCGGCGGGCTCGCCGGGGAGCTGTTGTCGATGCTGCTGGCGGCGGCGCTCGTCGGCACCATCATGCTGACGATGACGGCGTTCGCCGGCCCGTGGGCGAAGCGGAAGATCACCGCGGCGTTCACCGACCGCATCTCCGTCAACCGCATCGGCCCGATGGGGCTGGGGACCATCATCGTGGACGCAGTCCGCCTGCTGTCGAAGGAGCTCATCATCCCCGAGGGCTCCGACCGGCCGGCGTACGACCTCGCGCCCGTCGTGCTCGCGGGGTCGGCGATTCTGGGCTTCGCCGTGATTCCGATGGGCAACGGCATCCACCTCGCCGACCCCGAGACGGGGCTGGTGTTCGTGTTCGCCGTCGCCTCGATTGCGAGCCTCGGCCTCCTGATGGGCGGGTACGCGTCGAACAACAAGTACAGCCTCCTCGGCGGCCTGCGCGCCGTCGCACAGAACATCGCCTACGAGATTCCGCTCGTCGTCACCGCGGCCTCCGTCGTGCTGTTCACGGGGTCGCTGCAGATGAGCGAAATCGTCGCCGCCCAGGGCGTCGAACTGGCGACCATCGCCGGCATCCGCATCCCGGCGTGGTTCGCGTTCGTGAACCCGTTCGCGTTCGTGCTGTTCATGGTGGCGAACCTCGCGGAGGTGGGCCGCAACCCCTTCGACACGCCCGAAGCACCGACCGAAATCGTCGGCGGCTACCAGACCGAATACTCCTCGGTGTACTTCGTGCTGTTCTACCTCGGCGAGTTCGTTCACATCTTCCTCGGCGGCGCCATCATCGCGACGCTGTTCCTCGGCGGCCCGGCGGGACCGTTCCTGCCCGGGTTCGTCTGGTTCACGATCAAGATCTGGGCGGTGTTCCTGTTCACGCAGTGGTGCCGCTCCGCGGTCCCGCGCGTGCGCATCGACCAGATTATCGAGATTGGCTGGAAGGGCCTGCTGGTCCTCTCGTTCGCTAATCTCGTGCTCACCGCAGTTATCCTCGGGGTGCTCGGACTATGATTGGACTACTCAAAGGGATGGCAACGACGATGAAACACGCCCTCGACGGTGACACGTTCACCGTCGAGTACCCGGAGGAAGCGCCGGAAGTCAGTCCGCGCTTCCGCGGCGTGCACAAGTTCAGCCAAGAACGCTGCATCTGGTGTCGCCAGTGCGAGAACGTCTGCCCGAACGACACCATCCAGATCGTCACGGACAAGCAGCGCAACGGCGAGCAGTACAACCTCCACGTCGGCCAGTGCATCTACTGCCGGCTCTGCGAGGAGGTCTGTCCGGTGGACGCGATTCTCCTCACGGAGAACTTCGAGTTCACCGGGGACACGAAACACGACCTCGTGTTCAACAAAGAACAGTTGAAGAACGTGCCGTGGTACAACGACCTCGACCCGCTGGCGTCCCGCGAACC
>Ga0207851_100091_pt1 | contig 75700 bp, 74 predicted proteins | sample A23E3SouthBayCA_FD_187747 | JGI IMG/M metagenome (GOLD analysis project Ga0207851, IMG submission 187747) | Aerobic enrichment media microbial communities from Eden Landing Ponds, California, USA - A23 E3 (SPAdes) | ecosystem: Environmental > Aquatic > Marine > Unclassified | place: Emeryville... | reverse complement strand
CAGCCTTCGCGCCAGACTCGCCGTCGATTTCGACGAGTACGACGTGATTCACGGCACGCTGATGCCCGCCTCGACGATCGCCCTGTCAGACCGACTCGGTATCGACACGCCGGTCGTCCTCACCAGCCACAGCTTCGCGCTCAGCGAGGTGTTCGCCCACTCTCCCGAGAAGCCCGCGGATTACCTCCTCAAGTACGCGTTCCATCCGATGAACGTCGTGATGGACAACATCGCCGCGCGTTCAGCGGACCGTATCATCGCGATCAGCGACGAAATGCGCGGGCAGCTCGTCGAACAGTACAGCCTGGACGAACGGAACGTCACGCGAATTTCACACGGTGTCGATATCGAACGCTATCGACCGCGCGAGGAGGTTCACCCCGCGGTCTCGGACGACAAACTCACGCTGCTGTTCGTCGGCCGGTTGATCTCGCGGAAAGGCGCCGACCTCGCCGTCGAAGCGGTGGCAGCGACAGAGAGAGACGACGTCGAACTCCTCGTTGCAGGGACCGGCCGTCTCGAGAGCGACCTGAAAGACCTCGCCAGAGAGCGGGGTATCGACGATCGAGTACAGTTCCTCGGCTACGTCCCGGACGAAGACCTCCCGCTACTGTATTCTTCGGCCGACGCGACGCTCTTCACATCGAACTACGAAGGGTTCGGACTGGTGTTTCTGGAATCGCTCGCCTCTGGCACGCCCGTCATCGGAACGGCCGCTGGCGGCGTCCCGGACATCGTCGAGGACGGAACGACCGGCTTCATATGCTCCGAAAAGCCGGCTGCGATGGCCGAGCGTATTGGGCAACTGGCCGATGAGCCCGAAAATTTGACTTCGATGTCGCGAGCCGCGAGACGTGAAGTGGACGGCCGAAGTTGGGAAGACGTTGCGAGACGAGTCGAAACTGTCTACGAGAGCGTCGTTGATCACGAGTAGTGTAACTGAAGTAGTTCGGACAGCGACACTTCGAGCGATTCCACGTTAATTTATCAGAGATGACTGACTTGAGACGCGCAAGCGATGGACCTGGCTTTCGTCTACGACGCCGTCCACCCCTGGGAGAAGGGCGGGGCACAGAAACGCGTCTGGGAACTCGCGCGTCGACTCGCGGAGGACCACGCGGTCCACGTCTACGGGATGCACTACTGGGACGGCCCGTCGGTCATCGAGCGCGAGGGCGTCATCCTGCACGGGGTCTGTGAGCCCTACGACCTCTACACGGACGGGCGCCGGGCGATTCCGCCGGCGCTGAAATTCGCGACGCAGCTCGCGCCCCACATCGCCGGCGAGGACTTCGACGTGGTCGACGTCCAGCAGTTCCCCTACTTCCCCGTCCTCGCGGGGAAACTGTACGAACTCACGCACGACGCGTCGCTGGTCGTCACGTGGTACGAGGTGTGGGACGACTACTGGTACGACTACCTCGGCTGGAAGGGGGCGTTCGGGAAGGCCGTCGAGCAGGTGACGATGCGCGCGCCCGACCACGTCGTCCCCATCTCCTCGTTCATCCGCGGCGACCTCGTCGACGCGGGCTGTCCCGCCGACCTCACGGTCGTCGAGAACGGCGTCGACTACGACGGGATCCAGGACGTCCCCGCCGCCGAGGAGGACTGGGACGTCGTCTACGTCGGCCGACTGGCCGAGCACAAGAACGTCGCCTGGCTCCTCGAAGCGGTCGACACCGCCGAGACGGAACTCGACAGGCCGGTCGAGACGTGCATCGTGGGCGACGGCCCCGAGCGTGAGCGACTCGAACGCATCGCCGACGAACGCGGACTCACGAACGTCGCGTTCCAGGGGTTCGTCGAGGCCGACGACGACGTCATCGGCCACCTGAAAGCCGGTGACGTGTTCGTGCTCCCCTCCATCCGCGAGGGGTTCCCGAACACCATCCTCGAGGCGAACGCCTGCGGCGTACCGAGTATCGTCGTCGACCACCCCGAGAACGGCTCGACGGCGGTCGTCGAGGACGGTGAAACGGGCTTCGTCGTCGACCCTGACCCGGACGCCGTCACTGATAGCCTCGTGTCGGTCCTGCGCGACGACGACCTGCGCGAGACGGTTTCTCAGGGCGCACGATCCTACGGCCGCGCGCACGACTGGCCGGAGATCGTCGCCGACCTCGAAGCGGTCTACGACCGAGTCGCCTGACGAACTGACGCGCTTGCCCCCCGTTCACGAGAGTGTGAACGAGTTTTCACGGGCGCGACGGACACGGTCGAGGAGCCGAATCGTCGTCCTGACGGACGGGGAACAGGTAGCTTCAAATAGCCCGACAGGAACCGCATACGTACGGCAATGGATCTGGAGAACGCGACCGTTCTCGTCACGGGTGGGGCAGGGTTCATCGGGTCGCACGTCACCGAGCAGTTGGCCGACCGGGGCGCGTCGCTGGTCGTGGTCGACGACCTCTTCGCCGGCCAGCGCGAGTACGTTCCCGACGGCGCGACGTTCTACGAACAGGATATCCGCTCGGACGCGTTCGCCGACACCGTCCGCGAGGTGACACCGGACGCGATCGTCCACCTCGCCGCGATACACCACATTCCCTACTGCAACGCGAATCCCGAGGAAGCCTTCGAGGTGAACACGATGGGGACGCGCAATCTCCTCGAAGCTGCACGCGACGTCGAGGAACTCCGAAAAGTGGTGTTCACCTCGACAGCGGCCGTGTACGAGCCCGGTGAAGGGCCCCACAGAGAGACCGCTGAGCCGGACCCGATGGACATCTACGGGCGAACCAAACTCCTCAGCGAGGATCTCCTCGAGAAGTTCAGCGCGGAAACGGAGGTGCCGGCAACGAGCGCGCGCCTGTTCAACGTGTACGGCACGAACGAAACGAACGAACATCTCATCCCGGCGGTGCTCGATCAGCTCCGCGATGGCTCGCGCGCAGTCGAACTCGGAAACCTCACACCGGCGCGCGATTTCGTCCACGTGACCGACGTCGCCGACGCGCTCGTCGCGCTCCTCACCGAATTCGACGACGGCTTTCGCGCGTACAACGTGGGAACGGGAACCGAACACACCGTTCGTGAAGTCGTCGAACACACCGAACGTGCGTTGGGTGAACCGGTCGACCTCTCGCAAGACCAGGAGCGAGTACGCGAGTCCGACCGCCCGCACCTGCGACCGTCGGTCGAACGCATCGAGCGCGAGATCGGCTGGTCGGCCGACGTGGAGTTCACCGACGGCCTGCGCCGACTGCTCGAATCTGAGGGGATTAGAGAATGAATCGTAACGTCGTCCTGATCACCTACGACAGTCTCCGGGCCGATCACTGCGGTCACTGGGGCTACGAGCGCGATACCTCGCCGAACATCGATGCGATGGCCGAGGAAGGCGTCGTATTCGACAACGCCATCGCGCCGGCCTCGCGGACGAACCCGTCGATGGCCGGCACGCTCACGGGAGAACCGATGGTCGTGCGCGACCGCGTGGCGAACCCCGACCACGCGCGCCACCATCTTCGTCGGCACGGGACGCTCGCCGAGACGTTCTCCGATGCCGGCTATCGAACGGGCGCGTTCTGCCCGAACGCGTATGCCTCGAAGTTCTACGGGTTCGACCGCGGGTTCGACCGCTTCGAGGACTTCATGTTCGACAACAGCCGCTATCAGGACCTCTTCGAGCAACACCTCGGCGACTCCGGTCTGTTCACGATGGTCCGCAATCTGCGCAACTTCGTCTTCCGCCAGGAGGCGTTCAAGACCTGGGACAGCTATCTCGACGAGATGGTAGACTGGGCTCGCGAGAGTGCGGCCGAAGACAACCCCTTCTTCCTCTGGGCGTTTTCCCTCGATACCCACTTCCCCTACCTCACGCCCCGGAAGTACCGCGAGTGGAGTTCCCTGTTCGACCAGTACTACTACAACTGGCGCTGCAACCAGCTCATCGACGAGTTCGACATCGACATCTCGGAGAAAGAACGCCGGAAGATAATCGATATCTACGACGACTCGATCCGCTTCGGCGACGTTCTGATCGGCGAGTTGCGGGAACGACTCTCCGAGTTCGACCCGGTGGTCGTGGTCCACGGCGACCACGGCGAGGCCTTCGACGAACGCGGGATCTACGGGCACTTTTACCCCTCGCTCTACGAGGAGAACCTGCACGTCCCACTCGTCGTCGACGACGGCGAGACGTCCGCGACAGTCGAGCGTCCCGTCTCACTGACCGACCTCCCGGAGATAGTCACGCGGGCCGCGGGACTCACCGAGGGCGACCCGTACGACGTCCACCACGACTGGGTGGTCGCGACCGATTACGACGGTCGGAACGACCGTGCACTCACCGCCGTCCGATCCCAGCGGTTCAAGTATCTCGTCGAAACGACCGCAGACGATGACCGACGCGAGTGTTACGACCTCGAGTCGGACCGCGGCGAGACGGACAATCTCGTCGGTGAAGGGGAAGTCAGCGACCTGTTCGGACGGCTCTCGGACGACCGCATCGCTCACGAACAGGAACTCCTCGCGCTCCGCGAGGCCGCGGCAGGACTCGGAGCGGGTTCGACGACGTGACATCACGGACCGTGTCTTTGATATTCAACGAATCGCAGGGTGACCTATGACCACGGTCCGTGACGAGGAAACGCCCCCGTCACTCTCGGACATCGGGACCCGTTCGGTCCGGGTGACGACCGACCACGTCGTCCGCGCCGTCGTCGCCCTGCAGGTGCTCGTACTCGCTGTCGTCGCCGTGGAACGACTGGGGCTCGATCTCCCGGTCGTCCGCGAGATAGTCGCGGTCGTCTATCTCACGCTCGTCCCCGGCTATCTCCTCCTGCGTATCGCCGACATCGATCCCGGGAGAGTCGAAACGGTCCTGTTCTCCGTGGGCCTCAGTCTCGTTTCGCTGATGGCCGTCGGAGTCGTCGCGAACTTCCTGCTGCGGGCTCTGGGCGTCGCACGTCCCATCTCGGAGTTACCGATGGTCCTCGCGATCGCAGTGTTCGTTGGTGGACTAACCGCGGTGTACGCGGTCCGCGTGGACGATACCCGATGGATCGAAGTCGATACCCGTCGACTCACCTCACCGAGCGTCCTCGCGTTCGCGCTTTTGCCTGTGGCGGGCGTGTACGGCGCCCTGATTCTCACTCGATTCGGGAACAACTACCTCCTGATCGTACTCTACGCGGTCTTGCTCGCGATTCCCGCACTGGCTGCGCTCGGGAAGATTCCCAGGGAGCTGTTCCCCTACGCGCTCTGGACCGTCGCACTGACCTTGCTCCTGCAGAACTCGCTCAGCGGGCACTACATGGCGTGGGGTGACTCACCCAAGGAGGCCAGGCTCGCGCTCGCGGTCCTCGCAGACGGCTACTGGGAACCCGCCGCGGCTCCCGCGTTCGGAAGCAAGTTCACGATGCTTCGGATCGTCATCTTGCACCCGATATACGCACTGTTTACCGATCTGCGGTTCGTGTGGGAGTTCAAAGTCGTCCACCCGCTGATTTTCTCGCTGACCCCGGTTGCACTCTACAGAGCCTACCAGCGGTACACTGCGCCGACCACCGCGTTCCTCTCGGCGTTGCTGTACGTGTCGCTGTTCTCGTTTTTCGTCGTCCTCTCGCGGAACACCCGGACCGCGACGGCACTGTTTTTCATCGCGCTGTTCGTCCTGTTGATCGCAAACGAACGACTGGCGCCCGACAGGAAGAAACTGCTTGCGATCGTATTCGTTGCCGGTATCGTCGTCTCCCACTACGGCGTCTCCTACATGATCATGGCCGCGATGGCGCTAGCGATTCCAGCCGAGCGAGTCCTCGGGCGGCTCCGACCGACGATCGCGACGACGGACCGACTGACCTCGCCGGTCTTCGGACTGCTCTACGGGACCATGCTGTTCGCGTGGTACATCTACGCCTCGCCGGGGTCAAAGGCGTTCAATCTCCTCATCGGATTCGGTCAGTCGTTCACCGACCGGCTCGCCGACCAGTTCCTCGCGAACCCGGACAGCACCAGTGCGTCGACGCGGTATCTCACGTCGAATTTCACGTCGACGACGCTGGACGCACTGAAACTGTACAACGTCCTCGTCGGCGCCGTAATCGTCGTCGGGCTTGGACTGACGTACTGGCGAGTGTTCAGGAACGAAGACATCGAGTTCGATTCTGAGTACCTCGCCTACGCGTCGGTGGCACTCGCAGTGTTCGGGATCACCTTCCTGCCGGTCGAACGGTTCAACACCGCGAGAACGTACCCGACGACGCTCCTGTTTTTCGCTCCGTTTTTCGTCGTCGGGATCCGCGAGGTGATTCGGCGACTCCGGACGTCGACACCCGCCGTCACGCGGACCGGTGCGCACCGAATCGCCGCTGTCGCGCTGGTCCTCTTTCTCGCATTGAACATCGGATTCGTCTCGGCGGCGATAACGAACGAGTACTCGACGAACGCGCTCGTCGAGAAAGACCGTATCATGGACAACGGCCATCCGACCGAGAAGAACTATTTCTACAAGCAGTACCCGACTGTCTACGGCGTTCAAAGCACCGACTGGATGCATGCGGCCGGTCTGAACAACAGTACCGTCTTCCTGAGCGGGTGGCCGGGCGGGATGAAAGGTGCGGTCGGTCATAGAACGCTCTCCGGTGCGACCGAGGATCGGCCGTACTTCCGGGGCCAGTCCATTCAGCGGGAGATGCTGGCGAACGAATCACAACTGGACGGTGGCTACGTCTATCTGAGCGCCTTCAGCCACGAGGGCCTCGGCGACGTTATTCGACTTCCGAGCGGTCACTTCGCGTTCGAGTACACCCGGACGCACGAAGCCAAGGAACACTGGGAGAACAAGAGTCTGGTATACGTCAACGGCGGGAGTTCGGTCTACTACGGTTCCTGAACGACGGTGATCTGGAGCGACAACCGTCGGTACGGCTCGGCTTCGCCCGCCCGATAGAGCAGAAACTCCACCGATTCGTCCCCCGCCTCCTCGAAGGAAACGTCGACCGTGCGGTTCCATTCGCCACCGTCCGAGAGGGTTCGAGTCGCGCTGTCGAGACGGTCGCCGTCGTGCCTGACGACCAGTTCGTAGGAGACCTGTTCGTGTTCGTGGTTTTCCACGGTGACCAGAACACTCGCGGACTGCTGGACCGCGAGGGTCTCCGGATAGTCGGCGACGCCCGATTCGTTGAGCACGTAGAACTCAGTATCTGCCGGCGTTGCGGGGACCGGAGCCACGACGAAGACGACCATCCCCAGCACTGCGACGACGAGAACACCCCCCAGAACGACCGAGAGCGGCCGTCCCAGTCCGGAGTCTCGGTCGGTCATGTGTTAGTGGACGGCGTCGAGGGCAGTGGAAATTCGGAACACCATGTCGATGGCTTGAGGGGATATCGTACCAACGGTGATCGGCTCCTGTTCGACGGCACGAATTCATCGATAACTGGCAATAAGCGTGTCGGGTTCCCGTCTGTGTGAGTCGCTATCCAACCGACGTGCGCTGGATCCGACGGACGTCGGTATCGCCATCCAGTCTGTGCAGGGTGCCCGTCCACACGTGATCCTACGTAGACGTTCTGTCCTGATACGCGAGCCCGAAGAAGATAACGAGGAAAGCGAGCATCCACGCCACGCCTTCGGCATCGATGAAAGTGTACGTGTTGAATCCTGACCGCGGCGCGACGACGCGTGTGCTCACGACGTCGCCCTCGATTCGGACGCCTGCAGCCCCCTCACCGAACACCGTTCGAGCGGGATACTGCAGACCCAGCCCCTGGTCGAAGAAGGGATACAATACCGGCACCGGACCACCGTCGACGATATCCAGTACCAAGTGACTGGCAACGAACCACGTGATTACCGGGCCGTAGCGAGAATGATCGAACCAGAACCGTTCAGCCAGAATCGCGACGGCACAGAGGGGAACGATCGTCACAGCGGAGTGTAACAAGCCCGGATGACCCAGGAATTTATCGAAGTCCGGTACCAGACCGAACCCAGCAAGTGCCAGCGCGGCCGGATGGGTGAACAGTTCACTCCGCAGTACGTAGACGACGGTGAGCGGAAGAAACAGATGCGTCAGCAAGTCCATGCGTGGCCATCCTCGAGCACACTGGACACGACTGGTTACTCGTCCAGATACCCAAGCGACTTCAGACGGTCTTCGACCTCTTTCTCGTCGACCGCCTCGAAATTGTCGTCTTCGGTCTCCTGTTCGACGCGATAGAGTGCCTCCTCCATCACGTAGGTGATGTACTCCGCCTCGCTATCGAACTCCGTCCGCGGAAGCCGGTCACCGACCCGGTCGACGATCCGAGACGGAAGGTCGACCGCCTTCGTCTGTTCCTGCGTCATGTCTGATGGATGTGTCAATGGATCGACTTTGTGTGACATAACGGTTCCGGTTCTCACCAGTTTACTGGCTCGAAACACGATCGAACAGTAGCACCAGTATCGACCTGTATCTTATTTTTGTAGTATAGTTAATATATACATGGCCACTGTGGTGTACTGTTCTATACTCTCAAATCGTGACTGAAGTTGAATTTATCACCAGTATATAAACAAGAACAAAACCTAAAATCCCGATTATCAAACGCTTACTCGCATTCTCACAGTCAGTAAAAGCCACCATCCTTTTATGGAGGAACAAGTATAAGCAACCTGTAGAACACGATACATCGTGTGAGGGTGGAACGGAGCACCGGGGGTGATTCGTTGCTCCGAGCCATCGAGAGGTGAGCCTAAAATGTCAGAGAAAACAGGAATAGAAGTGAATAGGCGGAGAGTACTGGGAGGCCTGGTGACGATCGGGGCGGCGGGTGCGGCGGCGGGTGCGGGGACGTTCGCACTGTTCAGCGACACCGGGACGTCGAACGACAACACGGTCCAGGCCGGGACGCTCGATCTCTCGTTCAGCAGCGGCGGTTCGTTCAGCCTGAGCACCACGCTCGCGCCGCAAGAGAGCACGAGCGGCAGTGTGACACTGGTCAGGAGCGGCACCATCGCCGGGTCGGTCGACGTCGACGTGAGCTACACGGAGAACTCGACGACGTCGCCGAGTTCGGACCCGACCGCGAGCGACATCGCGTCGGACCTGACCGTGTCGTCGCTCACTTACGGCGGGACCGACATCACGAACCAGCTACCGGCCAGTCCGACGCTCGACGACCTGGCGAACAACGACCCGTCCGCGAACGACGGCTCGATTTCCGAGAGCGAGAACGACCTCGTGAACCTCGGCGACCCCGGGACCGGCGGGACGGCGTTCGCCATCGAGTTCACGCTCGCCGACGTCGGGAACAACTATCAGGGACAGGGCGTGGACGTGACCTTCGACTTCGACCTCAACCAGGAGGATAGCCAATAATGACGGACGACGAGCCCACTATCAGACTGACGCGGCGGCGGGTTCTGGGCGGCGCGGTCGGTGTCGGCCTCGCGGCGGCCGGCGCCGGTGCGGGGACGTTCGCGCTGTTCAGCGACGAGGGGAGTTCGAGCGGCAACACCGTGCAGGCAGGGACGCTCGAGGTAAGTATCGACGGCTCGGCCACGGACACGGGGGCGTTCACCGTCGCCGGTCTCGAACCGGGCGCGCCCGGGTCGACCAGCGGGGCATCGGTGTTCACCGGGACGATCGGGATCAGCGACAGCGGGACGATCACTCCGAACCACCTCGAACTCGCGTTCAGCGCGAACGTCGCCGAAGCCGGGTCGAGCAACGGAGCCGACACCGCGCCCAGCTCGGCGACCGGATTCGACACGCTGATCGAAGTTACGTCGCTCGATTACGGCGGAAACGAGTTGATCGGCACCGTCTCCGACGCCAACTCCAACGGCATCGTCGACCTCGACGACGTGACGAACGCCGGCGTCTTCGACGACCTGGCCGCGCCGGGCAGCAACACCGACCTGACCATCGACGGGAACTTCGTCGACACGGCGGCCGGCGGGTACACCGGCGGGCTAGAGGACGACGACTTCCAGGGCGACGAAGTCGAGATCGTCGTCGACGCCGCAGTCGCACAGAACAGCAGCCAGGACGTCCTCTGACCGGGCCGCGGTTCAGGCGCGACCCGCTCAGCCCTCACGGCCGACCGTTGAGGACATCGATGGACGGGGAACCATCGACGGACGGTGAAAAGGACGGACGCGCTAGGCCGCTCGCCCGTCACGTGGGCACACACGCATGGAACTACCAGGACGCGACCGAGACGGCGATGCCAGCGGGTGGACCGAGCGTGCTCGCCGCGGCGCACACGCCGTCGGACTCCTCCTCATTCTCGCCGCCGTGGGTATCGCAGTCGCGGTGGCCGTTCCCCAGGCTGTCGGCGCGGACAACAGTTTCGTCGTCAACTCCGACAGCATGTCCCCCTCGATCGAGGCCGGCGCAGTCGTCTTCGTGAGCGATACCGACCCCGGGAGTATCCGCGAGAACGACGTGATCACCTATCGCGCCGACGGCGGCGAGGGGACGCGTATCACTCACCGAGTCGTGGCCGTGACACAGGTCGACGGCGAGCGCGCGTTCCGGACGAAAGGCGACGCGAACGACAGTCCGGATCCCAACCCGGTGTCGCCCGACCAGCTAGTCGGGAAAGTCGCTTTTCACGTCCCGCTCGTCGGCTACGTCATCGCCTTCGCCGGGTCGCGTCTCGGGTTGATCACGCTCGTCGTAATCCCCGCCGTCCTGCTCGCGGCCACCGAACTCCGGGACCTGCTCGCGGAGACAGAGCAAGCGGGCGGCGGGACAGTCGAACCGGAGTCGGCCGAGGAACCGTCGACCGACACCGGGAACGACCCGGCGGGTGATACGCGATGAGCGACCGCGGTCGCGACTGGCGGACCGTCACCCGTCGGGGGTTCGTCGCCGGGGCCGCGGCGTGCGTGGCCGGTCGGACCCTGGGGGACGGTGAGACGGCGGCCGCGTTCCGTGACGAGGACGGTGTGACCGGCACGGTCAGAGTCGACGGCGACCCGACGCTCAATTATCAGATTGTCGATCAAACCGCCAACAACAACGCCGAGTACGAGATCTACACGCAGGTCGAGTGGATGAGTTCCTTCGACCGAGTGGAGATACAGGTCGAGAACCTCGACGCCGGCCACATCAGCGGTGAGACGCTGACGCAGAACTCGAAGGAGGGGTGGAAGTCGTATCCGCGCGGCGGCGGGTCCGACGGCGGCGCGGCGGGCGACACCTACCGGTTCACGTTCCGCGTCTACGAAACGGGGTCCAGCAGCCCCGTCATCCAGAAGACGAGGGAGGACACCGCCGACGGGGACGGACAACAGGACGGGGACTTCAGCAGTCCGAACGACCCGAAACTGGAGAGCGTCTACGTGACCGACGAGACCCAGTACAACAACACTGACTACACCGTCGAGTACGAGGTGTCCGACTACCAGAACGGATTCGGCGAAGTGAGAGTGACCTTCGACAACAGGGCCAACGACTGGTCGGACGCGACAAAGAGTAGTTCCAGCACACCCACGGGGACGGTGAGCTACGCACAGGGCGGGACCGAAGACGATACCTACGACATCGTCGTCGAAGTGAAAAACGAAAACGGCCTCACCGTCGACAGTACCACCGTCACCGACGTCGCTAACGGGTCCGATTCGCAGTGGACGAGATAGCGACCGAAACACGACGACCAGCACGTGAACGATGGACGGGTCGAGAACGCTCTCGCTTCGCACCGTGGTCGCGATCACCTCTCTCGTTGCGCTGCTCGTGGTATGCGGTGGTGCGGCCACCTACGCTTCGTTCTCGGACTCCGAACCGGCGAGCGCCACCATCCGAGCGGCAGCGTCGTTCGACGACCGCCTCGCGTACTGTCCCGGCGTCACGGTAGATCCGCGCAGAAGCGACGTGTTCCAGCGCTGTTGACCCGGCAGGGGTACAGACGAGAAAGGGCGCGCTTCGTACACTCACCCGAAAGTTATCAGCAGCGATAATTCCACGGTGCGATATTTAAGTATGCGCGTTCATTGAACGATAATGGCAACGGCTGACGAGAACTGGCTTCACTTCGAAGACTCGCCGTTCTCGGAGGTATCGTTCTCGCGGGTGTGGCTGTTAGCGGTGGCGACCTACGGCGTCGGGGACGTGGTCACGACGATCGCGCTGGTCTGGTTCAGCGAGCTCACGACCGAGGCGAACCCCGTCATCCGCGAAGCGATCAAGGCGTTCGGCGGCGGCGGCTTTCTCGCGCTCAAGCTGCTCGTCCTCTACGCGTGTATCGGTATCAGCATCTGGGCCGGCAAGGAAGACAACGACCGGTTGATGTTCTACGGCCCGCCGCTCCTGCTGGCACTCGTCGGGTTGTACACGACGCTACACAACCTCAGTATCCTCTTCACGTTCGCCTGACGGCGCGGTCCTGACCAACCGACGAGAATCAGCTCTCGCTCTCGGGCGCTCGCAGCTGGAACCCGATGTCGAAAGCGACCGTGTCGCTCTGGATCTCGTTGCCGGCGGTCTCGGCGACCCGGTACTCGAAGGTGAGCGTCGCGGTCGATCCCGGACCGATCCCGGTACCCACCGATTCGTTGGTCGCCGTCACGTCCGCGAGCGGGACGAACCCCTCGCCGCCGAAGACCGTCGCCGTCTCGCCGTCCCCGTAGGTCACCGTCAGGCGAACGAGGAGGTGCGCCGAGAGTTCGCCCTCGCCAGGGGAATCGTCGACGTCCGACTCCGGCCCGGTGAGGCCGTTCTCGCTGTCGGTCACGCTGAGGTTGACCACGGCGAGGGTCGCCGCCATCGTGCCGGCGTTGCGGACCGCACGCTGTGTCGCCCCCGACTGTCCGGGGACGACGTTCTCGGCACGCACGAGCGTCGCGTCGTCGACGAACTCGAAGGTGACGTTGCCGCTGCCGTCCGGCGTGACCGGTGTCGGCGTGAGCGTCGGCGTGGTCCCGGGCGGCGCGTCGGTGGCCGGCGTCTGCGGACCGGACGAGCCGTCGCCGTCCCCGCCGAGGACGAACGTCCCGGCACCGCCCCCGACCAGGACCAGGAAGACCACGACCAGCAACAGGAAGATTCGTCGGCGGTCCCAGTCGGACTCGTCGGGAGCCGGCCCCTCGGCGTCGGCAGCATCGCCCGCGCCGGACGCCGCTCCCCCGACGTCAGTGTCGTCAGCGGCCATCGCGGCCACCCCCCGCCGATCGCTCGGTCGCGGGTACCGAGAGGCGGGGTCGACGCGGCCGACGGGCTCCCGGCCTCGGTCCTGTCGCCGCGTCTGTCGTGGACACCCCGTGCACGCTGGATCACCCCGGATCGAACGGTCCGGCGCGCGGTGCCGGTCCCACTCCGTCCATCCGTCCCGGCCCGTGCGGACGCCTCGACCGCCGAACGGGCCGGGAAGTCCCTCGTATATCGGTAACTGTGGATTAAATAGATTGTCATCCGGTGGGTGAACGGAAGCTGCTATCGCGACCGGGCGCGGTCGTCGACGCCGCGGTCACTGCCGCAGCGTCCACTCGCCGTCCTCGTAGGCGTACACGGAGTGGAACAGCTGCCGGAGTCCGTCGACGGTCTGTTCGTCGTGGGCTCCCGGGTCCATGTGGAAATGCGCGATCGCGCCCGCGTCCTCGACGTAGTTCACCAGCGCGTCGAGGAACTTGTACGCCCCCTGAAAGTCGGTGTACTGGAGGAGCGTCGAGACGGAGTCGAAGCAGACGACGGTCCGGTGATCGGTCGGCCCGGTCTCCCAGGCGTCGAGTCGCTCGGTGATGCGGACGCCGAGAGTCGTCAGATCGCCCGGGGAACCCACGCGTTCGACCGAGGGATCGAATCCGCCCGCCTCCGCGACGGGGACCCGACGGCCGGTGTCGAGGGCGGCCCCCCGCTCGCTGGCCTCCGGTTCGGAACCCCACTCGCCGTACAACATCGACTGACGGTCCGGGACGATCACCGCCGCGTCCGCCGGACTGACGCCGACGGTCCGATTCCAGACTGTCCGTCGGTGGTCGGCAGAATGACTCAGACAGACGCAGAGCACGCGTCGACGTTCGGGGTCGTCGAGCGTCAGGAGATCCGTACACGCACCGTCCTCGTCGGCGACCATCGACGGGCAGAGCAACAGGACGCTGTCACCCGGATGTACGTCATCTGAAACAGCCGCAGAGTGCCCGTGCATCTCTGTCCGGGGTACGGGGCAGACGCGGATACTTACGGGGCACTTAATGATGCAGATTCGGGACTTCTGAGCGCAATGCTGTCGGTTTAGATATGTTTCCCCACCGCGCGGCAGGGGTGTTCCGATACCCGGGTCGACGGTGCGGCTGCGACACGCCTTTCTCGTGGCCGGGCGACAGATCGGGCATGGCCGACGGATCGGACGTGTCCGACGTGACCATCGGAGTCTCGACCGACGAGCGACTGGAAGTGAGAGACGTGACCGACGCCGTGGCAGCGGGACTCCCCGCGGGGGCGAACGGTACCTGCACCGTCTTCGTCGAACACACGACCGCCGGCGTCGTCGTGCAGGAGGCCGAGTCGCGGCTCATGGACGACATCGAGGACGCCCTCGCGTCGCTCGTCCCCGACGACGGGTGGCGCCACGACGGGTTAGACGGCAACGCAGACGCTCACGTCCGCGCGACCCTGCTGGGCGAACACGTGACTGTCCCCGTCTCCGATGGTGCGCCCGATATGGGCACCTGGCAGTCGATACTCTTCGTCGAATGCGACGGGCCGCGCGAGCGGACCGTGCGCGTCATCTGCGAGTAGTCCGAGTCGGCGAGTACTGTCGCCGGACAGTGTCACCCGTCCTCGGCGTAGATCCGCTCGATGGCGTCGTCGTGGACTTCCTGGATGTTCCGACGTTTCTTCTTCATCGAGGGGGTCAGCAGGTCGTTGTCGCTGGTCCACTCGTTGGGGACCACCTCGAACTTCTTGATCGTCTCGATGCGTTCGAGGTCTTCGTTGACGGTCTCGACGGCCTCGCCGATCCACGCCTGGACGCGCTCGTCGCGGCAGCGGGCTTCGAGGTTCTCGGGCAGGTCGTGGCCCTCGCGTTCGGCCCAGCGGGCCATCGCCTCGAAGTTCGGAACGACGAGCGCGCCGATGAACTTGCGGTCGTCGCCGACGACCATCACCTGGTCGACGCGGTCGTTGGTCGCGAAGCGGTCCTCGATGGGGCCGGGCGCGACGTTTTTCCCCGTCGAGAGGACGATGATCTGCTTGATGCGGTCCTTGTACCGCAGGTAGCCGTCGGGCGTGATCTCGACGATGTCGCCGGTCTTGAAGTAGCCGTCCTCGGTGAAGGTGTCGGCGGTCTCCTCGGGGCGATCCCAGTAGCCGTCGGTGACGTTCGGGCCGTCGACCTGCAACTCGCCGACGGGACCCTCGGCCTCGGTGAACTGGTTCTCGCCGACCATCTCCTCGTCGACGCGAGCGTCCACGTCGACGACCGGCGGCCCCATCGTCCCCGGGCGGATGTCCTCGGGCGGGTTGACCGAGACCACCGGGGCCGTCTCGGTGAGGCCGTACCCCTCGACGATGGGCACGCCCATCCCGAGGAAGAGATTGGCCAGGTCCTCGCTCAGACTGCCGCCGCCGCTGACGAGGAAGTCGACGTTCCCGCCGAGTTGCTCTTTGACCGTCGAGTAGACCAGTCGGTCTGCGATGGCGTGTTTCGCGCCGAGGATCGGGCCCGGACTGTCCGCGCGGGCGTAGTCGATGGCCACGTCGACCGCCCACTCGAAGATACGCTCTTTGACGGCCGACTCGCTGGCCTGCTCGCGCATCCGGTCGAAGATGCGCTCGTACACCCGCGGGACGCTCGCGCCCGCGGTCGGCTTGACCTGCTTCAGGTCGTCCGCGAGCGTGTCCGGGCTCTCCGCGTAGGCGACGCTGACGCCCGACGCGAACATCAGGAAGTGCCCGGAGAGGCGCTCGAAGACGTGCGCGAGCGGGAGAAAGGAGATCGCGCGGGAGTGCTCGTCCAGCACCGGCACGTCCGTCTTGTCGGGGCGCGGTCCCATCCGCGTCCGACACTGGTTGACGTTCGCCCGGAAGTTGCGGTGGCTGAGCCGGACCCCCTTCGGCTGGCCGGTCGTCCCGGAGGTGTAGATGATGCTCGCCAGGTCCGAGGGGTCGCGCTCGTCGAGCCAGCCGCGATACGTGTCTTCGTCGAAGCGTTCGGCGCCGCGGTCGTGAACGTCGGCGAGCGTGCTCACGTCCGCACGGTCGCTCTCGTGGTCGTTCATCACCACGGAAAACTCGAGCGAGAGGTCCTCTTCGATCTCCTGAACGCGCTCCAGCAGTTCGGGCCTGCCGGCGACGACGCCGACCGCGCCGGGGTCGTCGAGCAGGTAGCGCACCTGTCGGGCGGAGGAATCGGTGTAGACGGTGGTGACGACGCCGCCCGCGGCCAGGATCGCGAAGTCCGCGAGCGCCCACTCCATCCGGGTATCGGCGAAGATGCCCACGCGGTCACCGGGCTCGACGCCCAGATCGCGAAAGCCCGCCGCGAGGTTCCGAACGATCGCGCGCATCTCGTCGTACGAGAGGCTCGCGTACTCGCCCTCGGGCGCGCTCGGGACCACGTCTGGCGTCAGCGACCGGTCGTAGACGCCGCCCTTGTAGAGCTGGGCCGTCCCGTCGCCGTAGCGGTCGGCGGCCGCCTCGAACATCGCGGCGAGCGTGTCGTCGGCGATCACCTCGTCGTCGTAGGCCCGCTCGGCGTCCCACCACTCGCCCGCTGACTCGGCGTGTTCCATACCACCGATAGAACTGGATTATTAATAATCGTTATCGTGATTCGGCTGTTTGCAGGCCGGAAACTCCGGGAAACCGGTCGATCGTTGTCGGGTAGTGGCCACTTCCCCCGTTCCGGATTCGAACGCAGCCGTCCGAATTCGTATCGTGCTATGAGGTTTATGCCGACTGTATCGCAGCGGAGACCGTCACCCGAAGGAGTGGCCGAAAACAGTCGTGAGACGCTCTGAGAGGAAATAACTCGGCGGCCAGGTCGGGTCCATCGAGGTGACCCTCCGGGGGAACACCGTCGAACGCGTCGGCGACGGCCACCGCGTCCGGGTCCGCGTCTGGGTCCGGACGACCGTCAGCGGCGGGAACGCCGCGCGAGAGGCCGTCTACGACGCCCACTACTTCGTCACCGACCGGACCCTCCGTCGCTCGGAGACCGCCCGCCACGAGTCGCCGCCGGACCCCACACTGCGTCAGTCGAGACCGACGCCCGACTGCTGGAGGTGAGCGCGGACGAGAACGACAACGCGGCCCTCACGCGGCTATCGCCAGGCCGGCGCGGCCTCGTCGGCCGGCGCGGCGGCGTCGGAGTGGACCGGTTCCCAGTCGAGTTCCCGCCGGGCCTTCGCGTTCGAGAGCGCCGATTCCTTGCCCGAGAGCGCGCACTGCTCGGGGAGCGTCCCGCAGATCGACTCGACGATCTCGGCGGTCGGCGGTCCGAGGGCGTTCTCGTCGGCGACACAGAGGAAGTCGTCGTAGCCGCGCCGGTCGGCCGCGAGCGCGGCCGCGACAATCCCCGCCACGTCCCGCACGTCGACGTAGGAGCCGAAGTTCCCGGCGACGGCGTCGCTGTCGAGGGAGACGTCCTCGCGGGGCGGTCGCGTCCGGTGGTCGTCGGGCGTGTGGATGGTCGCCGCCCGGATCGTGGTGACGGGGACGTCGAAGCGCCGGGCGGCCATCTTCGCGACTTCCTCGCTACAGACCTTCGAGACGCCGTACGGGTCCTCCGGCCGGAGCGGGTGGTCCTCGTCGATCGGGAGGTAGTCGGGGACCCACTCGCCCGTCGCGAACAGGGCGCCGTAGGCCGCCTGCGACGAGAGCCAGACGACCTCGGCGCCGCCTCGTCCCGCGGCGACGAGCGTGTTGTAAGTGCTCCGCGTGTTGTTCTCGAAGACCCGCGTTCCGGGGTTGTCCAGCGGGTTCGAGACGGCCGCGCAGTGAACGACCGCGTCGGGATTGGTCTCGTAGACGGTCTCCCACGTCTCGCCCGCGTCGCGGAGGTCGACCGCCCGGACCGACAGGCCCGCCCGCGTTCCGGTCGGGGGCTCGCGGTCGATACCGACGACTTCCACGCCCGCGTCGACCAGGCGATCACACACCCACGACCCCACGTCGCCCGTCGCGCCGGTCACGAGCGCCGTGTCGATGCCGAGGTCCGAGTCGGTCGTCGCAGCGGATACCATACAGGACGTTTACCATACTGAACAATAATGATGCCCCACGGACTGCGTCGACGAGCGACGGCCGAATCGCAGCGCCGGTCAGAACTCCATGACGCCGTTTTCCGTGACGATGGATTCGAGAAACTCCGTCGGGGTGGCGTCGTAGCCGGGGTTCGCGACCGCGAAGCCGTCGGCGGGTTCGCGGATGACCTCGGGGTGCGGGCGTTCGGTGTTCTCGAACTCGAAGCCGCCGCCGACGAACTTCGCGGAGGCGGCGACGACGCTCACCGGCACGTCCCGCGCGGCCGCCGCGGCGACGATCTGGTAGGTGCCGATGCGATTGTAGACCACGTCGCCGACGAGGCAGTTCATCCCGACGAAGACCCGGTCGCAGTCGGCGAGCAAGTGACCGGCGGCGCTGTCGACTATCAGGGTGGCCTCGCACCCCTCGCGCTCGGCCAGTTGCCGGACCGTTCGGCGACCGAGCAGGCGCGGCCGCGACTCCGTCGCGTACACCGAAAACGTGGTCCCCGCCGCGAGGGCGTGGTCGAACGTCGCCATCACCGTCGAGGAGTTCGCGTGTGTCAACACCGTGTCGCCGTCGTCGATCAGGGTCGCGGCGCGCTCTGCGGCGGTGTCCTTGCTCGATTCGATGTCCGAGACGACCGCCTCGATGGCGTCCTCGAGTCGCTCTTGCCCCTCCGCGACCGTCTCCGGTTCGGGGTCGGTGACGGCCGAGACGATCCGGTCCTGCGAGGTGTACAGCGGCGCGTGAGAGTGATTCGCCCGGCGGAGCGCGGCGCTGCTGCGCTCCAGGTCGATCAGGAACTCGTCGACCGTGGGGTGGTCCCGGTCGAACAGGTCCCCGAGCGCCCGCGCGGCCTTCACCGCCACGACCGAGGAGCTCTGGGTCTGTAACTCCTCTATCTCCCGGACCGTCTCGTCGATCATACCCGTAGATCGGGCCGCGGTCGTATAGGTATTCCCTCGCTCGGCCCTCCCGATCGAACCCCGATGGTCGGTCGCCGAGCGCCGTCTCGGTCGTGTCACTCGCCGAGCGTCGCCTCGACCCGCTCGACGAGCGAGCGGTTTCCGAGGAACGTCGGGGTCCGGTCGTGGAGCCCGTCGGGGGCGACCTCGAGCAGCGACTGCGAACCGTCCGTCGAGGCGCCGCCGCTGGCCTCGATGAGGTAGGCGAGCGGTGCGGCTTCGAAGTGAACTCTGAGCTTGCCGCCGGGGTAGCTCTCGGTCGCGGGGTAGCCGAAGAGGCCGCCGTACTCCAGGACCTGCGCGAGGTCGGCGACCGTCGCGCCGCCGTACCGGAGTTTCAGGTCCTCTTCGAGGCTCTTCGCGAGGGCGTTGACCGCGTCGCTTCGCTCGGCGGACTTGCCGGCGAGGCCGACGACGGTCGGTTCCTCCGGGATCGTGAAGGTTCCCCACCGTTCGCTGAACCCGTCGCGGAGGAGGTACTCCTGGACTGCGTCGGCGTCTTCGCGAGCGACTGTCATCGTCGTGTAGGGGCCGTAGAGCACCATCATCGACGCGACGAGGTCGCGACCGGTGGTCGGGAGTTCGGCGTCGTAGACGCCCACGATGGTACCGACGGAGTTGTTCGAGGCGAGGTTCGCGGAGCCGTCCAGCGGGTCGACCGCGACCGCGTACCCGTCGCCGCAGTCGACCGCCGATTCCCGCTCCTCGCTGACGTAGCTCCCCACGCACTCGAGCGAGGAGAGCTCGTCGAAAAAGAGCTGGTCGGCCCACACGTCCGCGCCGACCTGCGACTCGCCGCTCGGGTTCGTCCCGGCCCCCGAGCCCGCCTGATTCGCCAGGTTCTCCCGGACGTAGTGGGCCGTCGTCTGGACCGCGCGAACGATGGTGTGGAGCGGGTCCACGGTCAGTCACCCCGTCGGTCAGAGCAGTCGTGGGTCATCACGGCACGTCCTACGGGCGAGCGATGCAATACTGTACCGGCGGGAACACACAGCCATTTACAGCGCCGCGGCGTATCGGCGGGGCATGACCGACGAGACAGCCGAAGGGTGGTTCGCCGGGCTGGACCCCGCTGACGCCGACGCGGCGGCCGCGCGGATCCGTGACGGCGAAGCCCCCGAACCCGCCGACTGGCCCAGCGCGGCCGTCGAGCGCGGCTTCGCCGCCGACGCCGAGGAGTACTACGACCGGTTGCACGAGGCGACGGTCGCGGCGGCCCGCGCCGGCGTCCGAGAGCGCGAACTGGCCGACGACCAGCAGCTGATCCACGCCGTCAGGGCGATGGACGACTGCGACCGCACCGCGAACGAACTCGCCGAGCGCGTCGCCGAGTGGGCGGGGTCGCGCCGCGACGACGCCGGCACCGGCGTCGAATACGCCCGCGAACTGGCCGACGAGGGAGAGGAGGCCACCGATCCCGCGGAAGTTCGCCTCCGGTCGCTGGCCGGGCGCGTCGCTGGTCTTTCCACCGAAGCCGACGACCTCCGGGAGTTCGTCACCGAGACGGCGCCGACGGTGGCCCCGAACCTCGCCGCGATGGCGGGCCCGGTGCTCGCCGCGCGTCTGATCGCGCTGGCGGGCGGGCTCGACTCGCTGGCGAAGATGCCCTCCGGGACGGTGCAGGTGCTGGGCGCCGAGGACGCGCTGTTCGCCCACCTCCGCGGGTCTGCGCCCTCGCCGAAACACGGCGTCATCTACACCCACGAGTACGTCCGCGGGACCCACCCCGACGAGCGCGGGTCGGCCGCGCGGGCGCTGGCGGGCAAGCTCACCCTCGCCGCCCGCGTCGACCACTACGGCGGCGAGCGCAAGCCCCAACTCGACACGGAACTCGACGAGCGCATCGCGGTCATCCGTGCGCGGACCGACGACGGGAGCGGGGGCGAAGCCGACGCCGGTGGAGGTGACGGGTCGTGAGCGACGAGGCGAACGAGGGTGCGGACGGCGCTCCGGACCTGCCGAGCGGCGTCGAGCGCCGCACGTTCGACGGGAGCGACCGCCTCGCCACGCGCGGCGAACCCGTCTACGGCGAACCGACCGACGGCGAGTGGCGCGCGTGGAACCCGAACCGATCGAAGCTCGGCGCGATGCTCGAACTGGGGATGGAAACCGGTCTCGCGGGCGGCGAAACGGTCCTCTATCTCGGCGCGGCGGCGGGGACGACCGTCAGCCACGTCGCCGATTTCGCCGGCCCGACCTACGCCGTCGAGTTCGCCGCGCGGCCGATGCGGGAGCTACTCGACGCCGTCGAGACGCGACCGCGGCTTTTCCCGCTACTGAAAGACGCACGCAAGCCCGAGACCTACGCCCACGTGGTCGAACCGGTCGACGTGGTCGTTCAGGACGTGGCCACGCGAGGGCAGGCCGCCGTCGCCGTCGCGAACGCGCAATTCCTTGGGGAGGACGGTCGCCTCCTGCTCGCGGTCAAGGCCCGCAGCGAGGACGTGACCGCCGAACCGGAAACGGTGTTCGACGACGCGCTCGAACGGCTCGCAGAGGCCTACGAGATCGTGGAAACGGAGCGGCTCGACCCCTATCACGACGATCATCTGGGGGTCGTCGCCCGTCCGAAGGGCGATTCGTAAACCACAGAGCGCGATATGAAATCGGCTCCGTTGAGTTGCGAATGCGGGGGTTACCGTTCACGGAATTACCCAATTTCCCGGACTAGAACTCCAAGATAGCGCCGGAAATTCACTCCGAACCCCTCAATTTACGAGAGAACCACGCATCACAGCGAAACTCAGCTAGAAATGACCAACAGTGCCCGGCGTTGCGACTACTCGACGGGCGAACCCCGAGCCGAGAATTAAATGAGTCTGACCACCGCGTCTGTCAGCCATCGCAGGAACCGCTTCAACTGAATCCGCGGTTTCTCCCGTGTCTCAATTACACCGATGCGCTCCTGGGTCAGGAAGTCCACCAGGAGCCACATGTTGTAGACGAGGCACCCGAACGCGAAATGGAACCATCGTGGTTCGAACTCCTTCGAGGTCGTGTACGCCGCGGCCTCCTTAACCGACGAATACGAATTCTCAATCGCTCCCCGATCGCTGTACTCGTTCATCTTCTTCGTTGCCCACTCTCGATCAAACGGTGTCGCATCATCCACATCGAGGTTCGTCAAGAACGGCTGGGGCGAATCATCTGGACGGACATCATCGTCCTCATCCGGAGGTAACACCACGACGTGCGACTCTACCTCTGTATTTGTGGCATCGTTTCGAACCGACCCATACATCGACACGTCACGGTCCACGTAAGCCACGGTGTTGTTCGGTTCATCGTACCCGCGCTTCAGCTGGTCAAACCGGTTGCACATCCGGGCAATCCGGCTGTTCTTCACAGCTGGGATCACGTAATTCAGATCCTTCTGCTGAAGCGTGTGGATGACGTCTGCGGCATGGAACTCGCGGTCAGCATACACCATTCGGATATTCACGTAGTCGTTGGCGATTGAAAGGAGGCGGCGCGCGACGTCCCCGATGTAGTAGGAGATATCCTTCCCGGGATGTGCGTCCGTGTCAGCGTACTCGGTACTGCCGAGTGGGCAAACGCCCACTACGAAGTGCGTGTTCTCGCCGACGATGACGGCGGTCGCAAACTTATGGCACCACTCGTAGCTCTTGTCTTTGGGCGTCCCCTGAACCCATTGCATTTCGTCACGGTCGCCGTAATACGCGACGTATGTAATGTCGAGGGCAATCTTCGACCGGACTCCGAACCGTGAGCCGTTATCATTCTCGAGTTCCTGGAGGCGTGGTTTTGCTCGCGTGTACGTTTTCCGGAGGGCGAAGTTCATCACTGTCGCTATCTCATCGACCGACATGTCCTTGATTGCCTCAAGGAGTGTCTCGCCCGTGGGGCCGTCCTCATAGAAGGGATCGTCAAGGTCGGGGTCTGGGTTCTTCAAGTCACCCATTGTTTCCCCGGCGCCGTTCGCGGCGGCTTGATCAATTGCGCTAATTGCTTCGTGGGTCAGGAGTTCTTCTTCGTCGTATATCGCGTTCTCCGGCCGCGGGAGTGATATCGACGGGATAGCGACGTTTTTGAGTTCGTCAAGCACCTCTTTGCCTTTCTTCCGGAGGAGCCGTTGTACCGTTCGTTCCGAGGGCTCGTCGTCCTCTGCGGCTGTCTCGACTTTCCCGAGGTCGTATCCAATTGGAGCACCGCGCTCAGCACTCATGTCACGGATTGCGTCGCCAGCTGTCCGGATTCGGTATTCAAGATCCTCGAATCGGTCTTCGATGCGCGACGGGCGGAACGTCGCTGGCGAGGGCAGGTCATCAGGTTCGAAGCCCATTGCCGCGGCTAACTCCGGTTCATCAGCGAGTGTACTCCGGAGTCGCCCGGTTGTGGTGTCTTCGACTTCTGCCCAGAGGTACGTCAGGAACATCGGCCGGAACGGCGTCCCCGTAGCGTAATCTGGGTGTGAGTCGCCGTACTGGTATCGGGCCACGTCCAGCTTGGACGCGAGATCGGTCCAGGTCGTTTCCGCGTCGATGATTTCGGATGCTTGTTCGGCGAGTGCGTTGGGGTGCTGGTCGTCATCGTCGTCGGTGGTCACCAGCACCACCCCCAGATGTAGATGTGAGTGTGGCTACGCGCCGGGCGAGCGAGCGCGGGGCGCGTAGTGGCGAGGACCATCCTGGTCTCGCCAGCAACCACTCTACATTCGGGCGTAAGCATCCGGGTGTAATTTCCGAAAGAATCACCTTAAACAGCCAAAGGACAGCTCTAATTTCCATTTCCGGATGAAAGCAGGTGTGGAGTTGAGTCCGATTTCGAGCCAGCTTGGGATTCTAAGTAGTGTGGATTCGGAGTAGGGGTTGACCGATGAGTGTGACCGTCGAGGAGTTTCTCGAGCGGAAAGGCGCGATTGGGATTCTATCTACTCTCCAGGATGGTGGGAAGACGTATTCGGAAATTGAATCGGAAGTAGCGATTACGTCTGATACAATTTCGAAGCGGAACGACGAGGCGCTGGAGATTGGGTTGATTGAGATGCAGGCCGCGAAAGAGGGGGACCGGACAGTGACGGTGTATCAACTCACAGAGTTTGGCGAGGCAGTCACGGAGCGACTGGCTATTGAGGGAATTGTGAGTAACTACCGGTCAATGCGGACGCATCAACGCAAACTCGAGGCGAAAACTGAGCAGATGATTGGCTGGCTGTACGAGAACCCGGACCAGTTCGTGCACTTTCCGGAGGTGTCCAAGGAGACGCTTATCGACCGTGAGAGCGATGAAGACGGCACGGTATCAGTGTCTGGGGAGCGGGATGTCGAACTGCCGGATGACGTCTCAACATCGACGACTACGGAGGATGGCGAAGGACGCGATAGCGATGGAGAGGGTGATGGGAGAACGCAGAAAGATCTCGCTGAGATGTTCAACGAGGACGAGACTCAGGAGTCAAGCTGATCGGTGGGTTCGGGGCCGCTCAGCGTGAGCATGCCCCCTGCTTCTAGACAGTTCGGGCACAGCGGCGGATCGTCCGGATTCCCATCCCAGTCGAGGGCGTTCCACGCGAATGTTTCCGGGCATGCCGGGCAACTCCACTCGAACGCACCGTACTCTGACACCAAGTCAGGATACGCGTGCGCGAGCGTGGGTGTCAGCTTCGCACCGGCGTCCGCATATCCCTCCAAGTAATCCGTGAGTGGGTCGCGGTCGTAGTCCTTGAACAGGGGCAACAGTCCATCGAGTCCAATGTCCGAGTACGGCGTGTCAGCCTCGCCACAACGGTGCTTGTACGCGCAGTACGAACACTCCCAGTCGCGCTCCGGGTCAGCCGGCGGCAACTCCCCAAGCGCTTCATACTCGGTCTGTTCGGCCATCCACTGGGTGACGCGCTCCCAGAATTCGGGGTCAAACTCGACGTGGAACGCTTTGAGGTCGAACGTGGTGCGACTCCCGTAAACGACCATTCCGTCTCGGACGGGGTGGTCGTACTCTTCGTTGAGCGCGTACAGGTACGCGTGGAGTTGCGCCTTGTGGTGGGGTTTGGGACCTGAGAGGTGCTCGACGTCCTTTGTGTTCTTGATCTCGGTCACGAACAGCGGGTCGGCGTCTGCCGTCACGATCGCTGGGTCGGTCGAACCTCGAAGCCGTACGGTGGTGCCTTCGACGGTGATGTTGGTGTCAACCCACAGCGAGTTCTGGACGTACGTCTCCGGCGTCGTGATGTCTTGGAGGAACGGAACGATGACCTGTTCTTCAAATTCGCTCCCAATCCAGAACAGGCCCTCCGGCGGCGTCCCCTCGCTTGGGGCATTCTGGCGGTCGTAGCTAGCCTTCCGATGACACTGGAGGAGCTTACTCGGCGTGTGTTTCTCTGGATCCTTCGGTGGAGACGGCCCGTTGAAATACGCTTGTCCTTCGAGGATGTTCTCCTGGATTTGCTGTTCCGCGTACCACTCACTGAACGCCTGGTCGGATATTCTGTCACGCACAGTTTTAGAGATGCGCGCCGTATCCTCGCCAGGTGTTTCCGGTACTTCGTGTGGCGGCGTGGTTGATTCGTCGCTCATTGCACGTCGACGGACGCGACACCTATCATTAGGCATCTGCGTGTGATTTCCGAATACCGGCGATGCCCGTGTAGAGAAGAGTGGAATGTCGGGTCAAGGAGTAGGGCGGTACCGGCGGGCTTTCGTGTTGCCTTCCGCGACGATGAGATTGTAGTGCTCTAATTTCGAGAGATAGTTCCGAACCATACGTTGCGAGTTCGGGTCGTCAGCGCGGTCGCGGTACGCGTCGTAGAGGGGTTGTGGCTTGATTTCGTCGTGCTGGCTGATGATCCGATAGAGGATTTCCTGGTGGGGTTTCAGGCGGTCAATAGTTTTCTGCTCGATTTCCGATTTCGCTTCCGGAACCACCTTCCGAATCAGCTCGTCCGTGATTCGGTCAGCGCCACCATCCCGTGCTTCGCGGGCGGCGCGACGAAGAATACCAATAGCGACGCGGGCGTCCCCAGCGGCATTCACCGCGATTGTCTCTAACTCTGACTCGGAAATCACGGCTGGCTCTAATCCCCAGTTGACTCTATCCTGGAGGATGGCCACGAGTTCATCCTCGCGGTAGGCGCGGAAGTGGATGCGCGCGGCATTGGTGAGTCGGCTGTTGAGGCGTTCACCGACACTGGAGAAGAGAGCTTGCTCGCTGTTCGAAATGAGGACCATCGTGAGGGGGCGAACCCGGTAGAGATCGTAGAGAAGACTCTTGTCTTCGAGTTGATCGACTTCATCGAGGATGACGACGTAGGGCGGGCCGTTGTAGTCGCGGAGGCGTTCGAGCAGTTCGTCTGTGGGCGTGGATTGGCGGTGGATGGTGGTTGTCTGTTGGATGCCGTCCAGGAGCCGGTAGAGGGTTTTGAAGCGGTTGTAGTCTTCCCAGCAGTTCACGTACTGCGTGTTGACGTCGACAACCGCTTCACGGAGCTGTTCGACGATGTATTGCGCGATGCAGGTTTTCCCGACGCCGCTGGGGCCATGGAGAAGCGCTGGGTCGGGTTGCTCGCCGTTCGTGATTGGGCCGAGTGTGCTGGAGAGGTAGTTGACTTCGGAATCGCGGTGTTGCACCTCCCGGGGAATGAATTCAGGTTGCAGGACGCGAGCATCCGTTATCATATTGTGTCGACGGGGACGGGACTATCGTAAATGAAAGGGCATCGTTTCCGCTTCTTCCGATACTCTACGGATACCAGCTTCAAACGGTGTTCGTTACCCAGAAACGCCAAGCCCCGTCCCCGACATCCATCGATATGCGCATCGTAACGTGGAACTGCAATATGGCCTTCCGGAACAAGCGGGCCGAGATACTCGACTGGGACCCAGATATACTCGTGATTCAAGAATCAGAGAGCCCAGCTCACAACGGCTCGTGGGACGAATTCACCGACTGGGCGTGGATTGGGGATAACCCGAGCAAAGGACTCGCCATATTCCACACGGAACGGACATACAATCAATCCGATCGATGCCCCAACGACTGACGCTGAATACGTCCTTCCGGCGACTGTCGCTGGCCGAACGATCGTTGGTGTATGGGCGATGAACGACAACAGTAACTCGGAGCAACGGTACATCGGACAAGTCCACACCGCTCTTCAGGACTACAGCGAGCTCATCGACGCGGACACGATTATTGCGGGCGACTTTAATTGGAATGTCCAGTGGGATGAATCGCCGAAAAGCCCGCTCATCGGTGACTTCGCCGACGTCACAGCCACACTGAACGACCACGGATTGAAGAGCGCGTATCACGGTTCGACGGGCGACGAGTTCGGAGACGAAACCAATCCAACGTTCTTCATGCACAAGAACCAGGACCGACCATACCACACGGATTACGTCTTCGCACCGCATTCAGGGATCGAATCTGACGCGGTTCGTGTCGGTCAGTTCGACGACTGGATTGATGTGAGCGACCACATGCCGGTCATGCTCGATATTCCCGAGTGATTCCACTACGCGTCGTCTAAGTCGACATTCCTCTATGCGGGGATTCAGTTGGTTATCTTGAGGCGAGCGCCACCGGATCCATTACCGTGAGCCCTGTAATGCCGTCAGTATTACAAGGTATGTACCCTGATCGGTTCACAAAGCTCAACACGCAGATGGTGACCACAATTCAAGAGTTTCCGGCTTCGCTTACACTAACCAACTAGCTGGGGTTACTTGCTTATTGAGATATTCTGTCGAGATATGCCATTCCGGGGTCGTCTTGATGGTCGCCCAGTCGTCCCCGCCATTGTCGACGATGGAGAAGCCGTCACATGCCCTGTCTGCGGTGACACTATGTATCCGCGGTCGGCACGAGGGAAGGCTCGGCACTTCTACCACGTATCAGATGCCGCCAGTCAGCGGTGCTCGAGCGGGGGAGAGTCAGAAACACACGAACGCGCAGTCGCCCGCGTTGAGGTCGCTCTTCACCAGCAGTTCGGACAGAGCACTTGCATCGAAACAGAAGTGGACATCGATGTCTCTGAGGTCCCGACACCTGTGGACAAACGCCGCGCCGATGTGCTTGCGACCTTTACTGATTGGAACCCCTACTTCGGAGAGGGACTTGCCGTTGAGGTACAGTACAGCCACGAGAACAAGGATGTCCAGCAAGTGGAGCATGATTACCTGGCGGCCGGTTACTCGATCGTCTGGATACGTGCCGCAACAGCCCTTCTCAATACATTCGACTACGACACAATCAACAACGAGTTTGAGCGTGACACTGGCTCTGGATATGCCCAGCGGACAAGTAAAGCACACCACCATACGAATTGCCAGGCACTCCTATACAACGGCCAGCACGCGTGGGAGCGAGTCCCGTCCTACGCCCATCCTAGCGGCCAGGACGAACTGGTCACGTACGATATCTGTGCCAGCCAGGGTTGCGAGTTGCGCCGAATTCACGAATCCGACGGCAGTCACACCTTCACAGAGAGCGACGAATACGGCCCCGACTTCCCCCTGAAAGCGCTCAAGAACGTGATTGTCCGTGAGTACGACCGAGACCCATTCTGGAAGTGGGCAGGAAACAAATACCAATCCGCGCAGGTGGAGAAGCTACTTGCGACACGGCCTGAGATAGAGCGATGCCGGGGGCCGAAGGGGATTCACGAATGGGGACGGCAAGAAACGCTCTGGACGAACCATTCCGACCAGCCGCTAATCGAACTTCGTAAGTGTACCTACTGCCCTGTTCGATTGGTGACGAATCACCGGGGGCGCTCAGAACATAGTACCTTCTGCCTCTACGGGCGGGAACCGGGCATTGACTGGGACGATGTGTACTTCCAGGCTAGTCCTCCCGAGTGTGATCATTATCTCTACGACGAGGGAGCGATTGAAGACTACTGCCCCAAATGCGGCGTGACGGTGAGCGTAGAATGAGTCGTAGGGTGACGGATTCGGGAACTTACTACAGCCGTTCTATATATCACCAGTACGGATCCAACACCTTGTGAGTTGCTTTAGTATCACCTTTGTTCCGATGAGGTATCTGTCCGGAGTAGAGCCTATCTGAGCGGGGTAACTGAATCCGAACAAGTGTCACCAATAGATGGCGACTATTTGCGATTCAATTTGGAGGGCATCGATATTCGTGGTTTCTCCTTCGCTACTCATAGACGTGGATTTGTCGAATATCATATAGTCAGTAGCCTCAGCTTCGTCTCCTTTTGAGAGGGAAACATCGTGGTCTCGAAGATACGTCGCGTACTCAGTGTAGAAGTCAATGAGTTCTGTTCCTCCAGACGGAGAGAACGCGGGGACTCCCTCTTCTACTGCATACTCAGTCATGAATTCCCGGTGAAGATCGTCCCCGACTTCATGAAGTCCTGCTCGCTCATCAAACTCAGCGAGCGTATCTATCCAATCATCTAAGTCCACATCATCACTGACTTGATCGCTCGCCTCCTCTTTGGCAAGGGTTGCCGCACGTTGCATAAACCGGGTCAATAGCTGAGCCAGCGGCGGAGAGACTGTTTCGATTTTCTGTGCGAGGCTCAGCGGGTGCCACGACTCGTCATCAAACGTCTCCTCGACACGGCAGAAGACCGTGTACTTTTCCTCGTCGAACAGGGCATCAGGAACGTCTTGCCAGAGCTTCAGGGCGTTCAATTGACCCACGATATAAAGCGGCTCTCCGTCGGAATCGTCTGGGTCTCCAGGCTGAATCTTTCCATTTTTCACCTGGTAATCGAGAACACGGCCACTGACCGGGATCTCCGTTCCAAACATTGATTCAATAAGCTCTAAGACATCTTCGTCCTCCGGACCAACTGCCTCGGGGATATTCTCCTGAAGATACATCATCACCTTATAAAATCGATACAAGTAGTGCGTCTCCAGCTCAACATCGAGCCGGAGAATTTCTCCCCGAGTTATTTCGGAAACATCCAGCTCAGTTCCCTCCGCAGAATCGATGAGACCGACGTCCTCGTCGTGCCGCCGATGTTGATCTAACTGGTCGAAGAGTGACTGAATCGCGTAGTTGTGCACCACTTCAGAGGAACTCTCTCCCATCTCCACCTGTTCGCCCTCTACCTTCGCACCCACTCCCGAGATACTCGCATTCACACCGCCCGCAACGCGCTCCGTTGATCGACTCCCGATCTGCTCAACCCTTTCCTGCTTGATGGCGCCCTCGATCGATGCAAGAAGACTAACCACACTATCCCGATCCAGATAAACAAACTCCCGGAGTTCTCTCTCGTACTCACGATCATCTACTTCAACATCTGGTTCTTCGTCGTCGGACTCTACCGGAGAGTCGTTTTCTGGTGACTCGTCGTTCGGCGACTGTTCATCTCCGGTCTTCCTGCCCAGCAGACTCGAAATCCGATTTCTAAATCCCATTAGTCTTCACCCTCCTCAGCTTCTTGCTCTCGTCGTCGTTGCGCCTCCTTATTATTGACTTGAGCTTGGACTCGCTCATAGGCGCGCTCGACATCCATTCGACGAATCGTCGGGGCCCCCTCTCTGTCCCGGTCTTCCTTCAAGAGAATCTCCCCAATCTCCTCGAATAACGATTCAATATGGGCGCCCGACCACCCATCCGTTTTCTCCACGAGATCCTCAAGACTCACGGTGTCAGCGAATTCAACATCTGGTTTGTGGATGTCAAGGATTTCCCGTCGACCCTCCCGCGTCGGGCGGGCGAACTCAATTTCCCGCCCGAACCGACCAGGACGCCGGAGTGCCGGGTCAATTGCCTCTATCAAATTAGTCGTCCCGATGACTACCACCCGGCCGCGGTCCTCAATACCATCCATCAGTGACAGCAGTTGGCCGACGGTTCGACGGCCGGCATCCATCGTTTTGTCTCGTCGCGGTGCCATCGAATCGATTTCGTCAAAGAAAATGATTGCTGGTGGGTTTTCCTGAGCATTCTCGAATAGTCCGCGAAGCTTTCGTTCCGTCGCACCAACCAATTCAGCCGATAACTCCGGGCCTCTGATACTGTAAAACGACGCATCCTCAACTTGGTTGGCGACAATCTTCGCCAGATATGTTTTGCCAGTCCCTGACGGGCCGTAGAACAGCACGCCTTTCGGAGCATCCATCCCCACGTTTTCGAATCGCTCTGGCTCTTTGAGTGGAACTTCTACTTTATACTTCACTTCCTCAACAACTTCGCCCATCCCACCGAAATCTGCATACTCCTTGTCAGGGACGTTTTCTGGTGTGAGATCGGATGAATCAGTCTTGTTTACCTCCCCCGGAATATCTAGGGTGGTATTGTCAATTTCAACGATATCCTCCTCGAATACCTTGTAGAATTCACCGAGTTCCGTGAGCAACACGCCATCCCCTGGTGATATATCCTCAGCTGGCTTTGCGAGTATCCGTTGTCTGCTGTTCGTCTGGACTAAAATGTGATCGTCAGTAACCTTCTCTACTCGTGCGTGTTGACCCGGCGGATCCTTCTCTTTCGCTATGCCGACCGCTTTGTCCTCTCCAAGAGTGTTTTCAACGTTAACGTAGTCTCCGGGAGTTGCTTGGCGCTGAAGATTATTCTTCACTTGAATGATAGACCCATCCTCGTTGACCAGCAGATACTGATCCTCTATAGCGAGCACCGGTAACACCCGGCCACCACTCATATCTCGTCATTTCTCGCTTACCACATATGATACCTTCCCGTCTCTCTGGGACTTGTCTACTCGCACACCAATCTTTTACCTCCCCTACTCGCAATGACAACATACCCGAATGAGCGAACAGCAGACACTCAGTGGCACTGCCACCACTAGTAACCGAGAATACCATATCTTCTATCGGGAAATCAAAGCCGAAGATGTGGAACTGACCCAAGAGCCCTTTCGCGGTGAAGACGCCACCAAAATCGACGGTCTGCTGGAAGACATCTTCACGACCACTGGCGGAGCCCATTCCCTTGACGACTTAGATACAACACGGTACTTCGACCGGTGGATCCAGCAAGCGCTGGAAGCCGCCGAAGAAATGGACGGGAGCACCCCGCTCCACACTCAAATCAAGAGCGTCGCCGAGAACCTCGCCGAGAACTTCTCGAAGGACATGAAGACGCGCGCGAAATCAGCCGGGAAATACGTCGTCATCATCCTCGGCGGAGGCCGTCTCATAATCTGCCACTCCTACACTGGAAAGCGCGCGCTCACGACCGACATGGAGGTTATTGAGGAACTTCTCAGCGCAGACAACATCGACAAATATGCTGACTTCACGCGGGACAATAGTGGGGAAATCGTCGTCAGTCACTACGATAAGTACGACACGCAATCGTTCGTGGATTGGCTCGGTATTCCTGGCGACGAAATCGTCTTCGACGTCAAAGGCGACGTGAAAATCTACTCTGAAATTGGCGGCGACATCGAGACGATCTTCGAGCTGAACCGCAGTGATGTCGTCGAGAAACTCATCAACGCAGACGGCTACGAACTCACGCGAGACTTCTTCAAAACCCCTGACCCGGATATGCCGGATTACCGGGTAAACCACGTCCGCTGGGGCAACCAGACGTACCCAGACACGGAGGAGTTCAAACAGGAAGTCCTGACTCGGCACTACGAACTCCAACACTATGAGGAGAAATTCGAAGCCCTTAGAGTGGATATGGATGCCACGCTTGGTGACCGCGTGTTCGACAAAGAGGATAAAGTCATCAAGCGGACTGACAACGGCGAGAAGACCTGGGTGAACAAATCACACGACGACTTCAACACGACGTTCGTCCACAAGCACATCAATCTCGGCGCTGGGTGGCGAAAAGAACTCGCGTCGAACGTCCTCACTCGAGATGAGCGGTTCCCAATTGCCCATCCAGGGGATCAGATAGTAGATAGTCCGTATGAGATTGGTGCCATGCGTGTCTACAATGAAATCGGGATTGGCGACGCCGCGATTCGTGATCTGAACGACTTGGTGGCGGCGGTTGAGGATCTCGGTGTGTCGAATCATGGGCGGCTTCTGAAGTTCGTCGTGTTCAAGATGCTGTCTGAGCAGGCGACGGGTGCGATTCAGTATTTCTTCGGAGAGCTCGCGGAAGAGTCCGCGGACGCGTATGAGGAGAGTGTGAATGAGGGGACGCGGTTCACGATGCAGGAGCAGGGGCCGGCGGCGATTGAGATGAAAGCGAGTGAGTGGTTCCAGAAAGAGAATCCAGAGATTGAGGCGGGGTTGGTGGATAAGTTCCAGAACGGAGTGGGGATTCTGCTTGGTGGGTTTGACGAGAGTAGTGGGAAGGTGAAGGCAATTCCGAAGGATCGGTTCACTGATGAACGGCTCAGTGCGTTGGAGTCGAACGTTGAGGAACAGCTGAATGGATCGCTATTCCGGATTATCCCGATGCAGATTCGGAGCGGGGATTTGACGTTGACTGCTGTGAAGCTGAGCCATTAGACGTTATTCGCGCTCAATTTCGAAGGCCGCTTTGAGCAGATCAGCAAGCTCATGGAGATGGTCCGCCGCGAGGGGGTTTGCTTTCATCGCTAAGCGCTCGGTTTCGTCACGTTTCTTCCACAACGTTACAACGACATCAGCGTCCTCACCGCGAGAGGGGTCAGGAAGCGCCGCAGTAATCCACGCTGTCACCGTCGACGATCCATTCAACCAACCTTTTGCGAGGGTATGCCAATCCTCATCGCAGTCCTCCGACGGCGGTCGTTCGTCACCGAATGCAATTCGCTCTAAGTCATCGGCGAATGACCTGAGTGTCTCAACGTCATCTGGGGTGACTTGTACAGAGAGCGAATCACTCTTCCCAAAACTCGTCGCCTTCCCCAGGGAAAACGTGAGATTGCCGTTCGGGCTCCGAGAAATTCGTGCACTCCCTCTTCGCTTTAGATTCTTTTCCGCAATCGTCACCCACTCTCCTGTTTTGTCGAATGACGCCCAGTACTTCCCCGGGATAGGGATTTCTAATTCGACGGATGGCTGATGTTCCTGCCAGAGCCACTGTGTGATAGTTGGATAACCGTCCCGTCCGTATCGGTCGGGGAGTGCATGCGGCCAGACGGTGATTATTTTGGAGAGATCGACGTCGTGCGTGGTGAAGTCATCTTCTTCGAGCCAAGCGACGCTATATGAGTGATCGAGATAGTGCTTGACAACGGCGTCCTTGTCTTTCCCTTTGTTTTTGTACTGGGCTTCGACTACAATCCCCTTCCCATAGGGTGGCCGCGGCTCAGGGAAGTCTAAACGAACGTCGGGAACACGGCCATTGAGGCCGGTCTCAAGCTGAATCGCCGCATTCGGGTAGTCGTTCTTGAGACGGGAGTATGCAATCGTCTTCATTTTGTGGTGGGTCGTGGACTCTCCAGGACAGTCACTACCGCCACCGCTCACTGCGCTTCCGGTCGTACCTGACCCGCCGCCCCTGTGGCTGAAATGCCGAGAGACGAACGATGAAGCGCGTTCGTGCGATCTGACGACAGACATCTCCTCGTCACAAACAGGGCACAGCACGGTCGTGCCATCAGGGACTTGCGGTGGGAGAACCTCGTCACCGTCGTGTAATCCCAGATACGGCATAGAATCTACTTGGATATAGACCAGGGCTCAAAATCAGATAAAACTGCCCCCGAAAGGTGGGAATTTGACAGAGGGAAGGACAGCCAGAGGAATGGGATGGTAGAAAAAGATAAACAGGCCTGGGTATGATTGTGGAAAGATGACATCAGTGTCTCCCGAGAACCCTCCCCCAATCTCACCAGCTGAATATCAGAGCCAGCTACGTGATTTCATTGAGCATGAGGCTGATGTTGAGAGGAAGAAAAACCGGGAGACACTCACTTCAAACAGCCCACAGACCCTCCAACGGATGGATGTGGGATTCCTGCCATATGCACAACCGCTTGGTGGCGTCCGTAGGGTGCAGATGCGCGTACAACCTGCTGTCGAAAACCCTGATGACGTAAACATACGTGATGACTATGGGTTGTTTGAGGACTACGAGATTCTTGTCCAGTGTTGCCAATACGAGGAAGGTGAGCAAAACGAGGAGTACGAAGTTGTCGAAACTCTCACAGGGACAATAGGGCGGATTAACAACGGGTATATTACTGTCGGATTCCCGGAACTAGCCGTCTCTCAGGGCCGAATTGATGAGGCCAACCAGACCTTGTCCGAGTGCGACTTCGTCCATATCGGCGAATTACTCAACCCAACTGTCTTCGACAGAGAGGAAAATGCAGTTAGGGGCCTAAACGAGGAGGTGCTGGCATACTTTAGTGGGACTCGTGACGTGGAGTTCGCGGAGAACTCGCGTGCTCTTCGAGAGAGCGACCGTAAAGACGACGAACTGTACGAGAACAGGAGCCAAGCTGAGGCGATCAGTCGGTCGCTCACTGCGGAGGGTCTAGCCTGCATTCAGGGGCCACCGGGAACTGGAAAGACAAGGGTGATTGTTGAGTTGGTCCGGCGGTGTGTTGAAGCTGACCTGACAGTGCTAGTCACCGCAGAGTCCCATCAGGCAGTTGGGAATATCCTCGTTGGAGATAGTAGTGATGAGGATATTGACGAACACTCTCTCCACTACCACAAACGGATTAACGGCTTTCCTCTTGTACGAGTCAACCCGAAGCATGACAAGATGAGCCCGTTCGAGCGGAAACACTACGGCTCAGAACAACCCTCGGTCTCATCCCCACAATCTAAGGGTGGTATAGTCTACCTTTCAACGAACAACAGCGCCGCTCGGTTAGGCAGTGCCGACAGCAATCCATTCGACGTGGCAATTGTCGATGAAGCCACCCAATCACGTCAGTCATCGACCTGCATCCCGATTTCACGGGCTGAAAAGACGATTCTAGTTGGGGACCACAAACAGCTCGGTCCAGAGCGCCCGTTTACTCCAGAAGACGCTGATGAGCCACCGGAATTAGACTTTGATGCCGAAGAATCACTGTTCACCCACCTCTACGGAGAAGAAGATGGAGTTTATGGGAACGAAATTGGTGTCATGTTCGACCAACAGTATCGGATGCACCCAAAGATCGCTGGCTTCCCCTCCGAAGAATTCTATGACGGCGACCTTGATACAGAAGTTGACAGGACACGTCTCAATAACCTCCAGCCGATTCTTGCCCACCAGGTGGAAAACAGGGACTCGAGAGATACTGAGCGCAATCAAGCGGAAGCTGAGGCTGTTTCCGACTACCTCTCGAAGTTAGTTAGCGTCAGCGGAGTCTCGCCAGACAACATCGGTATCGCCACTGCATATCGTGACCAGGTCCCGGTCCTCCAGACGGCAATGGAACAATGCGACTTCAACCACAAACCGATTCTCGTACAGACTTTCGACGCTTTCCAAGGAAGTGAGCGTGAAGTGATGATTCTCTCGTTTGTTCGATCAAACTCCCACGGAAACATTGGATTCCTTGGTGGCGAAACTGGGGAACGACGACTCAACGTAGCTATGACGAGAGCAAAACACCATTGCGCGATGTTCGGAGACTGGGACACACTGGCGCAGGGAAGCGGTCTCTATGCTCGACTCAGAGACTACATCCAGAGAACTGGTGTAGTCATTGAGTAGCAATTTGATATCAGAAGCGCGTGTCACACCACAGGATCACCCCAGAGAATTCGAACGCGGATCAACCCCGGATCTCAGCCATGTCAGAAATGATTTAGTCAGCGCTCCAAAACGACCTCTCGACCCCTCAAGTAACACCACTGCCTTAGCCGACACCACATTCGAACCACTCCCACCGGTAGCCCTTCGAATACCGCCCATCCTCCGTCGGCTTCTTCAACGCTCCACAATGCGGACACTCCTCAAACTCACTCTCCGGCAATGCTGTTTCTAACTCGTCGATACAATTCTCAAGTGCGAAGCGAGTGTGGTGATTTCGGAACCACTCGTTCCGATTCAGAATCCGCTTGTCGCGGTCCTCTGCCTCAGCTCGCCATTGACCCAGGACAGCAAGTACCGCTTCCAGCTCAGTACAGTCTTCAAGCTCGTCGAGGCATCGTTCGACAGTTTTCTTCTTGAGTTCTGGTGCGGCACGTTCTCGGACCGCTGGCATATCCGCCTTCACCATCGGGTCCTGCCGCTCCTCGATCGCCTCACCCTCCGATTCTAACTCTTCAATTCGTTCTCGCCACTCGTCCCGCAGTGAGTCTAGTTCTACGGACATGGTCAGTCATATGTGAGTGATTGAATTAGTATTCAGGGTGGCGTGTGGTTTGCTGTGGCGGCGTGCATCGGTATTTGCCCCTCCCGATACCGGGTTAAGAAAATTTAATGTGGTGGCGGCCGTACTGTGACTCAATGCCTCAGCACCCACCTGCTTCCGGGGACGCGAAGCTCGCCCCAGAACTCCCGGAAGACAGCCTGTTCACCATCGAGGAGTACCTCGAGATGTACAAGGTCGCCGCGTCAGAACCCGCATTCAGCATTCTGTGCGCGTTGAGCAAGGAAGACAAGCTCAGCACCAGCGAACTCGGGATGATGCTCGACCGCGAGGACAACGACCTGCACTACTACCTCCGGAAGCTCAAGCGTTCCGCGCTCATCCGCAACCGACGTGACCCGAACACCGGCACCGGAGAGACGTACTCCTACTACGAGCTATCGGACCTCGGGCACGTCATCCTCACTGAAGGGTTGGCGACTGGAGTTCAGGAACTGGTCAAAGAGGAAGCCACTATCAGTAAACAGGACGGCAAATAACCCGGGCAGGGAGACCAGTCGGATATGGAGGACCCCGCGGAGCGTCTCTCTGACCGGCAGAAGGAGATTCTACTGACGGCGATTTCAATAGGCTCTACAACATCCCCCGGGTGCATCACAGTGCAACCTCACCGATGAACTGAGTCTTCTAGGGACAGAATTGGCGAACATCTCTGACGAGCGGACGCGAAAATCATCCAGTCAGTAGTAGTCTGATGGCTTGATTAGAAAGCGCGAAATCGTTGATTATGCTTATTTGAGTACTCCTCTACAGGACAAACATGGAGAACCAATCATTCCCATCGGACATCTCTGAGTGGACGTGGGAGACTATCCTGTCACTCTCTGATGTCAATCACCCGGAGAACACTTTTCTCGAATACAAGCAGTACCTCCAGTATTCCGGCGGTCCTGACTCCACGGAGTCTGAGTGGCGACAGAACGTTGAGCGAGAATTCACCGCGTTTGCGAACGCAAGTGGGGGAATCATCGTCTTCGGGATGCGTGACGACACTAACCCGAGGCCCTTTGAGCCCCCGGAGCACGACATCTCGCAGACCGTCAAGCAGTATGTCCATAACACAACACCCATCGTCCAGACGGAAGTTACCACGATTTCTACCCCGAGTGAAGACACGAACCGTGTCGTCGTCGCAGTCCGCGTTCACGAGGCAACACGCAAACCTGTCGCTACGTCTGATTCTGCTTTCTACGTCCGAATCAACGACCAAAAACAGCCGATGAACCGAGAACAGATCGAGTCACGGTTCGTCGAAACTGACCGACGCCAACAGGCCGTTCGGCAACTAGAAATGGAACTGGATAGCTTCGTCGAGACATACGAAGAAACATTCCGTGACTACCGTCTCCTTGACCAGCCCCCAGACTACCATCTAATCGACCGAGAGGGGCTCAAAGAAGTATTCCGAGAAAACACGCACCTCTATACCGACGAACGAACCTCAGAGATTATTCAGGGTATCTTAGCCAAACTTCGAGATATCGACTCACACGAGCGCCATTACGGCCGGATGCTCAATGGTGTCGTATTTAACCCGTACGAGGAGCGCAAGCAGATGAATAAGAAGACACGGATGCAGTTCCGAGATATGGTGGATAGATTGTACGAATTGGTCCAACAGCTCTGCGAACAGACTGACATCCAGACACCCTAGGGCCCGAATACTGCTTATAACCCTATCTACAGGTCGCTGGCCATGCTACTACACGCCTTGCAACCTACACGACCGACATCTCAGGCGTTCCTCATCTATGCGGGAATTGCTCGGTAGACGTGCCCCCAAGACGTGATTGGAAAAGCCAGCGAAGAACAAGTACGTGATTGAACGACAGAGATGAACTCAGAGATCCAGTCTAATCGGGAAATTCGAAGTCCGTTTTTGCTAATTCTTCCATCGGAATGACGGGGTGTTCAACATCCTCCCGGCTGGTTCGACTCATAAACTCCTCAAAGGAGGGGATCTCGTCTTGGTCCTCGATTTTGCCAGAGAGAATATCGTCGATAATCTGGAATACAACTATCATGGTCATTAACACGGCTACCGCACCTCTTCTCGTGGAATCTGCAAACAGATTCACATTGACAATGAGGGTTTGATCTGACACAGTTACGTCGTATCCGCCTGTTCCAGAGTCAGAGTCAGAAAAATGGACTTCCTTACCATAGTACGGGTGGGACTCGATAAATTCGGCACAAGGTGGTGTGTCCGGGATTTCAAACTGTGCGATTACCTTGGCCTTTCCTAAAAATAGGCCCTTTATCAGCGCGTATCCTAATTGCTGGTCGGCGTCTTCATATGCACTTATCCAGTCGGAACTGTCCGTTACTTTAATATCAACTACATTTACTGAATGGCGGTTTGTCCGGAGCACCCGATCGTTCGTATGTGAAAAGAGGCTGTCCCGTAATTCGGAAGCGATTTCGGATGCTGTCGGTTTGTTCCCCTGACGGTAGTACACGTATCCTAAAACCACTCCCAAGAGGCTCACACCAAGTCCAAGCACTGAGAGGGAACCAACCATCTACTGGTTTGACAATGTGCCCTTCTTCTAATAACTCTTGAGAGACCATCTCATACAATGTCGAGTACGCTAACATCCTTCTCTAAGACGTTGTTCTGCTTGTCCCATCGCTGAAGGAAGTCCAAGCCATGTTCGTATCCACCCCTCCACACCCGGCGAACTATGGCGACTATGAGGATCCCAATAATCGACGAGTTACTGCTCAATACCTTCGCATTCCATCCGCGCTTGAACAGGAGAACCGAATCCTGATCCCGAGGATTCGCGGAAGTATAGCATGCGAGATTGATCAGCGCTTTCGTGAATAGCAAGCCGTGGTTGATTAGAGTGAAGAATAGGAACACAGCAATCGAAGGGACGACTGCGGGAATCCCACTTACGCCGAGATGTGTGAGAAAGAGATATAGGCCGAATCCAAGCATTCCGCCCGTAAGGCCATCAAAAACTTGGAGCTTATTCACCCCATCTTCGACTGTCAGGATCTTCTTTCGAGAGTTCTGCAAGGCAGTATGGACTTCCAGAGCAACTTCTTTGGAATTAATATCCCACGACTCTCCCGCTCGATTCTCTGTCCAGATTGACTCAATGTCGTTCCGAAAGCCGACCAGGTGACTACCGTCAAAGATCTCCGACAGCTCCTGCTCCGCTTTACTAAGCTGAGACCGGAACGGTTTGTCGCCCATCAATAACAATCAATTGGACGCCATATAACAAAGCCGTTTCCCTGGGTGAACAACTGAAACGAATCACTAGTGAGACCCGGAAACCGACCCTCTCACCTGCTTGGACTGCAAGGTAATCATTCGGATTGGTGAAGTGTCTCCCCTATGAATCTTTGTAGGCGTCTATTTGACCAGATTGCGAGACTGGGTTAACCTCGTCCACAGTCAGCGGCGCCGATTTAACCCGTGTTAGACTGAGTCCAAAATCCTCACCGCCACCCCAATTCCGATGTGATATCGCTCATTACGCCATTTCAGGGGTCACTCCAAAAAGAAGCCGCACCCCATCCGAAGATACACATCGATAATACTGTTCTTAGAGTTCGGAGGTGTCGTACCAATCAGGTTCAGGACGCCCCTCGAAATTTTCGATCGTCTTGATTCGCATTGTGCGGGTGAGGGCTGAGTCTGCTTCCGCAAGCACGGCGATTTCCTCGTAAAAGCCGAGGCGCTTCAGTAGCTCGACGCCGGTTTCGGTCACAGCCCAGTACGTATTTGGCAGGTCGTTCGCTGGATCGTCAGCCTTGAGCCGGGTTACGACGCCCTCGTCAGCGAGTTCCCGGAGGTGATAGTCTATCGTGCGCTCGTTGAGGTCGGTATTCCGGTATGCTAACTCCTCGACCGACAGCGCGCCTGAATCTGAGGCCAGAACTTGTTGGATGAGACCTAGTCTCGTTTCACTCAAGACTGCACGCATCTGCCTGATTTGGTCCGTGTCGCTTGGCGTATCAAAAGCTGGTTCTTCGTCGTCTTCCGTAGACTGAGCCATTATCACTCCCATGTGCATCCACCCCCTTGTCTGTTTTGGCGAATCCTGAATCAGGAGGAGTGAAATAGAATTGAGGCCCCTGCTATAACTCCACTGCCACTCAAACTGCGACTGCCAACTACAACTCAAGACGGGTTCCGGTAAAACTATTCACAGACTCCGAACGCATAGGCCCTCTCACCACCCAGCTCAACTTGGCAATAATATTGGCATTAGGCAGTTAGATGCGTTTCGTTGGTTTTGTAGCACCCACAATTGTCAGATGTTTTCTTATTTATAGGTTTCCACCTTCCGAACCTGTGCTAATCATTTGAACTTGGCAGACTTGATATGGGTCGTGCCGTTGATTAGTAATTGAGGTCCCTCAGTTCGTCTAGGATAGCCACGACGTCGTCGCTAGTCAGGTCAAAGAAACCTTCTCGGATCGGTGCCCAAGTCTCCTGTTGCTCTTCTACCGCCTCTTCTATCCGATTTAACGCCTCGTCCCAATACGTCGTCCCAAGAGACACAACGTGATCTCCACCAGACTCAGCGTACCACAGCACGTCGAACAAGACTTCAAAATCTTCGAAGGCTCGTTCATACTGGCTTTCCGAGACGAAGAACTCCATTCCCGGATCTTCTAGCGTTTGTTTGATTGACGAACGAAGAGACTGTTCTGCACCTTCTCTATCTAAACCCCGCCCCCACTCGCCGGTGAGGCGTTGTGGATGGAGGGCCGTAGCGGGAGGATTCTCCTTAGGTTGGGCCGAACGAACGTTCGATATCTCAACGGTATGGGTAAGCAGAGTAGAAACAAGATCCCAATTATCGCCAGCCACCCCGGCGAGACCAGCACCGTACAGAACGAGAGTGGCAGGATACCGCCGCAAATCGTTCAATTTCCTATTGAACGGACCACTAGGACTCTGACTTGGCGAGAGAGTAGAAAGCGTATCGGAGATTGGGTCTTTCCCTGAATTTACTGTATCACCACCCCAGTACGCGCAGGTCATCACTACGGCGACTATTGTCTGCGTCAGATTCCCGTATTTCCGATATCGGTCGTCAACCGAAAAGTCGTCATCCAACTGCTCCCCACTGAGTGTGAACCGTTCCTCGTTTTGTACGTTCTCCTCTGTACGCTCCGCCGCCTCCCGGATTAAGTCCGCGAGATCGATTCGATGTTCTTCGCGTGGGAGGTAGCGTTTTACCCGCTCTCGCGCAATCGGTGTTGTCAACGGCTCCCCCTCTTCTGCGTCCGTTAGGGCTTGAACTCGGCTTTGGAGGTCAGTGAAGAGCTGTATCGCTCCGTCATGGTGGATCGTGAAGGCATCACGATGAGCAACCAATTCACTCGCAGTGTCCCCCAGGTCGCTATAGTAGGTCCAGTACGTCGAATATCGATGAGTTTCACATTCCTGGAGAGACTGACGAAGGCGCGTGTCGTACTCCCCCGACCAACCACAGACGATTAGCCCGTACTCTTGAAACACGCGGTCAATAATCTGCTGAACCGGCTCGGAATACGACTCTAGTTCCGAGCTGAGATTCTTGACGTTGGTCTGCTTGTAGTCGCCGTTCACCTTCACGACGACCGCATCCTGGTGCTGTAAGGGCTCCGCGCCTCGAGCACTCTCTTCTCCCGAGATGACGACAGGATTCACACCTCGGTCACGAAGTGCTCGCTCAAGGAGCTGGTCGAAGTTCGTCGTGAGGATAACGTCAATATAGCCATTATCAACGAGCCATGCAATACTCTCATGGGCTTCGGTCGGAGTCTTCTCACCCCGTTCAGCTTCTTCATCGGTTGGTTCGAAGAAATCCTCAAGAAGGGACCGACGTTCAGTCTGCGTCCTTGCTAGCCCCTCGATAAGGTTCTCATACGTCGCGGGTTCGTCGTAGGTTTCCTCATACCAGTCAGTCGGATCAGTGTCGTCGTCAATTGGTGTTTCCTCGGTGGCGGCGACACGTTGAGCGAGATTGGAGACGACGGTCCAGCCCGTCGGAATACCAGCTTCCGTAGAGACGCCGGATCCAAGAAGGAGTGCGTATCGGCCCGGATTATTTCGTACAGAGAACGTTAGTGACATCCGAGCGTCTACCATTGGTTTCCCTCCGCCGAAAGGCTGTGAGTCATAGATTCAACACCGGAGCGTGTTCCTCTAAATGTTTCCAAACTTGAGGGACGGGAAGCCCCAGATTGAAATTTCAAACCAAGATTCAGATCTAATCGAATGCAGACCCCACTCTATTTTCGTCCAACCCTGACTCGGTGATCGAGCCCTCAATATTCTCTCTGAATGTTGGGGTATTCCGCGCTGGGTGCTTTCGTGATTTGCTGGAGTGCATTAATCCCGTGAACGGTTCGTGTCGTTCGCAACTCAACGGCTCCCGTCCCGATCCGACGCTGTCGCTCGGCACACAGCAGACCGTGCGACCGGGAGCGCGCCGGGACGAACACGGAGGACAGGAAATTTTTAGCGGGCGCGGGCCCACGTTCGGGTCGATGGACGAGCGGGGTTCTCGCGAGGCGTTCACCCGGATGGGGACGCTCGGGATCGAAGAGGAGTACTACGTCGTCGACGGCGACGGGCGGCCCACGTCGGGCACGGACGAACTCGTCTACGAGTCCGAACCGCCCGAACTCCTGGAGGGACGACTCGACCACGAGCTGTTCAAGTGCGTCATCGAATCGCAGACGCCGACCATCGAGGACCCCTCGCGCGCTCGCGAACACCTCTGTGCGGTCCGCGAGGCGCTGGTCGACCACGCCGAAGCCCACGGCTTCGGCATCGCCGCCGCGGGCCTGCACCCGCTGGCGAAGTGGCGCGAGCTCGAACACGCCGATAAACCGCGGTATCGCGCGCAACTCGACCGCATCCAGTACCCGCAACACCGCAACACGACCGCCGGCCTCCACGTCCACGTCGGCGTCGACGACGCCGACAAGGCCGTCTGGATCGCAAACGAGATCCGCTGGCACCTCCCCGTGATGCTCGCGCTCTCGGCGAACTCGCCGTACTGGAACGGCTTCGACACCGGGCTCCACTCCGCGCGGGCGAAGATCTTCGAAGCGCTCCCGAACACCGGGATGCCGACCGCCTTCGAGGATTACGACGCCTTCGACGCCTACGAGCGCCGGATGGTCGAGACCGACAGCATCGACGACCGCGGCGAGCTGTGGTTCGACGTGCGCCCCCACTCGGGCCACGGCACCGTCGAGGTGCGCACGCCCGACGGCCAGGCCGACCCCGACCGCGTGATGGCCTTCGTCGAGTACACGCGCGCGCTCGTCGAGGACCTCGCGGCCCGCTACGAGGACGGGGAGTCGGGTACCGAGTTCCGACGCGAACTCTACGACGAGAACAAGTGGCGCGCGCTGCGCCACGGACACGGCGCGAGCCTGCTCGACAAGGAGTTCGAGACGACCACGGACCTGGGGGAAATCGTCGACCGCGAGGCCTCGCGGCTCGGGATCTCGGGTATCCGAGCGATGTACGATGCCGAGAGCGGCGCCGAGCGCCAGCGCCGTCTCCGCGAGGAGGAGGGCGCCGCCGCGCTCTGTGACGCGCTCGCGCTGCAGTACGAGTAGCGGCGTTCGCGGGCGAGTCGCGACGCCTCCCAATGTCGGTCGTTGAGAATGCCCGGCAAGATTTTTACCCGCAAGGGGCTTTCGTCCTCCTAGAGAGGACGTATGTCTACCGACGATACAGCGGACGACGAAGAGGGCACCGACCGATCAGACCTCGGGGACCCCGACGAGGCGTTCGAGGAGGGCTTCGAGGACGGGGAGGGCGGCAACGTCCGGGAGCGCCTCGAGGAGGGCGCGGACAAGGCAGTCACGGGCTTCGACGAGGGGATCGTCGACCTGCTCTCGTGGGTTCTCGAGACCGAGACGCGGGCGCGCATCTACGTCTTCCTCCGGCAGAACCCCGACAGCACCAGCGACGAGATCGCCGAGGGCACGGGCCTGTATCCGAGCACGGTCCGCGAGGCGCTGGCCGAACTCCACGAGGAAGGGAAGGTCACGCGGCACAAACGCGAGAGCGACGGGGCCGGGAACAACCCCTACGAGTACGCCGCGATGGCGCCCAGCGATCTCGTGGGCAACATCGTCGACGACGTGCAGGCCGAGCTCAACACCGTGTTCAACCTCGACGACGTACTCGGCGACGACGAAGACGGCGAGACGACCGTCGACTCCGAGCCGGTCACCATCACCGTCGCGGACGACGAGAGCGAAGCCGGCGATGACGACGACTCGAGCGAGGACGCTGACGAGGACTGACCGGCGGTCCCGGGTCGGCGTGGGAGCCGTCGACGTGGGAACCGGGGACAGGACGGGTAGCAAGCCGAAGGCACTTTAATCGGCGGCGCCGTCGGGTCGGGCATGAGAGTCGCGCTGGGTGGGACCTTCGATCCAGTTCACGACGGCCACCGCGCGCTGTTCGAGCGCGCGTTCGAACTGGGCGACGTGACCGTCGGACTGACGAGCGACGAGCTCGCGCCGATGCTGCGCGACGACGACCGCTACGTCCGGCCGTTCGCCGAGCGCAAACGCGACCTGGAGGCGGAACTCGCGGCCGTCGCCGACGAGCACGACCGCGAGTTCGAGGTCCGCCGCCTCGACGAACCGACGGGCATCGCGACCGAGCCCGGCTTCGACGCCCTCGTCGTCTCCCCCGAGACCGAGACCGGCGGCAAGCGCATCAACGAGATCCGGCGCGACGACGGCCTCGGCCCCCTCGACATCGAAGTCGTCGACCACGTCTACGCGGAAGACGGCGAGATCATCTCCAGCACCCGCATCGTCCGCGGCGAGATCGACGAGCACGGGAACCTCACGCCCGACTCGACCGGCCGGGACGCGCCCGCGGACGGCTAGCCGCAGTCGCATCGGCTCCGAACCGCGGTCGCACCGGCTCCGAACCGCGGTCGCACCGGCCTCACGTTTTCGAGTTCACCAGCCCGGCGCGTCGAGCCCGGCGTCTTCGAGCATCGGCTTCCAGCGCTGAGAGATAGTGAGCCGCGTCACGTCCGCGGCCTCGGCGACCTCGCCCTGGCTGCGCCGGTCGCCCTCGACGAGACCGGCCACGTAGAGGCTGGTCGCGAGCACCGCGCGCTTCGAGCGGTCGGTCTCGGGGACGTTCGAGAGAAAGAGGTCGGCGGCCCGCGAGCGGGCGTCGGCGCGCAGGTCGAGGCGCTCGGCGGTCGCGGCGAGTTCGTCGAGCCACTCCTCGTTGTCGACCTGGTCGCGGGCGCGATACATCGGTTCGGCGTAGGTGACCGACCGACTTAAATCTGTGAGAGGATCGACGCGACGTGACCGGGCCGACCCCGTTCACCGGGCGTCCAGAGCGCTCAGATCGCGAACGGGTAACTCTGTCGACCGTTGCGGGCGTTTAGCAGCGCGGTAACTACACGGTCCGCGGCCCGACCCAGTATCGGGATCACTCATGTCCCAGACTGTGAACGGTTCCAACGGCGACGATACCCAGGGGACCCAGCAGAACGGATCAGCTCAGGCGGAACAGCCTCAGCAACAGCAACAGCAGCGATCGAACGACGGGTTCGAGGAGAGTACCGAACTGCTCGCCGGCACCGCCGTCAGGCTCGGCCTGACAGTGATCGGTGTCGTCTTGCTGCTGTTCGCGCTCGGACAGGCGGTCGGCCTGCCGTTCCTCGCGATGACGGCCGAGGCGCTGTCCACGCAGACCGGGCAGTGGCTCGCCGTCGCGTTCTTCGCGGTCCTGCTCATCGCCGCCGCCCAGAAGGCGACGCCGATGAGCGGGTGACGCCAGTCGTTCCGTTCCACGGTCTTTTTTGGAGGTCCGTCGGCAAAGCGCCGGGACGCTACTCAGCCGAGTTTCGGACCGATGACGCAACCGTCATACCGCACTGTGCCGTACACCCGGTCGTGACGCAGTGGGTCGAGAACCCGACGGGCGGGCGCGACCGCGGGCCCGTCGCGCTGGCGCGGGCGTGGGCCGAGGCACTCGTTCGACCGCGGCGGCTCTTCCGCTCAGCCGTCGCGCCGGGCGACCAGGCGCCGGGCCTGGCGTTCGCCGCGACGGTCGTCCTCGTCGAGGAGGCGAGTCGCGTCGCCTTCGGCGTCGCCGCCTATCCGACGCTCGGGAACCAGCCGAGGGTCTCGACGGTGTTCTGGCTCGCGGTCGCGACGGTGCTGGTCGCGCCCGCCGCGCTCCACCTCACCGCCGCGGTCCAGACGCTCGTCCTCCGGGCGCTCGTCGCCGACCGCGCCGGGATCAGCGAGACGGTGCAGGTCATCGCCTACGCCGCGGCGCCGTGCGTCTTCGCCGGCGTCCCGGTCCCCGAAGTCCGCCTGCTCGCCGCCGCCTACGGCAGTGTTTTGCTCGCGATCGGGATGAGCGAAGTCCACGACATCTCGCTCGCCCGGGCCGCCGCGGTGGCCGCGCTCCCCGCCGCGCTCGTCTTCGGCTACGGCTTCCGCGGCTTCGCGGCGCTCTCGACCGTGACGGGCCTGACGTGGGCCGACGTGGCCGGGGCGCTGTAGTCCCCAGCATCGACCCGAAGACGCAGGCCGAGAACCGGTGATGACACGAGTACCTCGGGTACAGCCGTACAGAGCGTACACTTTTGACTGAGCGGCGTCAACTATCGCGTATGTCCATCGATATCGACGAGTTCGAAACCAAAAGCGAGGAGGAGCTCGCCGGCGCCACGAACGCCGAGCGCGTGTTGCGGTTCCTCGCGACGAACGACGACCGGGCGTTCGAACCCGGAACCATCGCTCAGGAGGCGGGTGTCGCTCGGAACTCGGTCGGCTCGGTCCTCGCCCGTCTGGAAGAGCGGGGACTGGTTCGGCACAAGGCGTCGTACTGGGCGATCACCGACGACCGGGAACGGTTGCGAAGCGCGGCCGCGCTGGAATCGACGACCGCGGCGCTGAACGACCGCCTGGGCGAGGAAGACCCCGAAGAGTGGGGCGAGCACGCGGCCGACGGGCGCGAATGACCGACGCATACGACCGGGGCGACGTGGTCTTCGGTCACGACCCGTTCAACGACCGCGCGACACCGCGACCGTGGCTGGTCCTCTCCGACGAGTACCACCCCTTCTACGGCGAGCAGTACGTGGCAGTGACTCTGACGTCGAAATCGTATCACGACGGGTTCGTTCCGATCGACGACGCGGACTGGATCCGGGGTGGCACGCCCGCCGAGAGCGCCGTCGTGCCGTGGGGACTCGCGTCACCTGACCACGACGATCTCGACGACGACCGGTATCAGGGCCGGCTCTCGGCCGAATTCGTGGACGAGGTGACGCGAGCGACCACTACCTATCTCGGACTCAGTCCCGACGAGCAGTAGCGATCCGGTACGGCGCGACCTCTCGCGGACTTTATCACCGCCCCGGACGGACCGCCCCTATGCTCACGCTCGACCTGGAGTCGTTCATGTTCGAACTCAAAGACGGCGCGGTCAAGCACATCGGCCCCTCGAACAAGACGGCGACCGTGAAGTGTTACGACGTGGAGGGCGTCGAGGTCCGCGAGTTCGGCGACGAGCGGGCGAAACTGGTCTTCGACGACGAAGACGGTAACGAGGTGCAGGTCGCGCTGTTCCCCGACGAGGCCCGCGAAGTCGCGCGCGGGATCGACGACCTGGACGCGGAGAGCGAGATTTTCGAGTGAGGACGCTGACGCACCCGTGGCGGCGGACGTGGCGTGGCCGTCGGGGCGCCGGCGAGAGGGGGTCGACGACGCGCGCGTTTCGACAACCGTTTTAGGCACGGGGCGTTACGTCGCTCCAATGGGATCGTGTATCATTTGCGGGAAGTCTGTCGAGGGTCGTATCTGCGACCTTCACGAAGAGGACGTCGTCTTCGAGTTCCGCGGGAACAGCCCCGACCAGCTGACGGTCGACCGCTACTACCGCGGGACGGTCGACGGCTACGCTGAGTTCGGCGTCTTCGTCGACATCGGTGACAGCGTCACGGGACTCCTCCACCGGAGCGAACTCGACCAGCGGCTCGAGAGCCTCGACTGGGAGTCCGGCGACGTCGTCTTCGTCCAGGTACAGCAAGTCAGAGACAACGGCAACATCGACCTCGGCTGGTCCATCCGCCAGTCCGAAAACGAGTTCCGCGGCACGCTCGTCGACGACCCCGACCAGGGCCCCGCCTACCCCAAAGAGGACGAGGAGAGCGAGGCCGAGTCGGGAAACGCGGACGCGGCAGCCGGAGCTGAGTCGGCTGCCGACGCCGGGAGCGAACCGGAGCCGACGACGCGCGGCGGGTCCGACGACGGTGGATCCGACAGTGACGCGGACAACGCCGAGGCAGACACCGCCGACGCGGATGGCACCGACGCGGACACCGACGAATCGGTGACGGCCGAAGCGACCACTGCGGAGGCCGCGACGGCCGAGCCGGCGGGCGCGGGCAGCTCAGAGAGCGCGGCCGGCGGCACCGCGAGCGCGGCGAGCGCCGCCTCGACGGTCGTCGAGGAGCCGACGCTGGTCGACATCGCCTCGCTGGCCGACCGCGTCGGCGACACCGTCCGCATCGAGGGCGTCGTCGAGAGCGCGCACCAGACCAGCGGCCCGACGGTCTTCGAAATTCGCGACGAGACCGGCAGCGTCGAGTGCGCGGCCTTCGAGGAGGCCGGCGTCCGCGCCTACCCCGAGATCGGCGCCGACGACGTGGTCCGCCTGGACGGCGAGGTCCGCAAGCGCCGCGGCGACCTCCAGGTCGAGACCGAAGCGCTCGTCACGCTCGTCGACGAGGACCGCGAGGCCGTCGAGGGTCGCCTCGACGACGCGCTCACCGCCGAGGCCGAGCCCGAGGCCGTCGAACCGCTCGCCGACGACACCGTCGTCGCGGGGCTGACCGACGGGATCCGTGACGCCGCGACCGCCGTCCGCCGCGCGGTCATCGAGGAGCGCCCGGTCGTCGTCCGTCACTCGGCGACCGCGGACGGCTACGTCGCCGGCGTCGCGCTGGAGCGGGCGACGCTCCCGCTCGTCCGCGACCGCCACGACCGCTCGGACGCGGTGTATCACTACTTCGACCGCCGACCGCTCGAGGGCGCCGTCTACGACATGGACGACGCCACCAACGACGTGACGCGGATGCTCGACGCCCGCGAGCGCCACGACGAGAAGCTGCCCCTGTTCGTCTTCGTCGCCGCCGGCGGCACCCGCGAGTCGCTGGACGGCTTCGAACTGCTCGACCTCTACGGCGCCGGCCGCGTCCTCGTCGACGACGTGCCCGCCGACCCCGAGGTCGGCGACGCCGTCGGCACCGCCGTCGCACCCGCGCCCGAGAACGAGGACGCCGTCACCGCGACGACCCTCGCATCGACCATCGCGGCGAGCGTCAACGCCGACGTGCGCGACGAACTCCGACACCTCCCCGCCGTGAGCTTCTGGGAGGACACGCCCGAGGTCTACGCGGACCTCGCGAGCGAGGCAGGCTACGACGCCGACGCCGCGCGCGAGGCCCGGGAGGCCGTCGCGCTCGAGGCGTTCTACCAGTCCTACGAGGACAAGCGCGAACTCGTCACCGACCTGCTGTTCGGCGACGGCGACGGCCCCGGCGGCCTCGCCGGGCACGTCAGCGCGCAGTTCCGCGAGAAACTCGCCGACGAGGTCGAGACCGCCGAGGCGAACCTCGACCACCAGACGCTCGACGAGACGACCATCGCGGTGCTCGACACCGACGCCTTCACCCACCGCTACGAGTTCCCGCCGACGGAGCTCCTGCTCGACGAACTGCACCGGCGCCACCGCGACGAGGTCGACGCCGTCATCGGCGTCTCCGAGGACGAACTCCACATCCGGAGCGACGCGCCCATCGACGTGCGCGACGTGGCCGACCGCGCCCGCGAGTGGGTACCCAACGCTGGCCTCACCGCCGGGAGCGCGCGCGACGGAAAGCTCGAGTTCATCGCCGGCGAGCGCTCGGCCGTCCTCGACACCGTCCTCGACGTCGTCGCCGACGAACTCTGACGACCGGAGAGCGCCCGCGCGACGACGCTTCGATTTTCGACGGTTCTACGCCTCTCGACAGTCACATCGGCGCGCGCCGGGCGCGCTCCGTGGCGCGACCAAGGTTTTTCAGACCGCTGACCGAACGCCGGGTATGACAGCCGACGCGCCGATCACGGTTTCCACCGACCAGATCGACCCGACCCACACCGAACGCGGCGACCACGAGTTCACCAGACGGCAACTCGGCGCGGCCACGGCGGCCGACGCGCTGGGCTGTAGTCACTACGAGATTCCCCCGAACAGGCGCACCTGGCTCACGCACTACCACGCAGGCAACGAGGAAGCGCTCTACGTCCTCGACGGCTCCGGGACCGTCGCGCTCGGGCCCGGCGGCGAAGAGCACGACCTCGAACCCGGCGACTACGCCACCTTCACCGCGGACGAAGCGGGCACGCACGACATCCGTGCGGGAGACGACGGGCTCACGGCTCTCGCGTTCTCGACGATGGAAGAGCCGGACATCACCGTCTACCCCGAGGTCGGGAAGGTCGGCCTGTTCGCCGGGAGCGCACCCGGCCGCTCGGAGGGCCGCATCCTCTCGAAGACGCTCGACCTGCACGCCGACGTACCGTACTGGGAGGACGAGGCCGATGACGAGTCGGGAGATACTGAAGACGGCGACGAGGGGCACGACGGTCTCCGCGAGACCGAAGAGACCGGGGTCGACACGGACCTCTCGAAACGAGTCGTGAACCAGCGCGCCGTCGATCCCGACGAATACGACCACGGGGAGCGCCGCTTCCGTCGCAAACGGCTCGCCGCGGCCGCGGGCGGCGAGGCGCTCGGCTGCAGCCTCCACGAAGTCGAACCGGGCGCGAAGACGTGGCCGGCCCACTACCACACCGCGAACGAGGAAGCGATCTACGTCCTCGACGGTGAGGTGACCCTCTCGGTGGGGTCCGAGCGCGACGACCGCTCCGACCGCACCGCGCACGTCCTCGGCCCGGGCGACTTCGCCGCGCTCCCGACCGGTCCCGAGTACGTCCGGGAGGTCGAAGGCGAGACCGCGGGACACGGTGATAGCGCGCGCTATCTCGCAGTGTCCACGATGATCGAGCCCGCGTTCACGGTCCTGCCCGACGCGGGCGCCGTCCATCTGATGGCCGGCGGCGCGCCGGGCAACTACGAGGACCGCTACGTCTCAAAGACGCTGGATCTGAACGCGGAAATAGACTACTGGGACGCGTGAGGAACCAGACAGCGGTGGCGACGGTCGACCCGCGTCGTCGACGGGCGGCGACGGTCAGACCGAATCGTCGACCATCGGCGCCTCCATCCGGACCACGTCGACGAGCAGGCGGTCGTCGGTCTCGGTCGTGGCGTACACCTCGCCGACGACGACGAGGTCGTTCTTGGGAGTGGGACCGACCACGACCGGGTCGCCGACGCCGAGTTCGGGGAGCGCGGTCTCGAAGCTCACCCAGGCGCGACACTCGGTCGGGTGGTGGACGTTCACTAGGCGGATGCGCTCGACGGGCACGTCGAGACGGTCGAACCCCTGCGCGACGGTGATGTCCTCGCGCTCGGTGTCGGGGTCGCGGTCGAGCACCGCGAACCCGGCTTCGGTGGGCTCGTAGCCGCCCGTCGGGCCGGCCACGCTCTCGACCACGCCGAGCGCCATCAGTTCCGGCATCTTGTTGCGGATCGTGCCGGGGTTCCGGTCGAGGTCGTCCGCGAGCAGGCGCGCGGCGACCGGCTCCCCGGTCTCCTGATAGAGGTTCGCGAGCACCCGCAGGATCTGGCGCTGGCTCTCCGAGAGGTCGGACGCGTCCGTGCTCATGAGAATACGTGTACGTACGGACCGAGACGCATATCGGTGCTTCGGTCGCCGCAATCGCGCGCGGCCGCACGCGGTCCCAGCACCGGTGGCGAAAACCCCCGGGGACCCGTAGCGACACGCTTATTCGCCCGAAGCCGCCACTTTCACCAACGACGCGATGAGCACCGACTCGCCCGACGCGGACGCCGAATCCGACGACGGCTCCGGCGACTCCGGCGCCGACCCCGCCGAGAGCGACGCGTTCGAGCGAGCCTGCGGCGAACTCGTCGACCGCATCCTCGCCGGCGAAATCGAACGCGACGACGTCGAAGCCGCGAAGAGGGAGGTCTGCGGGAAGCACTCCTCGCCGAAGGTCCCCAGAAATTCGGACCTCATCGACTTCGGTCCCGACGACCGGCGCGAGGAACTCGAAGAAGTACTCCAGCGCAAGCCCGTCCGCACCGCCTCGGGCGTCTCGCCCGTCGCGATCATGACCTCGCCGCATCGCTGCCCTCACGGGAAGTGCCTGTACTGCCCCGGCGGCCCGGACTCGGAGTTCTCCTCCGCGCAGTCCTACACCGGTCACGAACCCGCCGCCGCCCGCGGCGTACAGAACGACTACGACCCCTACGGCCAGGTCCGCCTGCGCCTCGAACAACTGCGCCAGATCGGCCACCCCGTCGACAAGGTGGAGTTGATCCTGATGGGCGGGACGATGACCGCCCGGAGCCACGACTACCAGGAGTGGTTCGTCAGGCGCGCGCTGGAGGCGATGAACGAGTACGACCCCGAGAGCGACCCCCAGCCCGCCGAGGACGAGAGCTTCGCGCAAGAGCCCGACGAGTACGACTTCCGCTACGTCGAGGACGTCATCGCCGAGAACGAGACCGCGGACGTGCGAAACATCGCGACCACGTTCGAGACCAAGCCCGACTGGTGCGACCCGGAACAGATCGACCGGATGCTCGACCTCGGGGGAACGAAAGTCGAGGTGGGCGTCCAGACGACCTTCGAGCGCATCAACCGGGAGATGCACCGCGGGCACGGCACGCAGGACGCCATCGACGCCAACCGTCGCCTGCGCGACTCCGGGTTCAAGGTCGGCTTCCACATGATGCCCGGTCAGCCCGGGATGAGCAAGGAGATGTGTCTCGAGGACTTCCGGCGCATCTTCGAGTCGACCGACTGGCGCCCGGACTTCCTGAAGATCTATCCCACGCTCGTCGTCGAGGGCACCGCCGTCTACGACTGGTGGCACGAAGACGAGTTCGAACCGCTCGACAACGACGAGGCCGCGGAACTCGTCGCGGAGATCAAGTCGAGGATCCCCGAATACACGCGCCTCCAGCGCGTCCAGCGCGACATCCCGGCCGACTTCATCGAGGGCGGCGTCTGGAAGTCGAACCTACGCCAGCTCGCCCGACAGCGCATGGACGAGCACGGCTGGACCTGCGACTGCATCCGCTGTCGCGAGGTCGGCCATCACGACGAGGAACCCGAGGAAGTCACGCTCGACGTCGACACCTACGAGGTGGCCGGCGGGACCGAACACTTCATCAGCTTCGAGGACCGCGAGAAGGACATCCTGGTCGGGTTCTGTCGCCTGCGCTTCCCGAACGACCCCGTCCGTCGGGAACTCCGGGACGCCGCGGTGGTCCGCGAACTGCACGTCTACGGGAGCGAGGTGGGTGTCGGTGAGGCCGCGGACGACGGGGGGCAGCAACACCGCGGTTACGGCCGACGGCTGATCGGGGAGGCCGAGGCCATCGCCGCCGACGCGGGCTACGACAAACTCGCCGTCCTCTCGGGGATCGGCGTCCGGCAGTACTACCGCGACAAGCTCGGTTATCGGCAGGACGGGCCGTACGTCTCGAAGCGCCTGTAGCGCGAGCGGTCGCGCGTTCGTAGCCAGCACCGTTTTCCCGCTCGGCGCCCCTACACCACGCATGGCCGAGCGAGTCGCTGACGACGTCTGGCTGTTAGAGCTGGGGCTCGTCTTCCCGTTCGGGAGCAACGGCTACCTCGTCGACGACGGCGAGGTGACGCTGATAGATCCCGGCCTCCCGGTCAACCGCCCGAGCCTCGCGTCGGAACTCGCCGACGCGGGCTACGACCTCGCCGACGTCGACCGGACGCTCGTCACGCACTTCGACCTCTCGCACGTCGGCGGACTGCGATCCCTCCCGGCCGACGCAGGTCCCGTCCATCTCAGTCCCGACGCGCTCGCGCTCGCTCGCGGCGAGAGTCGGCGACGCCACCGCCACCACAAGGCGCTGTATCACCGCGTCGTCCGCCGCTTTTTCGGCCTCCCCGACGACCTGACCTACGGGACGGTCGGCGACGGCGAGTCGGTCGGCCGGTTCACCGCGTACCACACGCCCGGTCACAACCCCGGCCACACCGTATACGTCCACGACTCCGGCGTCGCCTTCCTCGGAGATCTCGTCGCGGAGCGCGAGGGGGAGCTGACCCCGCCGTTCTGGCTCGACTCCTACGACATGCGCTCGGTCACCGAGAGCATCCGCAGCTTCGTCGACCGAACCGATCCTTTCGACGTGGCCGCGGTGGCTCACGGCAACCCCGTCCGATCGGGTGGCTACGAGGCGCTGCGGGAGTGTGCAGAGGAACTGTGAGTGTCAGGGGAGCGCCTCGCAGGCGAGCCCGTCGTCGTCGGCGTCGAGGTCCCCGGCGCTCGCGTGGTTCTCGAAGTACCGCTGTGCCTCGGCCTGCGAATCGAAGTCCTCGCAGTCCGCGTCGCCGATCGGCCCGCTGTCGCCGGGGTCCGCCCCGCTTTGACCGCCGCGGGTGAGCCACGAGGGCGGCTCGATCTCGACGCTCGTGAGGTTGTACTCCGCCCGGATCGGTCCACCGTCCCGCAGTACGGACGAGTTGACGAGTTCGAGTTCCGTGACGAACCCGTCATCTCGCACGGTCATGTGCCCGTTCGCACCGGCCTCGTTCGAGAGCGAGTAGCGAACGTACGTGTCGTTCCCGCGGCGAACGGCCGTCTCGGCGGTCGCCTCCACCGCGCCGATCGCCAGCCCGACGTTCGCGCTGTAGAGACGGGTGTGGAAGTACTCGAACGATTGTCCGCGGCGATTCGCCGTGATGCGCGTGGTCTCCGAGATGTTCAGCTTCCGGAAGACCTGCTGGCCCTCGCGGTAGGTCACCATCGTCCCGGCGTTGGCCGGGTCGGTCCCGGCGGGCGAGTCGCGAACGAGCATCCGCTCGCTCGCCGCGCTGCTGTGGACTCGCAGTATCCGGTCCCCGAGCCGGATCCGGAGCGTGTAGTCGGACTCGCCGAGGACAGTCCGGTGAGCCGCGAGCAGTGCATCGGGGTCCGTTACGCCCGTCTCGGAGAGCCCGGCAGGGTAGGTCACGTCGGCCGGCGACACCGTTCGCGGACCCGACGGCGTCGCCGTTTTGCCGATCGATCCGCCGAGTGAACAGCCCACGGTGAGAACGCAGAGCGCGAGGAGCGCCGGGGCCGCCACCCGTCGCCGGTTGTTCATAGCCCAGTTTCTTGCAGTCGTCGCACTTACGTCTGTGCCTTTCGGAGCTATCGTGCGGGTACGCCGCGCTGCTCGGTGTGCGGCGACTTTCTGATGGGTCCGCTCACACGCCAATAGGTCACGCCGCAGTGAGCGAGTCGATACGCATTTCCCCGCGAGAATGGACTCACGTGTATGGACAGGAAGCGAGAGCTGACGAGCGTCGACTGCGCCGCCCTGGCGGGCGAGCTCTCGGTCTACGAGGGGGCGGGCGTCGGCAAGGTCTATCTCTACCCCGAGCGGGACATGCTGCGATTCCGGATGCGCCACTACGAGCGCGGACGGATCGAACTGCTGGTCTCCGTCGGCGAGGAGAAGTGGCTGAGCGTCGTCGACCCCGACCACGTGCCCGAGGCGCCCGAGCGACCGCCCAACTTCGCGATGATGCTCCGCAACAGGATGCAGGGCGCCGAACTCGTCGCCGTCTCGCAGTTCGAGTTCGACCGCATCCTCGAACTCGAATTCGAGCGCGACGGCGAGACGACCACCGTCGTTGCGGAACTGTTCGGCGACGGCAACGTCGCCGTCCTCGACAACACCGGCGAGGTCGTCGACTGCCTCGAAACGGTCCGGCTCAAGTCCCGCACCGTCGCGCCGGGCACACAGTACGAGTTCCCCGACGCGCGATTCAATCCGCTCACCGTCGACGAGAGCGGCTTCGAGGCGCGGATGCGCGACTCCGATTCCGACCTCGTGCGGACGCTCGCGACGCAACTCAACTTCGGCGGACTCTACGGCGAGGAACTCTGCACCCGCGCGGGCGTCGACTACAACGTCCCCATCGACGAGGCGACCGACGACCAGCTCGACGCGCTCTACGCCGAGGTGTCCGACCTCGCGACGCGACTCCACGCCGGCGACCTCGACCCGCGCGTCTACTACGAGTCGGCCGATTCCGCGGACAGCGAAGACGGTGACGCAGCGGACGACACCGCGGACGACCCCACCGAGTCGGGGCGACGGGTCGACGCGACGCCGATACCGCTCAGAGAGTACGAGTCTCTCCACGGTGAGCCATTCGAGACGTTCACCGGGGCGCTGGACGACTACTTCACGTTCGCCACCGACGAGGACGAGCGCGACGAGGGCGGAGACGGCGGGCGCGACCGCCCCGACTTCGAGAGCCAGATCGAGACCAAAGAACGGATCATCGCCCAGCAGGAGGGGGCCATCGAGGACTTCGAGGCCGACGCCGAGCGCGAACGCGAGAACGCCGAACGGCTGTACGCCAACTACGACCTCGTCGACGACATCCTCTCGACGATACAGAACGCCCGCGCCGAGGACCGCTCCTGGGACGAGATCGCTGACCGCTTCGAGGAGGGGCGCGAACGCGGCATCCCCGCCGCCAAAGCCGTGCGGGGGGTCGACGGCAGCGAGGCGACCGTCGCGGTCGAAATCGACGACCGAGCGATCTCCCTCGACGCGCACGAGGGCGTCGAGCGCAACGCCGACCTGCTCTACCAGGAGGCCAAACGCATCGAGGAGAAAAAGGAGGGCGCCGAGGAGGCCGTCGCGCAGACCCGCCGCGAACTCGAAGAGATCGAGACCCGCCGCGAGAAGTGGGAAGCGCAGGAGGCCGGCGAGGATGCGGGTGCAGGCAGCGAGGGCGGAGACGGCGAGGGCGAGAACGGCGATGCCGACGAAGCGCCGACCGACTGGCTCTCCGAGCCGTCGATCCCCGTCCGGCAGTCAGAGGAGTGGTACGAGCGCTTCCGCTGGTTCCACACGAGCGACGGCTTTCTGGTCATCGGCGGGCGCGACGCCGAGGACAACGAGGCCATCGTCAAGAAGTACCTCGACCGCGGCGACCGCTTCTTCCACGCGCAGGCCCACGGCGGGCCCGCGACGGTCCTGAAAGCCACCGGCCCGAGCGAGTCCTACGACGAGAGCGTCACGGTTCCGGACGCCAGCAAGCGCGAGGCCGCGCAGTTCGCCGTCTCGTACTCGTCGGTCTGGAAGGACGGCAAGTTCGCGGGCGACGTCTACGAGGTCGGCCCGGACCAGGTCTCGAAGACGCCCGAGAGCGGCGAGTTCCTCGAGAAGGGCGGGTTCGCCATCCGCGGCGACCGCACCTACTACGAGGGCACCGAGGTCGGCGTCGCCGTCGGGATCACCTGTGAGCCAGAGACCAGAGTCATCGGCGGTCCGCCCGCGGCCATCGAATCACGGGCCGTGACCAGCATCGAGGTCGAACCGGGGCGCTACGCGCAAAACGACGCCGCAAAACGGCTCTACCGCGAGTTCAAGGGTCGCTTCGCCGACGATTCGTTCGTGCGGAAAGTCGCCAGCCCCGACCGGATCCAGGAGTTCCTCCCGCCGGGCGGGAGCCGGATGGTCGACGAGTAGACAGATCCGTCGCGGGTGAGGCGACGGATTCAGGCCGATTCGACGCCGACCACGTCGTAGCCCGCCTCGCGGACCGTCTCGACGACCGACTCCTGGTCGATGTCCGCCTCGTAGTAGAAGACCACGTCGAAGGTTTCCTCGCGGAGCAGTTGCTGGCACTCCCAGACGAAGTCGTCGCCGTCGAGGGTGCGGCCCTGGTGCTGGTTGACGCCGAACTCGCTGTCGTCGTTGCCCGAGTAGACGTAGGTGTCGCCGGGGTCGTGACCGGCGTGCTCGGCGATCACGTTCCCGACCTCGAGAGTCGCTTCGTGGAGCGCCGGCTCGTCGTTCCCGTCGATCCCGGTGTGGACGACCAGCCCGACAAGTTCGATCTCGCCGGGTTCCAGCAGTGCCTGTGCGCGCCGATAGAGGTCCTCGTCGACCGCCTCGTTCGCGTTGGTCGCGTCGCTCATTGTGCGATACTCGCCGGCGCACCCACATACGCCTCACGATATTCGTGTCGGGCAGTTCACCGCCCGAAGCGAACGGGGTTGCCACTCCGGGAGTGAAACGGACAGTGCCGCGAATGCGGCAGGAATCCGCTGGTTACAGGCGCTCGAGGTTCGTCGCGCGCGGGCCTTTATCGGCCTGCTCGATGTCGAACTCGACTTCCTGCCCCTCTTCGAGGTCCGGACCGCCGACGTCTTCCATGTGGAAGAACACGTCATCGTCCGCGTCGTCCGTGTCGATGAAGCCGTAACCGCCCGTGTCGTTGAAGAAGTCCACTTTGCCTTTCGCCATCGTTAGAGACGCTCCAGGTTGGTCGCTCGCGGACCCTTGTCGGCCTGCTCGATGTCGAACTCGACTTCCTGCCCCTCTTCGAGGTCCGGACCGCCGACGTCTTCCATGTGGAAGAACACGTCCTCGTCGGCATCGTCCGTGTCGATGAAGCCGTAACCGCCCGTGTCGTTGAAGAAGTCGACCTTACCTTTCGCCATCGTTAGAGACGCTCCAGGTTGGTCGCTCGCGGGCCTTTGTCGGCCTGCTCGATGTCGAACTCGACTTCCTGCCCCTCCTCGAGGTCGGGGCCGCCGACGTCTTCCATGTGGAAGAACACGTCCTCGTCGGCATCGTCCGTGTCGATGAAGCCGTAACCGCCCGTGTCGTTGAAGAAGTCCACTTTGCCTTTCGCCATGGTTACAGCCGCTCCAGGTTCTCGGCTCGTGGGCCCTTGTCTGCCTGAACGATGTCGAACTCGACTTCCTGCCCCTCCTCGAGGTCAGGACCGCCGATGTCCTCCATGTGGAAGAAAACGTCCTCTTCCGAATCGTCAGTGTCGATGAAACCGTATCCGCCAGTGTCGTTGAAGAAGTCAACCGTACCGGTCGCCATTGCAACTTAGTAGAGACGACGCCCCTATTAATACCTGGCGGGTGAGCCGTGCTGCGTGCTAGCACACGACTCGGATCGGCCTCGACGGCCATACGCCGACGCCAGAGCCCCTCAATCGTCGATCGCGGCCCGCACCCGCTCGATCGGATGGGGCGGGCGCTCGTCGTCGTCCGAGTCGTCGAGGTGGTCGATCTGGGACCGGCAAGAGGCCCCCGGCGCCACCACCGTCTCGCCCGAACTCGCCCCGATCTGGTCGAAGAGGATCGAGCCGATCGCCTCGCTCATCGAGTAGTGTTCGGCCTCGTAGCCGAAGCTCCCGGCCATGCCGCAACAGCCCGAATCGAGGGCGTCCACCTCGTAGCCCGCGCGGCGGAGGACGCCGACCGCGTAGTGGTCTTTCTTCGTCGCTTTCTGGTGGCAGTGGCCGTGGTAGGTCAGCGACTCGGCGACCGACGAGAACTCGACGGCCTCGTCCAGTCCGTGGCGGTCGAGGTACTCGCAGACGCCGTAGGCGTTCGCGGCGACCGTCTCGACCGCTGTCGCGGAGACGTCCGCGTCGGCACTGGGGAGCAAGTCGAGATAGTCGGACTGAAACATGACCGCGTCCGAGGGTTCGACGACGACGAGGTCCCACCCCTCCGCGATCCGGGGCGCGAGCGCGTCGACGTTGCGCGCGGCGCGCTCGCGAGCGGTGTCGAGAAAGCCCTTCGAGTGGGCCGCCCGGCCGCTCGCGGTCACGTCGTCGGGCACCTGCACGTGGACGCCCGCCGCCTCGAGCACCTCGACGGTCGCGATCCCAGCGTCGGGGTGGCTGTAGTTGGTGTAGGTGTCGGGGAAGACCAGCGCCTTTCGTTCGGCCTCGGCCTCGGAGACTGCGGGTTCGTGGCCCGCGAACCAGTCGACGAACGACTCGCGCTCGAAGGTCGGGAGGGTCCGCTCGCGGGCGATGCCGAACAGTCGCTCGGCGACGGCGCCGGCGCCTGGCAGCCGCTGGAGCCAGTTCGAGACCGGCGCCGTCGCCGATCCCAGTGCGCTCAGCCGGTCGACGTTGGCGAACAGGCGCTCGCGGACGTTCGTCCCGTGGCGCTCGTGGTGGGCGTGTTCGACCTCCGCCTTGAGCTTCGCCATGTCGACCTCGCTCGGGCAGTCGCGGGCGCAGCCCTTGCAGCCGATACACAGGTCCATCACCTCCGCGACGAACTCCTCGTCGGTGGGGTCGTCGGGCAGGTCGCCGCTCATCGCCTGCCTGAGCATGTTCGCCCGACCGCGCGTCGCGGTGACCTCCTCGTCGGCCGCGCGGTAGGTCGGGCACATCACGCCGCCGGTCGTCTCCTGGCCGCCGCGACACCCCCCGCAGCCGTGACAGAGCTCGACCATTCCCTGCATCCCGTTGTCGTTGTCCCAGTTGAGCGCCGGGTCGAACGCCGACTCGAAGGCGTACTCCGGGTCGAACCGGAGGTGCTCTGTCATGTCGACCGTGCGAGCGCGCTCGGGCGCCGCACCGCTCGCGACGGTCGCGTCGTTGACGCCGACGACCTGCCCGGGATTCAGGAGCCAGTCCGGATCGAAGGTGGCCTTCAGGTCCCGGAAGAGCTCCCAGACCTCGTCGCCGTAGAGCTTGCGATTCCACTGGGTTCGGGCGCGGCCGTCCCCGTGCTCGCCCGAGACGGAGCCGCCGTACTCCACCACGAGGTCCGTCGCGGCGTCGGCGATGGACTCCATCTGCGCGACGCCGTCGACGGTCTTCGTATCGATCAGCGGGCGGATGTGGAGACAGCCCGGCCCGGCGTGGGCGTAGAAGCTCGCGTAGGTGTCGTGCTCGGCGAGGACGTCCTGGAAGTCGGCGACGTAGTCGGCGAGGTTCTCGGGCGGGACGGCGGTGTCCTCGATGAAACTGCCGTGTTTCGCGTCGGTGGTCCGCGACAGGAGGATCGGCAGGCCGCTCTTGCGGAGCTTCCAGAAGCGGGCGCGCTCGGCCTCGTCGTGAGCCTCGCTCGCGTAGAACGCCCGGACGGGGTCGTCGGTCAGCGCGGCGGCGCCGTTTGCGGGATCAGCAGTCGTGGTCACGGTCCAGAGCTCGGTCCGGTCGGCGAGCAGATCCGCGACCTTCTGCCTGCCCTCGTCGTCGTCCGCGGCGTAGAACTCCACGAGCAGGACGGAGCCGGTGTCCCCGGGGAGGACGGATCTGACCAGATCCCCGAACTCCTCGGTGTCCTCCGCGAGATCCAGCAGCACGTCGTCGAGCACTTCGACGGCCGCGGGGTCGTGTTCGAGGATCGGTGCCACGTCCTCGAGCGCCTCGATCAGCGAGTCGTAGGCCAGCAGCGCGAGCGCCTTCGTCTCGGGGACGGGTTCGAGCGCGACGGTCGCCTCGGTGACGATGCCGAGCGTCCCCTCGCTCCCGGCGAGCAGGCGCGCGACGTTGACCGTCTCGCGGTCGCGCTCGGGGTCGCGGGCCGCCGCGACCTCGTCGACGAAGCGGTCCAGATTGTACCCCGAGACGTTGCGCTTGAGTTCGGGGAACGCGTCCCGGATCGTCTCGCTTTCCTCGTCGGCGATCCGGGCGAGCTCGGCGTAGATCCGCGCTTCGAGGTCGCCGTCCCGGTCGCCCTGCTCTCCGAGTTCGTCGAGGGTCATCTCGCCGAATCGAGTGACGGTCCCGTCGGCGAGGACGACTTCGCACTCCTCGACGTAGGCGTCGGTCTTGCCGTACTGCAGGGAGTGGGCGCCGGTCGAGTTGTTACCGATGGCGCCGCCGAGCGCGGACTTGTCGCCCCACGCGGGGTCGGGCGCGAACTTCAGGCCGTGGGACGCGAGGTCGGCGTTGAGTTCCCCGAGGATCGCACCGGGCTGGGCGCGCGCCAGGCGCGCGTCGGGGTCGACGTCGAGGACGGCGTCCATGTGCCTGGTGAAATCGAGGACGACGGCCTCGTTGACGGCCTGCCCGGCGAGGCTGGTGCCGCCGCCGCGCGGCAGGACCGGGATCGACCGCTGGGCGCAGTAGGAGACGACCGCAGCCGCGTCGGCCGTCGACGCGGGGTAGACGACGCCGACGGGCGTCACCTCGTAGATGCTGGCGTCGGTCGCGTAGAGCTGGCGGGAGTACTCGTCGAAGCGCACCTCGCCGTCGACGCGCGACTCGAGGTCGGCCACCAGCGCGGGGCGGCGCACCTCGTCGGCGACGTAGTCGTAGTCGGTGCGCGCGTCGGCCGCCGGGTCCGCCTCGGCGCGCTTCCTGGTTCCCATGTCCCCCGCCTACGGCGGTCCCGCCCGTAAATCCACCTCTCGGCAGTCGTCGATCGGTCCCGTCAGAATCAGGCCTCGGCCGCGGTCAGACCTCCGCCGCGGCGGCGTCGTTCGCGCGAGCCACTGGAGGGAGCGCATGGATGTAGTCGTCCAGGTCGAGCGCGAAGTCGTGGTCGTCGGTCGGGTCGACCCACCGGAACTCGAACGTCTCGCCGCTCTCCTCGCCGTCGCCGGTGACGACGTGGGACCACTCGTCGGGCGCCTCGTAGACCGTCGCGTGGTAGAAGTGGCGGACGTATCGCTTGGACCGCCGTCGCTTCCAGACGTCGGTCACCAGGTGGTCCGTCGTCGCGAGCGTCCCGAGACCGCTCTCCTCGACGACCTCGCGGAAGAACGCTTCGCGCGGCCGCTCGCCGCCCTCGAGTGTCCCTTTCGGTATCTGGAGGCCGTCGTGGCCCGGCCCCTCGAAGACCAGCAGGTCACCGTTTTCGCGCGTGATGTACGCGCACGCTTTCCGGACGTGCGTCGGTCGCTCGGATGCCGTTGCCGCCATATCCAGGCCGTGCCAGTGTGTGGCATAAAGCGTTCTCCACTAGGGATACTAGGTGAGAAAGGAGCCCCGGAACAGTCCGGTACAGACTAGAGAAGACAGGCGACCACCGACGAAAACCACCGCTCAAAACTCCTGCCAGTCGGTCGGTTTACCGGCGAGGCCGAGCACGCGGGCCTCGCGGACGCCGTCGTTTTCGCGGATCTCGATCATTCCGTCGAAGGCCTGCTTGATGACCTGGAGCGTCTGCTCGTCGTGGGCGGCCGAGTCGATGGTCAACACGCCGAGGTAGCCGGCGGTGTCGAACCGCGACGAGAGGATGTGACAGAGCTTGAAGACCGTCTTCTTGTCAGTGTAGGTGAGGATCGTCGAGAGGGAGTCGAGCGCGAACCGGCCGGAGTCGGCGCCGTTGTTGGCGAGGTTCTCCATGCATTTGGTGATCCCGATGCCCATGCCGGTGATCTCGCCGGGCGAGGAGAGGTGGTAGACGAACGTGCCGCCGGCGGTGAACTCGCTGCTGCGGCCGCTCTCGCCGCGGCAGTCGACGACGCCCAGCAGCGATTCGTCGAGGTCGGGGACGCGCTCGCCGTAGTCGGCGACGACGTCCTCGGCGCGGTCGCCCGTCGTGACGACGACGGCGCCCTCGCCGTGGCGCGAGCCGTCGGCGAGGATCTGCATGGCGAGCTCTTCTTTCCCGGTCATCGCCGGGCCGGAGATGAGGATAGACGAGCCCGGACGGACCGCGGAGAGCGCCTCGAAGTCGAGGACGTCGGTCAGGTCGTACATCGCCCCGGAATCACTGCTCCTCGACATCACCGAGCCCCCGTAGCGTCGCGATGAAGTCCTCGTCGTTCTCGATACCGCCGAGCGTCTCCGAGAGTTCGTCTTTCAGTTCACCGACGCGGCTCGTCAGTCGCTGATACTCCTCGTTGTCGGCGAGCTCCGCGCTGCTTTTCGTCGCTTCCAGCGTGGCTCGCTTCTCGACCAGCGCGTAGTACTCCTGGAGGAGGTCGTCGTACGCCGAGCGCTCGCGGAGGTTCGCGACCGTGTCGTGGAGCTGATTGCTCCGGACCGGCTTGCAGAGATACGCGTCGAACCCCATCTCGAGGATGTCGAAGTCCGGCTCGACCGCGGTCACCATCGCGACCCGACAGTCGAGGCCGCGCTCGCGGATACGCGTGAGCACCTCGTCCCCCGAAAGTCCCGGCATCATCCGGTCGAGGAGGACGACGTCGACGTCGTCGTCGAGTTTCGCGAGCCCCTCGTCCCCGTCTCCCGCCAGTCTCACGTCGTACTCGTCTGCGAGCCAGAGATTGTACGTCTCCGCGACGTCGGGCTCGTCCTCGACGATAAGTACGACAGGGCGTTCCGATCCTGTCATCTGCTCTCTCCCCGACGTTGTTGTTCATCACACATAGCCCTGTGGGTCCGCGTCGAGCGCCGTCTCGCCTCCGCTCTCTCGCGGTTCGAACGGCGACATTTCCGGTCGCCCGCGTCCGCCTCGGGACCAGTCCCGAGCGGGACACGTTCGAACACGGAAACGTTTCGAGGGCGACCCGCGACCGGCCGGCATCGCCACGACCGACTGGCACCGCCACGACCGGCCGGCATCGCCGCGGTCGGTTTCCGGTATCACCCGGAACCGTCAGAGACTCCCCCGGGCCCGTCCAATCGGAGGGCATGATATCGAATCTGGCCGCGAACAGGCGGGTGTTCACCAGCAACGCCTTCCTCGTGAGCGGGGAACGAACGGTCCTGATCGACGCCGGGAGTAACTTCGACGCCGTCGCCGCCGTCCGCGAACGCGTCGACGACCTCGACGCGCTCGTGCTCACGCACACCCACCCCGACCACGTCGGCAACGCCCCCACTGTCGTCGACGCGTTCGACGTCGACGTCTGGGGGTTCGACCCCGACCACGAACTCGTCGACCACGCGGTCGCCGACGGGGAGACAGTCGCCCTCGGCGACCACGACTACGAGGCGCTGCACACGCCCGGCCACAAGGACGACCACCTCTGTTTCTACGCGAGCGACCCCAAGGTCCTGTTCGCCGGCGACCTCGTCTTCGCGAACGGGAGTTTCGGCCGAACGGACCTGGAGGAGGGCGACCGCCCGACGCTGGTCGAGAGCATCGAATACCTCCTCGACACGGTGTCGCCGTCGCTGGCCGAGATGCACACCGGGCACGGCCCGAGCGTCACCGACGATCCGTACGAGCACGTCGAGGCCGCACATCGGATGGCGAAAACGGCGCGGTAGCGAGGTGTCAGCGACCGCCGGCCGCGGTACGCGCGCTCACTCGACCGCGGTCGCGAGCAGCGCGTCGTAGGCCGTCTCGTAGGCGTCGGCGACGGCCGCCGGGTCGGACTGACGGTCCCCCGGTAGCGCCGGGAGGTCGACGCGGGCTTCGGGGTCGATCAGGTCCGTGACCGCGGAAACTCGCTCTTCCAGTTGCCCCGCGTCGGGACCGCCCGTGGCCACGGCGCAGCCGTTCTCGTAGCGGTCGCCGTCGTAGACTCTGGCTCGGCCGGGTTCGACCACCGCGACGGCGTCGGGGTCGACCGATTCGAGCGGTCGGGCCACGTCCGCGTAGGACTCGACGACCGCGCGGTCGACGGCCTCGATATCCTCGCGAAGCGCCCGCTGCGTCGGGAGGTGCCGGTCGGCCATCAGGTCGTTGAACGCGCCCAGATCGGCGACTCGCGGGGCGTCGGCGAGCGGCAGGTGCTCTCGGACCGCCTCGGGCAGCGCGACGGTATCGTTGACGACGAAGCCGTCACCGACGCGGTCGACGAGGAACTCGCGGTCCTCCCGACCGAGGATGCCGCTGCCGCCGCCGGGCGACGGCCGCCAGAGGCGGTGGACCGGGTTGATATCTTCGGGTGTCACGGCCGCCGCGCTCGCGGCGGCGAGGCGCTTGGCGTCCTTGCCGTAGAGGCGATCCTCCGCGACCGCCCGGCGGAAGTCGTCGTGGTCGAACCAGAAGTCGTTGCCCGCGCGGGGCTTGAACCCCACGCCGCCGATCCGGTCGAGGAGGCCGACGGAGAACGTCGTCTTCCCGGCGTCGACGCGGGCGCCGCCGGCGACGAGCAGCCTCATCGGCCGTCGGAACTACCCTCTTCGTCGCCGGTCGCGAGGCCGTAGTAGCCGGCTTCGGCGTCGTTCTCGGGTTCCGCGAAGACGAACGCCTCGCTGTGTGTGATCATCCACGGGATGGCCCAGTCCAGCAGGACGTTCTCCGTCTCGACGTCGAGTTCGGCGTCGGCTTCGACGCCCTGGAGCAGGCGGCCGATCTCGTAGATCGTGTACATCTCGTCGTCGTCCAGCACCTCGTCGGGGTCGCGGAACTCGAGGGGTCGCAGGTCGTCGAAGTCCGCTTTCGGTCGTGGCATGTCCCGCGATAGAACGGAGCCCGGAGTAAATGAACCGATCCGGGCTGGTCCGGCCGCCGGCCGCCACGGAGCCCGGGGTAGCTCGGGTATGAGGGAGTCGAAACGTACTATCTGATATTCGGCTCCCGAGTTTTAAACAACAGCGCGCAGATATCACGTCCATGGTCGACTGGCTGGGCATCTACCAGGTCGGGCTCCTCGTCTCGACCGTGGTGTCCGGACTGTCGGCCTCGGTCGCGTGGCGAAACCGCGAATCACGAGGTGGCGGTCCGCTCGCTGTCACCCTCTGCGCGCAGGCGACGTGGGCGGTGAGCACGCTCGCGGGGACGCTCGCGCCGGGTACCGAGATCGCGGTCGTCACCAGCAAGATCGTCATCACCGCTGTCGTGGTCCTCGTCGCCGCGTTTTTCGTCTTCGCCCTCCAGTACACCGGCAACGAATCGTTCGTACGACGCGAGACGCTGGCGCTCCTGGCTATCGAACCCGTCGCCGCCACCGCGCTCATCTGGACGAACGAGGCGCACGGCCTGATGTACGTGGCGCTCGAACCGGGAGGAAGCGGTGCGAGCGGTCTGACGAGGAACTACGGGCCGGCGTTCCTCGCGCACACGGCCTACTCGTATTCGCTGCTGGCGATCGCGATATTCCTCATCGTCATCTTCGCCCTCCGGTCGCGGTACATGTACCAGCGGCAGGTCGCGATGGTAGCTTTCGCCACGCTCGTCCCCCTGGCGGCCAACGTTGTCTCGCTGGCTCTCCACCTCCAGCTCGACGTGACGCCGATCGTGTTCACTGTCACCGGTGTCGCGTTCACCTGGGCCGTCGCGCGCGAGGAATTCCTCAACATCATGCCGATCGCGTCGGAGGTCATCCTCGACGACATCGATACCGGAGTAATCGTCGTCGATACCCACGATCGCGTCGTGGACATCAACGACAGCGCCAGCGAACTGTTCGACGTGCCGAAAGAGGGCGTCATCGGTGCCCCGATCGACCAACTCGTCTCGGAGCAGTTCGCCGCGAAAACGGCCTACGAAGCGGTCACCGCCAGCCGAACGAACGAGAGCTGGGAGTCCCAGGTCGACGACAGGTACTTCAGAGTCCAGAGTACCCCACTCGTCGACCGCCGCGACGAGGTCGTCGGACACGCGCTCCTCGTGGTCGACCTGACCGAACAGCGGGCGCGCGAGGTCGAACTCAACCGACGCAACGAACAGCTCGACCGCTTCGTCGGTGTCGTCTCCCACGACCTGCGGAACCCGCTTCAGGTGGCGGAGGGCCGACTCGATCTCGCCCGACAGACCGGCGACGACGAGCACTTCGACGCGGTCGAGCGCTCCCACGACCGGATGGAGCGGCTCATCGAGGACCTCCTCGCGCTCGCCCGGCAGGGCGACGACCTCAACGTCGAACCGGTCGACCCGGCCGAGGTCGCCGAATCGGCATGGGACCACGTCGCGACGGCAGACGCCGACCTCGTCGTCGACCTCGACGACCGTCCGCTCCCGGCCGACCCCGACCGGTTGAGCCAGTTCTTCGAGAACCTCTTTCGCAACGCGGTGGAACACGGCGGCGACGACGTCACCGTCTCGGTCGAGTCGCTCCCCGACGAGAGGGGGTTCGCCGTCATCGACGACGGCCCCGGATTCGGCGACGCGGACATCGACTCGGTATTCGAGGATGGATACACCACGAGCAGAGACGGCACCGGGTTCGGCCTCTCGATCGTCGCGGAGATAGCCGACCAGCACGGCTGGTCGGTCGAAGCGATCGACACCGACGCTGGCGCTCGTATCGAGGTGACCACCCGCGAAAAAACGGCGAAGGTGGACTAACTCGTCGTTACTCGAAGTGGTCGACCGACTTCTGGTACTGCTCTGCGGCGTGGTCCCAGTCGACGACCTCGAAGAAGGCGTCGATGAAGCTGCCGCGGTCCGGGCCGTAGTCGTAGTAGTAGGAGTGCTCCCAGACGTCGAGCGCCAGGATCGGGTGAGCACCCCAGAGCGCGCCCTGGTCGTGCTTGTCGACCTTGACGTTGCGCAGCTGCTTGGCGACGGGGTCGTAGACCAGAAGCGCCCAGCCACCGGCCGCGGACGCGGCGGCCTCGAACTCGCCTTTCCAGCCCTCGTAGGAGCCGAAATCCTCCTCGATGCGGTCGGCGAGGTCACCGTCGGGCTCGCCGCCGCCGTTGGGGTCCATGTTCTCCCAGAACAGCGTGTGGAGGTAGTGGCCACAGCCGTTGTGGGTGACGTTCCCCAGCGCGCCGGCGGACGACCCGAAGTCCCCGGACTCGCGGTTCTCCGCGAGTGTCTCCTCGGCCGAGGCGAGGCCGTTCACGTAGCCCTGGTGATGGGTGTCGTGATGCCAGGTCAGCACCTGCTCGGAGATGTGCGGCTCGAGGGCATCGTAGTCGTACGGAAGCGGTGGCAACTCGGGTTCGGAATGTTCAGACATATATGTTGTCCCTCCACCTGTCACCACGGCTGGACACCTGTTAAAGTTTGAGGAAGGGGATGTTCAGGAGCCCCGCGTTCTCCCCCGCGTCGTCGGGTTCTGCCGCGTCTGTCTCCCGCTCTCCGCGGCCGCTGTCGCCGCGGACCGACCCGGCGTCGGGCGCTCCCTCCACCGGCATCGACCGCGTCGGGTCCGCGTCGGAGGAGTCGGTCCCGGTGTGGACACCTGTCGCGGTGTCGGCGTCCGTCACGGTGTCGCTGCCCGTCGCGGACCCGGAGTGTTCCGGACGCTCCGCGTCCGCGACCAGCGGCAGGGTCACCTCGACACGGGTACCCGACGGGTCGCGGTCGTCGAAGTCGAGGGTCCCGCCGACGGCGTCGACCCCCCAGTTGACCAGCCAGAGCCCGAGACCGCTGGCGTGGTCGAGTTGCGTCTCGATGTCCCCCTCGAGCGCCGCGAGTTCGCCCGGCGGGATCCCGGGTCCGTTGTCGGTGACGGTGATCGCGGCGCGCCCCGCGTCGGCGGTCACAGCGACCTCGACCCACGGGTCCGCAGCGGTGTTGTGCGTGACCGCGTTCTCGGCGAGGTTACGGACGACGGTGCCCGCGACGGCGTCGACGGGGAGCCGCTCGTCGGGGGCGGTGACGCTGACCGCCACGTCCGGGCCGGCGTCCCGGAGCCGGTCGCACTCGATCGAGACGAGGCGGGCGAGGTCGATGGGGTCGGCCTCGCCCGCGTCGAGGGCGCCGTCTATCTGGCGGGCCTTGTCGGCCAGCCTCGTCAGTTCGCCCGCCTTCTCGCGGATGTCGGCGGCGACGCGCTCGGGGTCGCCCTCGCCGCGGGCCAGTCGGTCGGCGCGACCGTAGATGACGTTCATCTCGTTGCGGAGGTTGTGTCGCAGGACGCGGTTGAGCACGCCCAGACGCTGGAGGCGGTTGCGCCGCTCGGTCACGTCCCGGAGCAGGAAGATCCGTCCGGTGACGTTGTCGTAGTCGTCACGCAACGCCGTCTCGCGAACCTCGAGGTACCGGGTCCGGCCGGCGCTGTCGTCGGTGACGACCACGTCTTCGGTCTCCCCGGCGACCGCGGACTGCGGGTCGCCGGCTCCCGGCGCCGTCTCCGCGGGCGCCGCCGGCAGACACGCATCGACGGGCTCGCCCGTCAGCGAGGCGCCGTCGCAGTCGAGCAACTCGCGGGCGCGAGGGTTGGTGTCGACCACGTGTCCGTCGGTGTCGGCGACGACGACGCCGGCGTCGACGTTCTCGACGACCGAGCGGCGGGCGACGCGGTTGGTGACCGGTACGGCGTCGAGAAAGGCCAGCTGGGAGAGCGCGGCGATCCCCGCGGCGCCGGAGATGACGAAGGTGTACGGCGTCGGGTCGAAGTAGGGCACCGGCAGCGCGCCGGCGACGTAGAGCGCGCTCCCGAGCCACGGCGCGGCGACGACGAGTACCAGCGCGACCGCCTGTCCCCGATAGAGGAGGCGCCGCTTGGTGACCATCCCGACCACGAGCGCGGTGCCGGCCGCCACGAGGAGGTACGAGTAGGCGACGTGGACCCAGAACCACGGCCCGAACGACCGCTCGACGAGGAGCATCGAACCGGCGGCGTGAAACGTTGGCGGCCCGGCGACCAGATCGTGCCAGAGCCCGTTCGTCAGCGCGAGCGCGAGCGTAACGGTCGGGAGCGCGCTCAGCGCGGCGACCGAGCGCCGGGAGACGTACTCGCTCCGGCCGGTGTAGACCAGCGCGAACGCGAGCCAGGCGACCGGGAGCGAGACGACGCCGGCCCACTCGACTTTCCACCAGAAGACGCTGAGGGCCTCGTCGGTCGTGTACAGTCCCAGCGAGGCGGCCGCGACCCACCACGTCGCCGCCACCATGACGACGGCGAACGCGGTGGCGCCCGGTTCCGGCCGCTGACGCCACGCCAGCACCGCCGACCCGGCGACGACGAGGACCGACCCCCAGACGACGCCGGCGAGAAACAGTTCCGAGGCCATCGATCTCCCGTATCGGCCGGGGCTACGAGGGCTCGAATATAACCGTTGCCGTCGCAATTTCAGATCGGGATAATCGGCGGCGTGCGGAGCGGCGAGCGATCCACCGCGGTCGCTACCGCCCGCGGTCAGTCGTCGCCGCGGGCGGCCTCGAACATGGCGATGGCCTGCTCGCGGCGCTCGCCGTGGTCGACGATGGGTGCCGGGTAGTCGGGCGCGAGCATCTCGCGGCGTCCCGCGTCGAGTTCGTGCCACTCGTGGATCGCGTCCGCGGGCACATCGCGCAACTCGGGGACGTACTCGCGGATGTACTCGGCGTCGGGGTCGTAGCGCTCGCCCTGCGTCATCGGGTTGAAGATCCTGAAGTACGGCTGGGCGTCGGTCCCCGTCGAGGCGGCCCACTGCCAGCCGCCGTTGTCGTTGGCGGTGTCGTGGTCGACGAGCTTCTCGCGGAACCAGTCGTACCCCTCCCGCCAGTCTATCAGGAGGTCCTTCGTCAGGAAGGAAGCGACGATCATCCGCACGCGGTTGTGCATGAAGGCCTCCTCGCGCAACTGGCGCATCCCCGCGTCGACGATGGGATAGCCCGTCTCGCCGTCCTTCCACGCCTGCAGGTCCTCGGGGTCACGGTTCCACTCTATGGGGCGCTCGTAGTCTTTGAAGTTCTCCGTGACGACCTCGGGGCTGTCCCAGAGCACGTGACTGTAGAACTCCCGCCAGGCGAGCTGGGACTCGAACTCGGTGGCGGACTCGTCGTCGGGGCTCCCCGGTTCGGCGGCGGATTTCGCTTCACGGACGGTCTCGTGAACCTCGCGGATCCCGATCGTTCCGAACTTGAGGTGGGCGGAGAGACGCGACGTACACCCGTCGGCGGGGTAGTCCCGGCGCTCGTCGTAGTCGTAGATGTCGGACTCGCAAAAGCCCGCGAGCAGTTCGCGAGCGGCGTCGGTGCTCGCTGGCGGTACGTCGGCCTCCGGCTCGTCGAAACCGAGATCAGCGAGCGTCGGGAGCGAGTAGTCGGCGGCGATCTCCGCGGTGTCGAGGAGGTCGGCGTCTGCGGGTGGGTCGACCGGATCGAGTTTCGCGCGGTCGCGCCACTTCTTCCAGAAGTAGGTGAACACGGAGTAGACCTCGCCCTGGTTGGTGCGGATCGAGCCGGGTTCGTGGAGGAGGTGGTCCTCGACGGACTCGCGGGCGACGCCGTCGTCGTCGAGCGCCCGGCGGACCGCGGCGTCGCGCTCGCGGCCGAGACCCGACACCTCGCTCGCCCACGTGACGCGGTCGGCGTCGAAGGAGGCGGCGACTTCGGGAACGACTCCGCGCGGGTCGCCGCGGCGGACGAGCAGGTCGCTGCCGCGCTCGCGGTAGGCCGCTCGCAGGCTCGCGAGCGCGTCGAGCATGAACGCGACCCGTGGCGGCCCCGCGTGGGCGAGCACGTCGCGGTCGAAGACGAACAGCGGCACGACCGGGCCCGGTTCGCCCGCGTCGTCCGCGTCGAGGGCGCCCGTGGCCGCCGCGAGCCCGCGGTTGTCGGCCACCCGGAGGTCCCGGCGATGCCAGTGGATCTGCATACGCAATCCTGGCGACGCCGCTCCCTGAATCTGGTGCCCAACGAATCCGGTACGTCGTTCGATTTCCCGGCTGAAACGTGGACCGCTCGCTTCGAGAGACCGCACCCGCAGACGCCACCGCGACCGCAGTCGATCGTGAGAGTCGAAAGCCCTCGGCCCGCTCGCAGTCTTCGGGACATATCCGCGCTCAACGACCGCGAGCACGGCGAGGGCTTTCATCTCACTCCGATAAGTGCGGTCGCGGTGTCGGTTGCGGTCGCAGTGCCGTCTACGGTCGTGGTCACTCCAACTCGAAGCGGACCCAGACTTATCTCCGGGCCGGCCCACGTGCGGGTATGGAGCACGTCACGATCGACGTCTCGGAGGAGGTCGCGACGGTCACGCTCGACTACCCGGAGATGCGCAACGCGCTGACCAGCGGCGTCGCCACCGACCTCATCGCGGCGATGGACGCGATTCCCGACGACGCTCGCTGCGTCGTCCTCGCGGGCGAGGGCCCGACCTTCTGCGCGGGCGGCGACATCAACGCGATGGTCGAGGGACTCGAAAGCTCGGCGCCGAACCACGAGCGCGCCCGGCGGATCGTCGAGGAGACGGCGGGCGCGGTACGAGCAGTCGCGGACTGCGACCTGCCGACGGTCGCGAAGATCGACGGGCCCGCGTTCGGCGCCGGCGGCGCGCTCGCGGTGGCCTGTGACGTACTGCTCGCGAGCGCGGACGCGAAGATCAGCTTCGGCTTCCGGCAGGTCGGGCTCAACGTCGACTCCGGCGCGTCGTATTTCCTCCCGCGGATGGTCGGCGAGCACGTCGCGAAGGAACTGCTCTACACGGGCGAACTCGTCGACGCCGAGCGGGCCGAGGAGATGGGGCTGTTCAACCGCGTCTACCCCGACGAGGAGTTCGACGAGCGCGTGGACTCGTTCGTCGACCAGGTGGCTTCGGGGCCGACGGTCGCGCTCACGCAGTCGAAGCGACTGGTCGAACAGGGCATCGAGAGCTCGCTCGACGCGGCCATCGAGAACGAGGCCGCGGCGCAGGTCGTCTCGGCGACGACCCAGGACCACGAAGAGGGCGTCCGGGCGTTCGTCGAGGAGCGCGAGGCCGACTTCGCGGGCGAGTAGCCGCCGCCCGAGATCCGGGCGGGCAGAGCTATCCGGTATCCGGGTGGTCAAAGACTGACGATGTCCTCGTCACCCAGCGAATCGGGGACGGTCATGGTCTCTCGGATCTCCGCACCGTCCGCCGTCGCGATCCGCAACGTCGCCGCGGCACCCGCCGGGAGTTGCTCGCCGAAGAAGGTTTCCCCCGGTCCCGTCGCGCCGCTCGGAGCGTCGTCGGCGTCGGCCCGGTCGCTCCCGAGGTCGAACACGAGCGCCATCCTGTCGTCCGGGTCGTTCAACACCGGGTGCGACCCGTCCGCGTCACTGACGGGTTCTGTCCCGAAATGCCCGTCCGCGCCCGATCCGTCGGCGCTCGCGTGAACGAGGTCGGCGGTCGCGGAGGGGCCGTCCCACTGGACGGTCGCCTGGGAGAGGTCCACGTCGTCGCTCCCAGCCACCCGTTTGACGGTCACCCGGACGACTCCGACGGCCCCGCCGCCGAGTTCGTGACCGGTCGCGTTCACCACCTCGAGCGGGAGGACGACCTGGGAGGACTGCTGGCCGCTCTGTTCCGCTTTCGACTCGAGGAAGCCGTCCCGACCCGTGGTCGGCGAAGTCGCCGATACGTCGTCCGAATCCAGAACGTCGAGTTGCCAGCCGACGAGGGCAGCCAGTCCGAGACCACCGAGGAGAACCGTCCGCCTCGTCGTGAGGACCCCCTCGTTCGCGTCTCCGGCGACGCCGTCGGGCCGGCCGCTGTCCGCTGGTCGGCCGCCGCCCCGGCCTGGCCCGAGCGACCCGCTGGCCTGTCCCGCAGACGGCGGTGGCGGCGACCGTCCGTCGGGTTGCTTGCTCCCCGACGACCGCTGGGGAGGGTTCGCCACCGGCTGTCGGACGTCCTGGTGAGATCGCTGCGGACTGTCCTGCGGTGGGTGCTGCGGACTGTCCTGCGGTGGGTGCTGCGGACTGTCCTGTGATGGGTTCTCGGCGGCCCCCGAGACCTGACTGGGATCGGATCCCTGCGGCTGCTCTGGATCGGGTCCCTGCGGCTGG